>Ga0224523_1001102_pt1 | contig 12075 bp, 9 predicted proteins | sample CFST50metaG_FD_182732 | JGI IMG/M metagenome (GOLD analysis project Ga0224523, IMG submission 182732) | Peat soil microbial communities from Stordalen Mire, Sweden - C.F.S.T50 | ecosystem: Environmental > Terrestrial > Soil > Wetlands > Peat | place: Sweden: Norrbotten County, Stordalen Mire...
GGACAGGTCGCGTCATTTTAATGACTATTAATGACTATCAATGACTATCAATGACTATTAATGACTATCAATGACCATTATTTTAATCATCATCATCAGGACCATCTCCATCCCCGTCGCCATCCCCATTCTTGCCGCAGGCATCATCCTTCATTTCTTTGACAATATCGGCTGCCATATCTTTGAAGAATTTTGAAAGTTTTTCTTTTTGGGTATTGTCACAAATATTAAAAAGTGAATTGTACTCCATGAGGCTCGACTTGTTGATCTCAGCAAATGTTACTCCGGTTTGTATGGCTATTGAATCAATGTAAGCTGTGTTGGGTTTAGGTTTTGCATATTCGTTATAAACTATTACACGGAAATTGTCCAACTCGTCAAAAAGGCTGTCTTTCTTTGCTTCAATGGCGGTCTTTTCAGTTTTGAGGGTTGTTTTTTGAGCTGTTGAAAAATTCAAATCGTGTTCAATAAATTCTTTAAGACGGAAGCGCATATCAGTGTTTCTGTCAGGTCCGCCTGGTCTGAATTTCCATCGGTGATAAAATATTGTGCCAATAGTTGCCACATTTGTCACTAATAGAAATATAAGAAGCCAGTTGCGTATTCTGTTTTTGGTAAAAAAACTCATTTCGTTTTGGGTTGTAGGGTTGAGTTGATAAATTTAAAGTTTAAAGTTCAAGATTTAAAGTTGGCTTCGAAAAATTGCACCTACTGTGCTGGTTGCTGAGTTTGTCGAAGCATAAATTTTACATTTTTTACTTTTTACTAATTACTAATTACCGATTACCAATTACTAATTACTGATTACCATCCTTTCAATAAGTGGGAAAATTATCTGCTGATTGGTCGTTTATAGGTGTCAAGTGTGTTTGCGAATTCTTGTTTGATTTACCCGATGCATAATCATTCATATATTTTGAATCATTCAGTCCCAAAGTAAAACCAGAAAGCACAGCAACAAAAATAATTGCAGCAACAATGCCTCCCTGTGCTACCATGATCCATGCAGGTTGTTGTTTAAGGCGTGGTGCAGGCACTGTTGATTCAAATTTTCCTGAAAGCCGTGTGTAAAAATATGGACTAACATCTAAAGCTCTTTCTTCATTAATGAAATACTCGATTTTTGTCAAATAGTCATATTGTTTGCGGCATGAAGAACAATTTTCAAGATGTGCAACAACATCCTTTTCCTCATTCGTCAGCGTCGGCTTTTCGGACAGAAAGATCAGTTTCTTCTTAACGTTTTTGCATTTCATCCTATGTAACTTTTCATGTTAGACATGGTGTTCAAAAATAACTTGCGAATTAAATGAAAAAAAAGATAAAAGGGATAGTATATAAAGGTATAAGGAAAAGGCGGAACATTAGTCACGCCTACCTCTATGCTATTAGGTGCAATTATCTACCAATACCGCATATGTGATATCGTTCGTAATAGCGTTTACTTTTACATTTTACATTTAGAATTTTACATTGAGCTCAGCGAAATTTGACTGCTGGCGGATTTTACATTTTTTTCATCCCTTTTTCAAGGGCTTTTTTTGAGGAACGCTGGAAAAAATTATACCTCTTTACCTTTATACTTAATACTTCCCCTCGCAATACTTCAACAACTTTTTCTGCAAATTTATTTTCGCCCTGTGAATAAGCGACTCCACTGCTGATAGCGACATGTCCATTACTTCAGCAATATCAAGGTATGAAAGATCATCATATTTTGCCAGGGTAAAAGCTATCCGTTGATTTTCGGGTAATGAATTCACAGCTTTTTCAAGCACAAGTTTCATCTCTTTCTTTTCAACATTGTCCTCTTCTTTTGAAGGTTCAATATCCTGTGAGGCATCGGTTACATGGTTTGATCCAGTGAACAACTGCTCCACTGAAAGCATCAGTTTCGATTGCTTATATTTCCTCAGATGATTTAATGATTTGTTGACTGCTATACGGTAAACCCATGTAGATAATTTGGAGTTCCCCTTGAAATTGCCTACCGACCGGTAAACCTCAATGAAAACATCCTGTGCAATATCTTCAGCATCTTCGGCATTATGGACAAAGCCAAGGCAGGTATGAAAAATATTTTTCTGAAAACTTTTTACAAGTTCCCTGAAAGCTTTTTCATTTTTTGCAACAAGTCCTTCTATTATGGCTTCATCAAGCATCTAAATGACGTTGGTTTGGAGGTGTTTTAAGTTTAATTCTAAAGTTTACCTGTTTTTCGCCTGTAAAATTATCTTATTTTAATTATCAAAAAGTTATTTAATTTCTTAAAAATGTTATAAAATTTTAAGATAAGGATAATATGAATGATTAAAAAAATGAAGATTGCTTAACGCATCGTTGCGTCTTATTGCCTTTGATGCAATCTTTTGAGATGTATGTTGTCAAACTTTCCTAATTTTGAAGAAAAAAACCTGATGCGTTTTATTGCTGCATTTATATTGCTTTTATTACTAAGCTCAACAGGCTTTTCGCAAAACTTTTCCCAAACGGTAAGAGGTAGTTTGGTTGATAAGGATTCACATGCTCCACTTTGGGGTGCCAGCGTTGTTGTAGCGAATTCATCGCCTCTGATAGGCGTTCTCACTGATTCTTCGGGTAATTTTAAACTGGCGAACGTTCCGGTTGGCAGACACACTTTAAAAATAACTTTTATTGGTTATGAAGATATTGTTCTTCCCGAACTGCTTGTGAGTACGGGAAAAGAAACTGTGCTGAATCTTGAAATGAAGGAAAAGGTAAGCAGCATGAAAACCGTTACCATCAATGCTGAGAAGATAAAGGACAAAGCCATAAACACAATGGCCACCGTGAGTGCCCGTTCGTTCAATATTGAGGAAACAGGGCGCTATGCAGCCTGCATCAACGATCCTTCGCGTATGGCACAGTCCTATGCAGGAGTGTCATCAAACGGTGATGAAAGCAACGAAATTATTATCCGCGGCAATTCTCCGCGTGGTCTTTTGTGGCGGCTTGAAGGCATTGAAATTCCTAACCCCAATCATTTCAGCAATGGGCAGGGCGATTCCGGCGGTGGAGTGTGTATGCTGAGCAATAGCCTGCTTTCAAACTCTGATTTTTTTACAGGCGCTTTCCCCGCCGAATATGGAAATGCATTATCAGGTGTATTTGATATTAATTTGCGTAAAGGAAATTCTGAAAAGCACGAGTATACATTTCAGCTTGGCGTACTTGGCATGGAAGCTGCTGCTGAAGGGCCATTTACAAAGACTGGCAAAGCTTCATATTTGGTGAGCTATCGATATTCAACATTGGATTTCCTTTATAAAATCGGCCTTAATGTGGCAGGGAATATAGTTCCAAAATACCAGGATGCGCAGTTCAATATATCCTTACCCACTGCGAAAGCCGGCAAATTCAACCTATGGGGAATTGGCGGGACAAGCAATACCGCAAATACACCTGTCTCAGATTCTTCAAAATGGGAAAAATATACCGATAAGCTAAGTTATAACGATTTTCAAAAGATGGGAGTGATGGGCATTTCGCATACTTTGCCTTTTGCCGACAACAAGACTTACCTGAAAACAGTGTTTGCTTTTTCAGGCGAAAGAAACCTGAGCACAGAGGATACACTTAATAATGATTACGACCTGCGCCCGCTTTCGAGGGACACTTTTGATTATTATGTTTCAAGAATTTCAGTTTTGCTCAACCATAAATTCAGTGGTAAAAATGTGCTGAGAACGGGACTTATTTATGGAAATTACAATTACTCCGTTTCTGTCAAGGAACTTGACCAAAACACCGGTAATTTTGCCACATTTCTGAACAGCAAAGGAAACACAGGTCTTGCGGAATATTATCTTCAATGGCAGCATCGCTCATCCGAAGATTTTACTATTAACTCCGGTGTTCACACCATGTATTTTCTGCTTAATAACAACTATTCCATTGAGCCCCGCCTTGGATTTCGCTGGCAGTTTAATAAAAGCATGGCTGTAAATGGCGGCCTTGGCCTTCACAGCAGGATAGAATCTATTGCCAACTATATGGCAGAGAAGATTGATTTGAATGGCAACATCACAAAGCCCAATAAGAAAACTGATTTTACTCGGGCCTTTCATGCTGTGCTTGGCTATGACTTTACCATCCGTGAGGATCTACGCCTGAAAGCCGAATCATATTATCAATATCTGTTCAATGTGCCGGTGCAGGATACTGCTTCCACTTTTTCGGCATTGAATGCAGTTGGTGGCTTTACAAACATGACCCTTGTGAACAAAGGTCTTGGCTGTAATTATGGCATTGATATGACGCTTGAAAAATTCTTTACAAGATCCTATTATTTCCTCGTTACTACCTCACTTTACGAATCGAAATACAAGGCCAGCGACGGTGTGTGGCGGAACACATTCTTCGATGGGAATTATATTTTCAATGCTCTTGGGGGGAAGGAATTTAAAACAGGCAGGATGAAGAATAATATCATCAGTCTCAACTCGCGCATCATTTGGAAAGGAGGGAACCGCCTTACACCCATTGATCTGCAGCAATCAATTGCCGCCAACAGCCCTGTTTATAATGAAAATGCTGCTTTTACCGTCAGGGGGCCTGATTATTTCAGGATCGATTTCCAGATAAGCTATCGTAAGAATAAGCCCAAATATTCATGGCTTATAGCCCTCGACTTTGAGAACATCACCAACCGCCTGAATGTTTACAATGAGTATTATGATACCGAAACCAGGCAGATTGAAAAGAATTACAATCTGGGAATCCTTCCGATACTGAACTGTAAAGTGGAATTTTGAAGGTTAATAGGAACGCGGATGACACAGAAAAAACGAATAAGCACTGATGAAAAATAGCTTCAAATTTTCACAACATCTAACATCTTTCCAGAGTCTTTATATAACTTAGGTATTTTAAAAAGAGTCTTCAGTCAATCCGCCAATTGGCGGACAGTCTGCAAAAAGCCTCGAAGTTGAATTAACATGGTGCCGGCTGGAGACTAAGGACTGCCGACTTTATGGGCAGATACTGTCTAACTTCTAACTTCTTCTTCTCAGAACGTAAAGTTAATCCCCACACTCGGCATGATTGGCAATTGGTTCACACGTTCGTTGGTGATGCGGTCCTGGTAGAATATATTCTTACGGTTATACACGTTGGTAACACTTACAATACCATCCATACTTGTAAATTGTCCAAGAAGGAAATGTCTTTTTACTGTAATGTCAAGGCGGTGATAATAGGGCAGGCGGCCCCCGTTAAGGGCATCATAAATCACACCCAGTGCGCCATTTTCAGTGGTGTAATTGGTGTTAATGCCATTGGGGAATGTTAGATTTTCATAATAACCTTGAGTAAGAGTGAAAGGAAAACCGGAGCCCAGGTTCCAGCGAACATCCAAGCCCCATTCATCATTCTTTCCAAAAGTATAACTGCCCATAAGATTGATGTTATGACGACGGTCGTAAGGCGGAACATAATTAACAATGCCATCGTACCTGTGGATATATCCAAATGAATAAACGGCCCAGATATAAAGTTGTTTGTAATCATACTTCACCGACATGTCTAACCCTTCAGCATCACCCTTTTCAATGATGAAATCTTTTTTCAGGTAATCAGGTTTGTCAGCATTGTCTTCATTATCATCAAAAATTTTGTTGGTGTTGATGTTGGTAAGCTGAGGGAAGTATTTATAATATGCTTCCACATTCACGGTAACATGTTTAACCGGGTCGAATTCCACGCCGGCAATAAGATGATCCGAAAGTTGCAATTTGTTTTTTAGGTTTTTCCCATCAAACACGGTCTGCAGGTTTTCAGGACCAGATAGGAATCCGTAGAATAAGTTCACAACATCCCTGTCCGAGTTAGCGCTAATCAGGTTTTGCGAATACATCCCGCCTGCAAATTTCAGCCTTACTCTTTTACTCAGGTTATATTTCATGGCAAACCGGGGCTCCGGCGAAATGGTTTGCAGTGATGCATAAACCTGCATTCTCATGCTGGGTTCAATAAGAAACTTACCAATTGTCCATTTATATTTGAAGAAAACGGCTGCCTCGGTAGTGTTTTCACCCAAAGCGATCTTGCGGTTAACAGAATTATAATAGTTGAAGTCGGTTTTAAATCCAAGCATTTCCAATCCCCAGCGGGCTTCATTCTTACCGATATAATAAGTAAAATTCAGTCCCATATTAAAACTGCTTATTGAACTGGTGCGCGGATCCATGTTCACTTCATCAAGTGCAATTTTATATTTCGAATAAGCAAAATTGCCCTGGAACAAAACCGATGAATTTGAAGGCACAAGTACAAAGTTGGTTCCTGCCCCATATGAATCCCAGTTAAAATCTGAAATGGCTTTGTAGTTTACTACATCGCGAAAATTAAACCCGTAGAAATTGATCTTGTTTCCGTTCGATCCATTTATCGATACTTTCCCGTAAAGGTCGGTATAATTAAAGGGAAGACCGGTGGTGTCGATGTAATTGTAAAACAATTTTGAACTTTGTTTTAGGTACGAGTTTTTTGCTGAGAAAATAAATGAAGTGCTGCCACCACCAGCTTCTTTTTCCATTTGTAGCGGGCCTTCAAGCAGTATTTTTGCTCCAAAAGGACTCACCGCCGTCTTGCCTGCCAGTCTTTTCTTGTTGCCGTCGCGTGTTGAAATATCCATCACTGACGAAATCCTGTCGCCGTATTCTGCACCAAAACCACCTGTATAAACATCGGCATTACGCAAAATGTCCGTATCGAAAACCGAGAATAGTCCTATTGAATGAAAGGGGTTATAAATCACCATTCCGTCCAGTAGCACTTCATTTTCAATGGGCGATCCGCCGCAAATATAAAGTTGCCCACCCTGGTCGCCTGTAAAAATAACTCCCGGAAGCACCTGCAGGTATTGTGCAAGGTCAGGTTGTCCGCCTATGGAAGGCATTTGAGCAATTTGCTTGGCTGTGATCTTGATCACTGCTGTTTTTGTTTCGGTTCTTACGTCTTCTTTTTCCCCCGAAACATTGATGGTTTTAAGCGCGATGTTCGATTTTTTAAGCTGCAGGTTTTGGGAGATAATATCATTGTTTTTCAGCGAAACCGGAATTCGAATACTATCGTAGCCAAGGTAAGTGATCATAAGCATGTAGTCGCCCGGCGGAATTTTTGAGATCACGTAATAACCGTTCACATCCGAAATAGCGCCTAAAGTTGTCCCTTTCAGGTAAACACTTGTAAATATCACTGGTTCTCCTGTCGACTCTTCAGTAATAAACCCTTTGATGCTGGCGGTTTGCGAAAACCCCACCACATTAAACAATAAAAGGGATAACGATATGATTAATAAAAATTTTTTAAGATCCATGAGTATATATTATTCCGTTCTAAAAGGCTGTAAAATTAAACAAAAATGAATACAAGGCCAAAGCAATTAATATTTATGCGTCAAAATTGCACTTTACTTCACCTGTTCATTTTCGTGAATTGCAGTGTTCAATAATTCGTATTTCTTATCTCTAAATTAATGCATAAATTTGCAAATCGTACATCGTACATCGTACTTCATTTGTTGAGATTTACCAGAACAAAAGCGGGTAATTAAAAAATATAAAGAACCTTTATGAAAAGAATCATCGCAACTACTGTCTTTCTGATTTTATTTGCAAACATTTCTTTTGCTCAGAGTCAAAACACTTCCAACATCCCTTTCAAAATTAAATTCATTCGTCAGCAAGGAGGTAAACCACCATTGAAATTTAATTTCGTAAATCTGAGCATTACCAACAACACTGATTCGTTGCGATGGTATGTTTTCCCATGGTACATCAACGATTCTTTGAAGGCGGATGGATATTTCAGGACATATGCTCCCTGGGAAACAGGACAGATGGGTGGCAGAAAATATCCTGATTCCACAACAGCATTTCAGATTGTCGACATTGATTTCGTCGGGATTGATGCATTCATCGCATTTTGCATCCCTCCCAAATCAACCATGACTTTCGAAAACTATATGTTGGAAAGCGATGGTGACACTATATTTAAATCAATGGAATTATGGAAGGTTGAAAATTTAATGGTTAACGGAAAAACGCCCCTTGATAAATGGTTACCCTACGATGTCAAATGCAGTCCCAACGCTCACCTGAAATCAAAAAATGGAAGCGGATGGGATTGGCATAATCTCGATTGGGATAATAATCTCAGCAAGCAGCGAACTGATTATCCTAAAGAAACAGTAACCAATATTCAGGCAGTGGGGGTGAAGAAGTTTATCACGATGTTTGAATAAAAACTTTATAAATTGGTGTAGTCCAAAAATCAATTTTCGACATTTATCTTATCCACTGGCGGTCCTTCAATCAAATAAATTTGCAGTGGCTTTGCAAGATATTTTGAGCCATCGGGCATTAGACAAATAATTTTGTCAAAGTTTAATAACCGGCCTTCTTTCATTTTTGAAATGGCGGTTTTCATTTCTTTTGTAAGTTGATTGTTCTTAGCCCTCAGGGTGTCCATTCTGCCTGAGTCTACGTTGGCATATATCATTTCAAAGGATACAATGGGCAATTGCCTTTCAAGTTTTGGCAATACTGCTGAAAGCTTTCCAACAGCTATTACTTTTGTCTTAATAATAGCGGAATCGCCTTTAACGCCATTGATGTATATAATTGGTTCTGGTAATGCGGAAATTTTTAATGATTTTGTCAATCCGAGTTTTTCTGCTCCATCGGAAGCGGTAACGTAAACCGAGAGTATAGCTTCCAATCCTTCCTTTACAACAGCTGTGTAGTTGCTGTCTTTGCCGGTAATTGTGCCACCGTCAAGAACGACTTTACTAATCTTGAAACCTTTCGAAACCCTTATTTTTAAAGGGTTTTTATAACCTGTATAAAGTTCCGCTTTTACCGGAAGCACTGTAATAACAAGCTTTGGGCTTACTACTTTAAACAATAAAGTCGTATCGGTCTTTTTGTCCACCTGTCCTTTCAGCAGGCAAAAGGGCAATATAAGGAGTATTATCAGAGATAATTTCTTCATGGCAAAAATCATATATTCAAAAATGTTTTTACTTCTTTATCATCTGCAAACGTCCTGTCAGAGGTAGTGAGTTTAAAAGTATATGACCCGCTGGTTTTTCCTACAGCAGCAAATTCCTCTGAACGAAAAATAGCAATTTTATTATCATTGGTAACTGCCCATAAAATATTTTCTGCAGCAGGGTTGAATTGAAAATTATTATAACCACTGCCATAATAGGTAAAAATTGCATTCCTTCCTTTTTCTACAAGATATACCTTGTCGAGCGTAAGTTGCCTGTTATTTTCGTCGGTAAAGTTAGCATTTAATTTTGCTCCCTGCGGAAGCGACCCTGGATAATCGCAGTTCCAGACACCGAAATTGCTAACCTGTAATGTCCTGAAAAAAGTATTTTCGGTTTTCATCTTTGCTTCCATTCTTTGTTGCCACACGATTTGCTGAGTATGTATATCTCTCAATTCTGCTTCTCTTTTTTCGTTGAGGCTTGTAAGTTCAAGCTCCTTTTTTTCCTGCGTTTTTTTTTCAGTTTCCACTTTACTCTTGAGTTTCTGTTGGTATTCATTAAATTTTTTTGTGTAAACTTTCAATGCGGCAGCGTAGTCACCCTTTTCAAACACAGGATGTACCAGAAAAGAATGAGTGTCTGTCTCATTTGAAAATGTCACCTGATAATCATTTATTTTTGTGCCATTTTCTAATTTTACATTCTCCCAAATTGTTGATGCATATTCAGCCTTAAAATTCTTCTCACTCGAATCCACTTCAAAAAGAACTTTCTCATACACTGCCATTTCAGGGAAATCTGTCTTGCTGAATGATATTTTAAAATGATATTTTTTAGAATCGGCTTTACGAGGAATAACAGGTGTATTCAAAGCAACCCTTTCAACTATTGGATTTCTTTCATTATTGTAAATAGTATCCTTAATTATTGATTTATTGGGAGCATTTTTTAGATTGGCCTCTTCAGAAACAGGCAGGGTGTCTCCTTTACAATATTTCCCCGAAGTATCCCTTCCCATATACTTCCATTTGTGTGCAGCCGTGTCAAGGTAATAAACATTATATCTGTCATCCTTCTGAGGCGAAGCCATGCCAACAGTAATAGGTGCTTTAGGATTTGCATATAATGTATTTCCATTTTCATCTATTGCCGCAATATCAATCATACCGGCTGACTCAAAAGGATGCCTGATGTCTGCAGAATCATAATCCATAGGAATCCCGCTCAGGAAAAAGTCAGCAGGGTCGTGCATTTCGCGATATTTCAGTATGGCTTTTTTATTAACCGGATTGCCTGCCTTATCAACGAATGCGTTTTTAGGAACATAAATCACCGAACCTGTTTTGTACTCAAGTACTGTATCTTTAGCATTATCCACCTTGTATTCCGAATATGCAATGTTTACGCCTTTCAGCGGAGGATTGATGAATGGCTGTTCTTTGGTTTTTATAAACTGCGTTACAACCACAGTAATGATGATTGCAGTAATAATAACGCTTGCATAAAACACAGGGGTTTTGAAAAATGTTTTGGGAGGAGCGGGCACTGCTGAAATGACCTTATTGAAATTCATGCTTTGAGAAATTTCTTCCTCAGTGAATTTTGCGCGGTTGACATTTATCTTAATTTTTTCCATGACGATTAATTTTTAGGGTTCTCTAAAACTGACATTTTAAGTTTATCAATAATGCGGTAAACTTTCACTTTCGCATTGTTTTCGGTAATATTGAGTATATCGCCGATTTCACTAAAAGGTCTTTTCTCAAAAAATCTCATTTCAATCAATGTAAGGTCGTCGCCGGGCAAATCAGCAAGGGCAAAACTGAGTCTGTCAAGGTGTTTTTCTTTGTCTCCGGCATGAATATCCAGCTCTTCCGCAATTTCATCCATATTGTCAACTTCAATATTGAGCGCCCTCGTTAATTTATTTTTGCGGAACATCAGGTTGAGTTCATTCAGCGCCATTCGATAGAGCCATGCTGAAAACGGCACACCCTTGAATGTGTAATGACTGATATTCGTCAGCGCTTTGAGGAACACCTGCGCAGTAACATCTAGTGCATCATCTTTGGTATCGACCCTTTGATAAACAAACAGCAAAATCTGCTTGTAATATTTTTTGTAAAGGGTCTCAAAGCACGATGGATCCTTGCATGCCGCAAAGATTTGATCTTTTTCTGCAATGATCATTTCCTCCGATTTATGATACCTGGAAACAGTTTCCATATTTTTTGTTTTGAGAGTTTAAGAGTCTTTTCTACATACATAATTCAAAAATTTAAAAAAGATACAGGGTTTTTGAAACTATTTTTTAAAATAAATTATAATCCATTACCAGACTGAATTGTATTACATAATATTTTCGGCTGTTTGTTGCAAAAATAATTTTAGAACATAGAAAGCTAGGGAAATGCCTTTGAAATTAATCAACTTGTGAAGCATTAATATTTCCTTTTCACTTACTGTCTTATTGCCGAAACAAAGTTATAGTAAATAAATTGTGATAGCCAGGATTTTTGAAAAATCATTAAGTTCAGAAAAAGAAATTATTTCCATGTTTTTTTTCATTTTATTGAGACACCTTAATCTTTAAGGGTATCATTTGTTTAGTTTCAATAATATTATTTTATTTTCAGCATTCACTGAAGTAAAACTTAAATATCTGTTGAATAAATCAACACCTGTAAGGATTCAATACACTGTGTCCATTGGGTTGTGTTGCAGTTCTTTAACTTCGATGCAAGGCATTTCTGTTGAATAATTAATCACTTGTTGTTTTTGTTACAATTCCATCAACTGAATTAACTTGCGTTATAATAGTCAGTTGTGTCTTGGTTTTTTTATTGGCACTATAGTTGAATACGGTATTACAACTTTGAAAAATCAAACCCATGGCAATTTTTATTTTATTAGCTTTTGTAGTGCTTTGTGTAGGTATAGATGCACTAGTACAGTTGAGCAGGCGTAGAAGCGCCAAAGTTCCTGTTTCATCAGTTGTTAATCCACGTATTTTCAATGAGGCTTCAGTGAATGTTCCAAAAGGGATCTTCTTTGAC
>Ga0224523_1001103_pt1 | contig 12072 bp, 11 predicted proteins | sample CFST50metaG_FD_182732 | JGI IMG/M metagenome (GOLD analysis project Ga0224523, IMG submission 182732) | Peat soil microbial communities from Stordalen Mire, Sweden - C.F.S.T50 | ecosystem: Environmental > Terrestrial > Soil > Wetlands > Peat | place: Sweden: Norrbotten County, Stordalen Mire...
CGGTTGACGGCCGTAAGTTGTCTGGTCACGATGAAACTGTCCAGACTGGACCAAGTCCGGGTGATGGGTGTGAGTTTTGGGTCATGATGAAACGGTCCAGACGGCGAGCAAAAAACAAGGCACCAGCGCGTCGGCTTGCAACCCTATTGACTTTGTCTCGGCAGCAGGATCAGTCCTGGTGCCACAAGATTTGATAAGTTGAAATGAATTTGATCGCATTGACTTTAGGGGCTGTTTTGGAAGTAGTCCGGGTTGCAAAAGGCAATTAATTAAACCGTCCGAGTTGGCGTTTCGTTGTTTTTTAATCTGCTTTTTTCCCCCCCATTTTTAATTTAGTTTCCTCTTTGGAAAAATTAAAAAATAGTCAAATACTCAAATTGTCAGTCCTTCACCAGCCGCACAGCTAAACCGTCAGTGTTATAGAAGCTGGATTGATCGAAAGTAACGTCGCTATAGAGCAACATGGGAAGCAGATAGAAGTTAGGATCTATGGGGGTAGAACTCCAATATGAGGTAACGTAGCCCATGCTTAAGAACTTGCCTATAGGAGTGGTACCGAGATAGTCGCGGAAGCCTGTGGGTAAAGCACTAAAGCCACTTTCATTGGTAGCGCCTGTATTTGGTGTATTCCAATGCGTTGTGCCGGTTTCTTTCATTTTTCCACCTGCTACACTAAAGCCTCCCAAATAATATATTAAGGTTCTCCACTCGGTTTCGGTGGGTAAATGCCAACCTGTGGGCGCTATATTGCGGCTGTCGGTTGCCGCATACCAATTGTATAATCGTCCGTAGGTGGCAATGGTATCAGCACTTTTTGTGTTATCGTAATTGCAATAGGCACCGGTGGTTAAGTTTATCCAGTCCGTATTGTAGGTTACATTGGGTATGGAGCTACCATCGCGGTATTTGGTGGTTCGCAGGTTTTCAGCCATCCATGTTTGGGTGCCTATGGTTATAGTTTTATACACATTGCCGTCTTGGTCGGTCATGGTGCCGTAGGTTAAATCTGGATTAAATACTGCTGTTGTTTTACCATTTGTTGGGTTATAACTATTTTCCTTTTTACAACCATTTATTACAAGTATTACAAATAATACTAAAACTGAAATCTTAATTAATTTTTTCATCATTTATGAAATATATTCACAACTTTTTAAAGGTGTGGGTTTCCCTTCTATATTTAAAGTTCTCTTGTTTAGGCGGACTTTTTCTCAATGAACGCTAACGGACCGGCGGTTTAATTAGTTGGCGGGAGCCTGCCCAGAGCGTTAGCGAAGGGTGTCAGGGTTGGCATGCGTTTTTGCAAAGTCCCGATAAGTGGACGAGCGTTTGGTGTCACGATGAAACTGTCCAGATGGCGTGGTCCTGATAAGTTGGCAGGATTTGTCATGTCACTATAAAGTTGTCAAGGTGGCGTGCAAAAAACAAGGCACCAGCGCGCCTGCCCTCGCCGAAGGCGGGGTCGGCTTGCAACCCTATTGACTTTGTCTCGGTAGCAGGAACAGTCTGGGTGCAACAAAATTTGATGAGTTGAAATGAATTTACTCGCATAGACTTTTGAATGCGAAGATAAAACAGTCTGGGTTGCAAAAGGCAACCGAGGACCGACCACAATTTTGCTTTGCGAAGCACTTTGAAATCTCCATCCGATCCGAGCTCGGCGAAGCCAATTAATTAAACCGTCCGAGTTAGGTTTTCGTCTTTTATTTTTTTTGCTTTATGAATTCACCTTCATTTATCGTAATATGTAATTGTCCAACATAAGTAGTCCTGAATTTAAAGCCTCCTTTGTCTGTTGTCATTACCTCAATACATTTTTCACCAAATGAGTCATGAAGTATCTTTGCTAAATCTGTGGAATCAGTTACGGGGTTTTTAATCTTATCTAGAAGAATGAAAGTGTTTTTCGATAGCCACTTGATTTGTCCCTTTATAGTATCATTACCTATAATTTTATAATAGCTATCGTTTCTGAAAACGATCCCATAATCTGAATAACCATTTGTTTTTAAATGGACTATGTATTTACCATTTTTTATAATATCAGATTGACCCGCCAAATTCAAAGATGCTAAGAGAAACAATAGAGTTAGCTGTAATAAAACTTTCATTGGAGTGTTTCTAGATTTATATTAAAGTAAACTATCACTTATTCTAAGAACTATGAGTTAAAGTTCGTTTTTTTGTGATGACATAATTGTCTCGTAACAGCCTGGTGATGAATGCTAACGGCCCGGCGGTTTAATTGAGTTGGCGTCAGTGTCGAGGTGCCGCGTTTTTTGCCAGTCCCGGTAGAAGGACGAGCACCCACTGGTCACGATGAAACTGTCTTGACGGTACCAAGTCCGGGTGATGAATGTGAGTTTTGGGTCACGATAAAACAGTCCAGATGGCGAGCAAAAAACAAGGCACCAGAGCGCCTGCCCTCGCCGAAGGCGGGGTCGGCCCGCAGCCCAATAGACTTTGTCCCGGAAGCAGGAACAGTCTAGGTACAACAAGATTTAATAAGTTGGTTAATTTTTTCTCTCATAGACTTTTGGAGCTGAGATAAAATAGTCCGGGTTGCAAAAGGCAACCAATCCCGCCTAAGCGGGAGAGCTCGGCGAAGCCAATTAATTAAACCGTCCGTGTTAGCGTTTCGTTAGGTTTGTTCTATAAATTATCACTATGGTAATAAATTTTAGGATTGATTTCTTTTTTATACTTAATTATTAAAAAGCTCGAATCGCGCGAACAAATGTTATCCCAGGCAAAGTAGTTGATAGTACCATCTCACCTAGATTGAAATCAAATCGAAAATAATCATCAATAAGATCATTATGAATTTTAGTTGAAGACCAATATGTTTTAACAAAAGGATCTGTGACATTGTTTCCAAATTTAAATAAAGTTTTATTAATTTCATTTTTAACATTATATAAAATTTTTAACTCATCGATTGTTGGTAAATACCAATTAGAATAAATACCTGAGCCATAGTTTGAGTTTGTATAATTGTCACTATTTCTATAGCACGATCATGCTTATCTACAGCAAAATCCTGATACAGTAAGACTTTTGATTCTGGTTGGTCCTTGATTGCTCTTGAATCTTGGTTTTTATTTGATCGGGATGAACGAGGGTCTCTAATGTTTAACATGCTACATATTAAACCATGATGCTTAGATGCATCAACATAGAAAACTACACCTCCTCCGAAAAATTCTCCCACAAAATGTTGAACAGTATCATTTTGTAAATTAAATGGGTTGATCTCTGATAAAAATTCCGTTGTACTTCCCTTTGTATTTAAGGTTGTAATTACAAGGAAGGTGACGATTAGTAAACATTTAAGTTGTCTCATTGTCTTTATTTTATTGATTAATAGCCGATATGGCGAAATTTTTGCAAATCCCGGTGAACGATAAAAGTGTCTCGGTTACTCTTGACTGTCTATAGCCGCAATCACGGTTTATGTAAAAGTACGAAAAGTCAGATTTCACGATAAAGATTTCCAGATGGAAGGCAAAAAATTGATACAAACTGTTCGCCTGCTTTTTTGAGTTAGCGTTCGTTTGATTATCGTTAAGTTGTCCAGATAAAACAAGAGTTGTTTCATAGAAAAATTATCTAAAATAGTCTCGGAACCTATCTTGCAATTGCCTGTAAATGAACGCTAACGGCCCGGCGGTTTAATTGAGTTGGCGTCAGGGTCGAGGTGCCGCGTTTTTTGCCAGTCCCGGTAGGTGGACAAAATTTATCCCGTCAAGGTAAAGCCTGATTACGTATGAGTCACGGTAATAACAAAGGATTTTACTTGTCAAGATACATTTTATAAACGGAGAGCAAAAAACGCTGCCAACTGTGCGTCGGCCTGCAGCCCTACTGATTCTGTCTCGGCAGCAGGATTAGTCACGATGCAGAAAATTAAAAAAGTGAATAGAAGTTACGAGCATAGACTTATATAGCTGATTTCGAAGCTATCCGGGCTGCAGTAGGCAACCGATCCCGCCTAAGCGGGAGAGCTCGGCGAAGCCAATTACCTATACCATCCGTGTTATGGTTAGTGATTTATTAATTTGTCAGTAGGCAGTTGCTGTCTGTTTTTAAAGTCGTTTTGTTTTACTTTTTGGCTTAAAACTTGAATATATCAAAAACCAGAGTACTAAAGTTACAATAAATTGAATCATGGGTCTTTTTGCGATTCCCCAAAATGTGAATATTCTCGCTTTTTTAGGCCACCAGGGTCTATAAATCACAGGTACGATATCTCCAGAATGATAATCAGCATCCCAATTTCCACTAAACTTGTAGGCTTTTCCGTTTACTTGAAACTGAATCACAGGATACCTTATTGAAGGATATCCAACACCTCCTGATGGGTTATCAACATATCTAATTACCTTCCCCTCAGCTGTTTTACCAAGAACTAGAAGTATTATAATATCGGCTAAAAAGACAACCTCAATAATTATCAAAACTTTAATAAAGATTCTTTTCTTACTGAAAAAGCTATCCATGCAGAGTCTTACATATTATTTATTAATCCCAATGAAAGGTCGAAGGCATCTAGCAATTTGAAATTTGACAAGGTACTTAGTCCCGATAAATATACAGGATTTAACTCTTTATGTGAAATTTATCAAGGTTTTAAATCGCGGTGAGTAAGCAGTTATCATTTAGGAAAGAGTTTTTGCTTTTTCTGTTAAAGTTAGTGTTTAATGTCCATATAACGTGCAGGAACTCAGCCATTAACCATAACGGCCCGGCGGTTTAATTAGGTGCCGTCGGAGCCTGCCCAGAGCGTTAGCGAAGGGTCGCGGTGCCGCGTTTTTTGCCAGTTCTGGTAGACGGTAGAAAGTTTCGTGTCACGGTAAAACTGCTAGACGGTAACAAGTCCAGATAGATGGCAGTTAAGTTTCGTGTCATGATGAAATAGTCTTGATGGCGAGCAAAAAACGAGGCACCAGCGCGCCTGCCCTCGCCGAAGGCGGGGTCGACCGACAGTGCCAATGATGCTGTCCCGGCAGACGAAACTGTCTGGATGCCACAGAATTAATAAACGGAACAAAATTTAGGGCATAGATGTTGGGGTTGATTACAAATCTGTCCTGGCGCTGGCGAAGGCACTTAATTAAACCGTCCGAGTTAGCTTTGTGCTCTTATTTTTTGTCATAGTGAAACCGACATGCATAGATCAAGATATCGGAATTCTCAACCTGGTAAACTAATCTATGTTCCAAGTCTATTCGTCTGGACCAGTATCCAACCAAGTCAAATTTTAATGGCTCCGGTTTCCCAATACCCTCATATGGAGTTCTCTGAATGTCCTTGATTAATGCATTAATCTTCTTGAGGGTCTTTTTGTCCTCTGTTTGCCAGTAAACATAATCTTCCCATGCATTTTTTGAAAAAGTAATTTTCATCATTCCTCAATCAAGCTATGTTTAACCTTCTTTCCGGTTTTCATTTGCTCAATAGATTCAAAGAGTCTTTTTGCATTTTTCTTAGAACTTAATAAATGCAAAGTCTCCATGATAGAATTATATTCATCAAGGGATATCATGACTGTTCCCTTTCCGGATCCTCTCTTGATAATCAAAGTCTCATTGTTATTTTCGACGTCATCAAGATAGTTTTTTAGTCCGGTCCTGAATTCAGTGTAATTTGCTGCAATCATTTGAATTTGTTTAAGTGTTTAATTAAGTACAAATATACGTACTTTATTATGTAATTCAAAATATTGGAGATATTAGTTTGGTTTTTGCCAGTCCTGGTGGATGGTTGAGAAGTTTCGTGTCAAGATGAAGTTGTTAGAAGGACCAAGTCCTGATAAGTGAACAAGTAGTTATGTGTCATGACGAAATTGTCCAAATGATACAGAAAAAACCAAGTCCCAAATTGTCGGGTTGTTATACGGGCCGCGAGTGCAAGCTAACGGCCCGGCAATAAAGGTAGGTTGTGTTACCTGACGCAAGCACCGGGCAGAGTCCCGGTACTTTAGCCAGAAGCTGTCACGGTGCAAGGAGGGGATGGCACGTGTTTTTGCTGTCCGGGTACAAATTTTATTGAGGGCTGGCGCGGTCGCGGTACAAGGTTGCTAAGTGGCCGGTATACTGTCTCGGTTGCAGAAATTTGATAAATGGGCATTGGCGCAGTGTCGCGGTACAAATTGTCTCGGAGCCAGAAAATTGTCATGGTGCAGGATTCTAATTGCTGGTAGATGCGCGTGTCTGGGTTTAGCTCTCATTACGAATTTGTCTTGGAAGCAGGAGCAAAAGCAAAAACCGTGACAAACAACTTACCTTTATTGTCCGTGTTAGCGTTTCGTTTGGATTTTATTTATAAAATAATTCTGATATCAGATTGAATAATATGCTTTAAGGTTTTCATTGTCTCGTCAATAAATAAATGCTGTCTCTTCTCAATGGTTTTTCAAATTTAAAACTGAACTCTCAATTTAATTGAATTCATTGACGATACTATCGCTAGGTTTTTCGTTTCAACTGGTTTTGAATGCCTTGCCAACGAAATGATGAAATAAGTTGCAAGAGCGCTTTGAGCGACTCCCGATAGGATTAAGAGTCCTTTTGCCCCCGGCCAATACTCTTCATTTTGATGGCTCTCGATTATTCCTATAGTTATAAAAGGTCCAATCACAGGGATCAATGTATACTTTCGATAACCATCGTCAAATAGAAAATCGCCGATAACAGTTACTCCATACGATGTTGCCAGGCCTATACCGGAGATCAAACGATTAGTCCTGATATGGTCTCTTCTCGTGATCTCAGATGCATCATAATTAGATGAATGAGCATCAGACCAGTTCGTCAAATTTGGCTGTTGTGACTTGTCATTGAAGTGATTCGGAGGGATATTGCACACAAGCCCACTAAACTGTGAAGTTGGCTCTTTATTGCTGACTTGGTTTAAGATGTTATTATAAAGAACCGAATCCTGTATAAAGGATAACTTCATCGACTCAGTCAGGTCAAGTCTTAAATTTGTAGTTTGTGCTAGTATTCTGATCGAGTATAATAACAGTGATACTGCAATCATTGAAGCATAATAAAGTGTTTTCATATTGTTGGTAATAGGTAACGAAATGGAATTACTTGTAGAACAATCTTATATCAAAATTGCAACAATAAGAAGCCAAAGTCAAATTAATTTAAGAAAATTGAAAATATATGTACTGTTGTCCTGTCTTGACAAAAATTGCTCCAACCTGTTTGTATGTTACAATGAGTTAGTGTTCGTTAGGTCCTAGTTTATTTGTCTAAATAAAACAAAGTTGTCTTGTCGTTGGAATCATTCATATTTTAGTCTCGGAAAACCTGAAAATGAACGCTAACGGTCCGGCGGTTTAATGAGTTGCCGTCGGAGCCTGCCCAGAGCGGTAGCGAAGGGTCGCGGAACCTCGTTTTTTGCCAGTCCAGGTAGACGGACGAAAAGTTTCGTGTCACGATGAAACTGTTAAACGGTACCAAGTCCAGATAGATGGCAGTGAAGTTCCATGTCACGATGAAATAGTCTCGGTGACGAGCAAAAAACAAGGCACCAGAGCGCCTGCCCTCGCCGAAGGCGGGGTTGGCCCGCAGCCGACGTAGACTTTGTCCCGGTAAACGAAACAGTCGCAGTGCACAGAATTTAATAAATGGCTGTAATTCTTCTCTCATAGACTTTTAGGGTTAACTCTGAAGCTGTCCGGGATGCGGAAGGCAATTAATTAAACCGTCCGAGTTATGCTTAGGCTTTTTTAAAATGCTTTCCCAACACCAATCCCTAGTCCGGTTAGTCCTATAAATGAACGGAATATTAATCCTTTGCCGTTGGGTCTTTGATATCTATAGCCTAGATTAAAAATTGGAAAAAAAGAAAATTTGCCACTGTAATATTGTTTACTAATCGAAGTATATCTTATTCCTAGATCAGTTTCGAAATAATTATTGCCTGAACCTATCAAGATATTTAAACTTAAAGGTATAGAGGGTCCTGCATACAATTCTGAAAAATCTGTCACATACCAGCCTCCCAAACCGACATTGACCAGCATTTTTAAATGGTTAGAATAAACTAATTTTGTCTCAAAATTGAAAGAAAACATACCAATATACTTAATTGTTGCACAATCAAAATAAAATGAGTTCTTAGTTATTTTCTCATCTACAGTAGTCTGTCCATTAATATTTAAGCTACTGATTATTAATATGATTGAAACAATTATATACCTGATCACGGATTTAAACTTTCTTTTATTCATAGGTCATATTTTAATATGCAGGTACCTTATTAGCTAATTAAAATCAATTTCTCTCTATTTCTGACGACTGGTTTGGTTTTTGCGAGTCCTGATGGGTGATATAGCGCTATCAAGTCACAATGAAGTTGTCCAGATGGCCTAAGTCCAGATAGATGGATGTGAACAGTAATGTCATGATGAGATTGTCCAGATGGCCAAGCAAAAACCAACATTTTATTGTCTTTGATCTTGGATATACTTTTTTGAGTTATGCTTAGGCTTTTTTTCTCGCAAGTCCTAATGTCAAATGGGACAGTGCTTAAGCATAACGGCCCGGCGGTTTAATGAGTTGGCGGGAGCCTGCCCAGAGCGTTAGCGAAGGGTGTTGAGGTGCCGCGTTTTTTGCCAGTCCCGGTAGGTGGACGAGAAGTCTTTGGTCATGATGAAAATGTCTTGACGGTACCAAGTCCAGATAAATGGACGTGAATTGTCTTGTCATGATGAAATAGTCCAGACGGCGAGCAAAAAACAAGGCACCAGTGCGCCTGCCCTCGCCGAAGGCGGGGTCGGCTTGCAACCCTATTGACTCTGTCTCGGTAGCAGGAACAGTCCTGGTGCAACAAAATTTGATAAGTTGAAATGAATTTGCTCGCATAGACTTTAGGGGCTGATTGAGAAGTAGTCAGGGTTGCAAAAGGCAACCAATCCCGCCTAAGCGGGAGAGCTCGGCGAAGCCAACCGAGGAGACCGCACTAGCGGGCGACGAGCTCATCGAATCCCGCCAGAGCGGGATGAGATAATTAATTAAACCGTCCGAGTTAGTTGGTCGGGTTTTTATTTAAAGGTCAGAGTGTCCGGATTCTTTCGTGTCCTGATTACTCCCAGTAAACTGGATTGCTCCTGTTTTAGGTTTTTCTCTCACTGTTTCAAATAATGAAGCGCAACACATCCTGATTTTAAAATCTTTGACTCCATAAGTTTTAATAGTGATTTCTTCTCCAGGTTAATACCACTCAACAACCTTCTCCCTTCTCCAGCAATTACCGGGTGAACCACAAAATAATATTCATCAACCAAGCCAAGCTCTATAAGTTGTGATGGAATATCTACACCACCTATTAAAATATTATTTCCTTGTTCCTGTTTCAATTTAAGTATTTCGTCATGAAGGTTGGTGCGAACAATTCTCGTGTTTCTTCCTTCAGCCCTGTCTAACGTTCGTGAAAAAACAATTTTGTTTCTGGACTCAAATGCCTGAGCAAATTCGAGTTCTGCTTTTGTATCACCAGAAGGGTTTTTTGCGACATCGGGCCAATAAGGAACCATCAATTGGTAGGTTTTCCGCCCGTAGACAAGCAGGTCAGCATCTAGCACAAGGCGGGTAAAATATTCAAGCAATTCGTCATCAGGGATCCCTTTGGTATGGTCGAAGCAGCCATCAATAGTAAGATTGATTGCATAGATTAGATTTCTCATTTAATTGAATTTAAATTGTCTGTCATTTTTATTACTTGCGGTGTGTAGCCTTATAGTGAGATAACACAAATTTGTCTATTAAGTTTGTCTCTGGGTCCCGATAACCTGCCAACTAACGGCCCGGCGGTTTGATTAGTTGTCGTGAGCCTGCCTAGAGCGGCAGCGAGGGGTGTCAGGGTTGACATGCGTTTTTGCTAAGTGCCGATAAGTGGATGAAAGTTTGGTGTCACGGTAATTTGTCTTGATGGTACCAAGTCCGGGTGACGGATGTGAGTTTTGGGTCACGATGAAATAGTCTAGATGGCGAGCAAAAAACAAGGCACCTGAGCGCCTGCCCTCGCCGAAGGCGGGGTCGGCCGGCAGCCCTATTGACTCTGTCCAGGTAGCAGGATTAGTCAAGGTACCCAAAATTGAATAAGTGGCTTAAAATTGATCTTTTAGACTTTCTCATGAATTACGAAGCTGTCCGGGCTGCCGACCGTGTCCCGCGAAGCCTTTGTCATGCTATAACGAATTTGTCTTTATTAACAGGCGAAGCGGGAAGCCAACCGAGGAGCACTTTAGTGCGACGAGCTCGACGAAGTCAATTAATTAAACCGTCCGTGTTATTCGTAGTTTTTAAATAAACCAGGACTAACTTTGAGTCATGATAAAACATGATTATCTCATAAGTCCTGATATAATCTGAATTGTAAGTCCGTGTTTATTGAGCTGGTCTCGCTCTGATATTTTAGTTAGAGGATAATCGTAAATTTATCATTTGTCAATCAATTCGTAGTCTGGGTGTAATAATTTTTTACTCGTTTGAGTCTTCGCTCCTCTCTTTGATTTTCTGAGCGGATCTTTTTGGAATCATCTAGTTTAATTTGACAACAGAGTTTCAGAAACTGAATCTCTTTTTCTCTCTCAATCCTGATAACCTTATGAGATCGTGCAAGTCCAGCGGAACTGTCCGGGATATATATTTTCTCGAATTTTGAAGTCAGGTCTTTTTTTCTAAGTCCGGAATTGGAACTCATAGTGGATTTATTATTTTGCTTGAAGTGATTTGGCTATATTCCTATGTGGCTGGCTGGTAGTCGATTACGAATAACGGCCCGGCAATAAAGGGAGATTGTGTTACCTGGCGCAGCCATCCGGCCACCGGTCCTGGTACTTTAGCCGGGAAATTGTCCCGGTGGCAAGACAGGTATGGCGTGCTTTTTGCCGTCCGGGTACTATTTTTATTGCATGCAGGCGCGGTCGCGGTACAAGTTTTATAAACGGACGGGGTATAGTCCTGGTAGATGAAGCCAGAAAAGGGCACTGGCGCAGTGTCGCGGTAGAATTTATCTCGGAGCCAGAAATTTGTCATGGTGCAGAAATTTTATTGCGTGCAGCTGTGCGTGTCCGGGTGCTGGGTTGATTAGTGGTCCCGGTAAGTGGCTAAGTATCATGCAAAAAGCATGACTAACAACTTACCTTTATTGTCCGTGTTATAAGCAGAGTTTTATTCTTGTTTTTTGATGTCGCCCTTATTCATTTTTGGGCTGAAGTTTATTCCAAATCCCACGTTTAAGTTACAGGCAGGAATGTAAATATCAGGATGCGCAAGTTTAATAATCTTGCAGCCTCCTACTTTAAAACTAAATTTCACTTTTTCTCCACCTACTCTAAAAAATGCCAATGGTTCTACTAGAATGCTATTTTCTTTATAATTGATAAAAGGTTCATTTTCTGATCCGGGCTTGTCATGGTAATAGTTATGCTCATTTAAATTTGAATGAAAATATCCTGTTTTTATTCCGAATCCGAAATCAAAATAGCCGGATTTAGTAGAATATTTACCCAAATTATACTGTAAAAAATATAATTGATAATCGCCATACATTCGCCCGGGATTGGAATCCTTGTAAGCATCTCCATATCCAGATCCGAATCCTCCATAAAGTTCCATGACCCTATTATTTCCAAAATCTTTGTAAAGGCCGGGGGCTATTTGAAAATACTTAAAATTATCTGAACCAATTGATCCAAAGGCTTGAATAGCAATCGTTTTTGTTAGTCCATAGGAAATTGTTGCATGAACCGTTGGGATAACCGAGAACCCCGCATCTAGTCTTAAATCATGCTTATTCTTTATTAACGGGATGTCAGTAGTTTGTGGGTGATAAACACAGCAGCTCGAGATCATTAACGAGACTAAAAATCCGCATATTAAGAGATTCTTCTTCATGGGTGTTGCTTTATCATTATTGGGAACAATTACTTTTTTGTCATAATGGTCGGTGTCTCGTCCTGGAATAGGTTGTCACTTTTGAGTGTGACATAATTGATTTAAAGTTAAATTATTTTGATTTGATTTTTTTCTAAATCTCACTGGCCATTTTTTT
>Ga0224523_1001104_pt1 | contig 12071 bp, 11 predicted proteins | sample CFST50metaG_FD_182732 | JGI IMG/M metagenome (GOLD analysis project Ga0224523, IMG submission 182732) | Peat soil microbial communities from Stordalen Mire, Sweden - C.F.S.T50 | ecosystem: Environmental > Terrestrial > Soil > Wetlands > Peat | place: Sweden: Norrbotten County, Stordalen Mire...
GTGTTTGCATAGATCTTCAGATTAAGTTAAACAATCAGGTTGTTTTTTACTTAGTCAAAATTAGAAGATCTATGCTTTTTCAAACATACGATCTATTTCGCTAATTCGCTATTTCGCTATTTATTCATGATCAGCCTGAACCCATTTCCGTGAATGTTGAGGATTTCGACAGATGGATCGGCTTTCAGGTATTTACGCAAGCGAGCCATGAAGACATCCATACTTCGGGTGGTGAAATAATCTTCTTTTCCCCAGATCTGCCACAGGGCATCATGACGGGTCAGGATTCCGTCTTTTGCGCTGCATAGCATTTTCAGGAGCTCGGATTCCTTGGGTGACAAGGTCTGGGAATTCTTGCCCAGTTTCAAGGTACGCAAACGGCAATCAAAATGAAAAGCGCCTACCTCATAAGAAAGGGGGTTATCTGCAGATGTTGCGATCATGGCATTCCGCTTAAGGATGGCTGCGATTTTATAAAGCAATACTTCCGAATCGAATGGCTTGGTAAGGTAGTCATCTGCACCGATGCGGAATCCTTCCAGTACATCTTCTTTTAGGGTCTTTGCCGTAAGGAAAATGAGGGGTATCTTGCTGGTTATCTTCCGGATTTCCTTTGCCAGCGTAAAGCCATCCATCTCCGGCATCATGATATCAAGGATACAAAGATCGAAGGAATAGGTCTTAAATGCTCCTAATCCCTGCTTCCCGTCTGTCTTAAGGAGGACCTCATAGTCGGCTAATTCAAGATACGATTTCAGGATAGAACCGAAATTCGGATCGTCTTCCACCAACAGGATTTTTACTTTTTTTACCATTGAGTTATAAAGTTCATAAAGTTCATAAAGTTCATAAAGTTTGTAAAGTCACAAAGTTATAATCAACTAATCATTTTCGCAATTTTACTCGCCAGTTCGCCAATTCATCAGCTCGTCAGCTCATCAGCTATCACCGGTAAATTCACTTCAAAAGTACTACCTTTCCCAACTTCACTGCTCACCTTGATCTCACCTTTATGTGCAAGTATGATGGCACGGGCATAGCTAAGCCCCAGTCCGAATCCTTTTACATTGTGAATATTTCCGCTGGTCAAACGATAAAACTTTTCAAAAATCTTGCGTTGAGTTTCCGTATTCATCCCGATCCCTTTGTCTTCCACCGTCACCACAACCGATGATCCCCGGTTAGCTGTGGCCACCCTGATCTCAGGCTTACCGGGAGAATATTTATTTGCATTGTCGAGAAGGTTCATGATCACATTGGAAAGATGGATCTCGTCGGCTTCAACTATTGAATTCAAAGCCCCGGTCTGAAGTTCCAGCCGCCCTTCCCGGTTCTCCACCTGCAGCCGAATATTGCCGGCAACTTTGGCTATCAGGGCATTGACGTCGACTGGTTTGAGATTCAACCTGAATTCACTGCTGTCGAGCAATGCCATCTGCAAAATCTGCTCTACCCGTGTATTCATCCGGTTGTTCTCCTCTTTAATGATACGGGTGAACGATTTTATCCGTTCCGGTACATCGATCACTTTTGGATTATTGATCGAATCAACTGCAATGGAAATGGTGGCGATGGGTGTCTTGAATTCATGGGTCATATTGTTGATGAAATCAGTTTTGATATCGGAAATTTTCTTCTGCCGAAGCATGGTAACAATGCCGAGAATGGAAGAGAGGACGACGATCAGTGTGAAGAAGACCGAAACCAGCATTAACCCGGAAAGCGACCTGAGAACGATGTTCTTCTGTTCCGGGAAATAGAGCAACAGGGTGTTGTTCTTCCGGAAGATGTCATTCGGGAAAAGGGAAACCCGGTGGATCTGGTTTTTTTTATCGATCTGAAATCCGCCCGACCTGAGCGGAACCTTATTGTTGCCCGGGCTTGATGTGATCACGGCATATTCATAGGGGATGTTGATATCTTTGTCGGCAAGCGCTTTCGACAATGACTTCTCCAGGTTCTCCCTATTGATCCTTTTCTCGATGGGCAGAGGCTTGTTTTCCATCTCCCGCGCCATCTTCTGAATGACATCTTTGATCTTTCTTGCTTTCTTCGTGATGATCCTCATATCATCATGGAACATTGAAGGATCGGAAGGATTTTGTTCCAGATTATGCTGGATAAAAAGTTCTTTAAGATCTTCTTCCCGGGGTGCTAACATCCGGTTCTCCAGGCGCATCTCTCTTTGTCTTCGTAAAACTTTCGGCGGATGATGTTCTGACGACATGTTACGGGGCCGTGCAGATGCGATTCTCTGACGGTTTGCGTGGATGATGGAATCTAACCGGTTGCCGTCAAATTCGGCATTCCACTCAATGGTAAAACCATTCGGATAATCCTGAGTGAGTATATCAAAATGCCGGTATTGACTGATAAAAGTGTCAATGTTGATAATGTTTGCATTCAGATTTTCATCAAAATGCATTTCAGGAAAAGGTTGACGGCCCCGGGGAAAAGGAGGACGTATATTCTCATCACTTCTTAACAGGGAATCCAGCTTATCATTGAGAGCCAGGATAGGGTCCTTTGCAAAAGCCTGGACAAGTGCATGAATGCTATCGCCAACAAGGTTCTTCTTTAAGTATACAATATCTTCACGGGTTTCCAGCTTATTCACCACAGCACCCAACGCTTCATTCACGCTCCGGTTAAACTGGGCTTCTTTTACCTGGATGGCATTGTGAATCCAGAAATACTGAACGGCTACGATCCCGGCCAGCGAGATGCAGATAAATGCAATGATGACGTTCAATACTTTCTTCTTCATTCCGGATCATTTCAGGGAAGTGAAAAACTTGATTTTACCGGTTCACTGTAACAATTGAATTTTCCTCCTGTCAATTTCTGCATCAAATTTATAAAAATGAACTGTTGTCGTTGTAAATATTAACCATTCATTCACCATATTTAACGGAACATTAACTTTTTATATGCCTGATTTCCTATAGATTTGCAATAAAAATCGGAGGCTCTATGATCAGTAACACTCATTTCAGGGACATTCTTACAATTTTCGGATTGTCCATCGCATTAACCATCTTTATCACCCGGCCGGGTTTTTCCCAGGATACCACAAAGATGAAAGGGGACAAAAAGGTCAGGATCGTAGCTAAAATCGTTGAAGATAAGAATGGAAAAAGAGAGGAATTTGATACCACCATCAACCTGGATCGAAGGATGCCCGGTGAAGAAAAGGAAATGATGAAGGATTTTGAAATGCGGTTCAAGGACCTGGGTGAACAGATGAAAGAACTGGAAGTTGAAATGAATGAGATGAGGCTTCCCGACAGCGGGATGATGGATTCTGTGCAGCGGCTTACCGAAAGAGCTTTCAGGTTTCATGGAGGACCTGGTAATATGCACTTCAGGCACAATTTAAATCCACGGGCATTCGATTTTGATTACAATTTCGAAATGCCGGAATTCAATGAATCTCCTCAGAAGTTTTTAAGGGAGTTTAAAGATGAAAATGATCATGAAATGTTTAACCAAGAGAATCGCCGAATGGGTAAAGGGAAAGATGAGTCACTCAACGACATTCTGGGAAACATCCCATTGGACAGGGTGAAGAGTTATTCAATCAAGGATACAAAAGACGGGAAAAGGATCGTTATTGAATTAAACAACGAACCCTTCATTGAGCATCACCGGGATGTGATTATAATCCGTTCTCCAAGACCTGAAGGAAGGCCCGGGCAAGACCCGAGACACCAGATGAGGAAAAGAGTCATCATCAAAGAACAGACTCCGGAGAAGGAAGAAGAACCGGATAAACTCTGAAAAATTATGAATTATGAATTATGAATTATGAATGATGGATGAATACAGGCATTAGGCATTAGTTATTGATTTTTTTCGGTTCTTTGTCAAAATGAATGGGTAAATTATAACAACGGTAAGTCGTAATACAGTGCCATGGTTTAAAAAAAATCCGACCGCTATGCGGTAATTATTAAATGGTTAAATGGATAAATTGTTAAAAAGCCCGAACAGCCCGCACAGAGATCGCGGCGTGCTTAGTGTCGTAGTACTGGACGCCATCGCCGAAGTACTGGTCCCACGCGAGGCCAGCGCTGTACTCGGAGGAACTCCAATAGTTGCTATAACCGAAACCGCCAACGACGACTTCTTGCTGGTACAATAAACTCAGCTCATATATTGATGGCAAATACCAATCGCCATAGGTAACGCCACCCATTGTTACTGAATAATCTGCACAAACTTTTGCAGCAAAATTACCAGATTGGTCATCAGCCATTTGTGTAGCTACGATCATTGCCGTATTCATAGCACCAGCGTTTAACCCGTCGCCGGTAGTACCGGTACTTCTATATGTTCCATTATACCATTGTATCCCTGTGCTTTGATCGTTGGTTGCTGCAATTAATCCGTGCTGTCCGCTATCATATACATAAAACACAATGCCTCCGCCATAGCTTTCGCCAATGTAGTGCGTATTGCTAACCCAGAAGGAATCATTATATGTTTCATTGCAGTTTTTGGAGGTATTGTAAATAGTAAGACCGGCTACCGGTTGAGTAATCGCATCGCGCTGTGTTGTGGTCATTCTTGGAGGCAAAAACCCTTTACTTGTGGATTTTACATCGAGCATCGCCGAATTATCAGGGACGCTGTTGTCGGTATTGATGCCAACCTGGGCAAACATTGCATTGCTAAAAAGCAGAAGTAATGCAATAAAAAAGTAAAGTTTTTTCATACTGCATTTTTATTATCGGTTAATACCATGAGATTTCCGGTTCTTTGTGAGAATGAATAAAATTAAACAATATTACCTAAAGTCAAGTAAAATGTTAAATCAGTAAGATTTATTCGCAAAAGCACTGATGGTAGAGAAGCCATGGTTTGTCCATGAGATACAATTCGACCAGAATACCGGTAAACTTGAGATTTGGATTGATTTTGAACGAGGTTCAACTACAAACAAAGCCCGGGCAGAAGAAGATTATTCCGAGGTCAAGGTAGTTGGGCTTGATGAAACTTCTGTTCGTAAACATCATGACTATGTTTCGCTATTCGTTGATATTGTAGAAAAAAGAACCATTTATATTGCCGAAGGTAAGGATCATAAGGTTATTCAGGATTTCGCGAGTGATCTTGTTGCCCATAACGGCCAACCAGAAAACATCGAGCAGGTTTCGTGTGATATGTCCCCTGCGTTTATCAAAGGCATTAAAGACAACCTTTCCAATGCTGCCTTTGTATTTGACCGGTTTCATGTGTCCAGGGTAATTAATGAGGCTGTTGATAAAGTAAGAAAGGCCGATGTAGTGAACAACCCTATTAAAGAGGCTGCTTAACCATTCAACAACATTGGGATGGTATTGTCAATTGGTTTGATTACAAAATTAGTAACGGAATACTGGAAGGGTTCAACTCCATTTTCCAGGCTGCTAAAGCGAAAGCGCCCGTGGTTATCGAAGATATGACACCATCAAAGCAATCATCTATTTGCTCACCGGTAAACTCGACTTTTCTAAAATCAATCATCATTATGTTTCCCACTCAAAGTGACAAAGAGCCTTTTTTCCTGCATTTTGCATTCTGCATTCTGAATTCCTGCATTAATAAAAAAAGGCTGCTTATGTGGTAGCAGACTTCCTAGGGCTAATGCTTTATTCTTTAATTATCTTTCTCACTTCCACTGTCTTTTCTCCCGTTAGCCGCGCAAAATAAACACCACTGGGAAGCTTGCTGATGTCAACCTTAGTGATGGTCCCGCTGATCCGGAAGGATAAAAGCTCCTGTCCTTGCAGGTTATAAATGATAAGACTGCCTGGCGCTGATGAATCTGGTATTTCAACGGTTATTTCGGTAGATGCAGGATTTGGGTAAAGATTGATGGGAGACTGGTTAGTTATTATATCAGGAACTCCCATGGGATACCCTCCTCCATTGTACGTTTTTAGTATTGTACCACAACCCCCTACAAGGTACCCGGTATCAGCACCTGTGAAAGCGATCGCAGACAATTCATTTGATGTACCACTCGATAAGATTTTCCAGGTCGATCCTCCATCGGTAGTTTTTAATAAAGCTCCACTCTCACCCATCGCAAATCCCGTGTTTGAATCTGTGAATTTTACCGAAAGTAAAAAATAACCAGTTGTATTGCCCGTTTCAGTCCATGTTAATCCTCCGTCAATGGTCTTTAAAATAGGATCGTATCCCGTGACGATATAACCAGTATTAATACTGGTAAAGTCAACAGATAAAAATTGCCCAAAGGTGCTATTTTGCAATTTGGTCCAGTTGAGACCACCATCCGTGGTCTTCAGGATTGTTCCATATCCGACAGCGTAACCATAATTTGGATCCGGGAAACAGATTGAATACAGCGTTACACTTATGCCGGAAGATTGGCTATTCCAGGTTAATCCTCCATTGGTTGTTTTTAAAATTGTACCATTGTTGCCGGCTGCAAACCCAATGGACGAATCGCAAAAATAAACGGAGTTTAAGCTATTGATTGTCCCGCTTGATAAGGCGGCCCAGGCGGCCCCGGCATTCGTGGTTTTTAAGATGATTCCCGAATCACCAACAATATATCCGGTATTTTCATTCGTAAAACAAGCGGAACTCAACCATTTATTGGTGCCTAACGCTATGCTTATCCAATCAGCCCCTCCGTTAATGGTCTTTAAAACAGTTCCTGATGAGCCTATCACATATCCGGTTCCTGGTTTTGTCAGACAAACTGAACTGAAAAAATCAGTCGTTCCATAGGTCAGACTTGTCCAGGTAATTCCGGCATCTGTTGTTTTCTTGATAGTACCACATGTCCCGACAATATAGCCAATATTGGCATCCGGAAAACTGATTGAACAATAACCATCATACCCTCCGCTTGAAATTACCGACCAGGTTGATCCACCATCCGTCGTTTTGATAATTGTTCCCCAATCACCCACGGCATATCCAGTGGTTGAATTGACAAATTGAACGGAACGAAGCGGACTTGTAGTCCCGCTTGAAGGGTGTGACCAGGTCGATCCTCCGTCCTCTGTTTTCAGGATTCGTCCCAGGGACCCAACGAGGATTCCATGATAAGCATCGGTGAATGCAATTCCCAAATAAGCTTCATCAAGATCATCCGATTGTTCTGTCCACGAAACTCCGCCATCGGTAGTTTTTACAATCTCATCCCAATCATCGCCGACAGCAAAACCCAGGTTGGGATTCACGAAAAAGACGGATGTAAATGCGTCATAAGTACCCGTCGATAACATTGACCAAGTTTGACCACCATTTGTAGTCTTCAGTATTTTACCCAGGTCACTGGCTATATAACCTGTTTGTGAATCAACAAAAAAAATAGAGAAAAGATGCTGGCCGGTTCCCGAGTTTATCTTATTCCAGGTGTTTCCACCATCGGTGGTTTTAACAATAATTCCAAATAATCCTACTGCATATCCCGTGTTGGAATTGATAAAGGCAACAGAATTTAACCTCATTGTTGTCCCACTGTTTTGTAAAGTCCAGGTAGCTCCTCCATCGGACGTTTTAATAATGGTACCCGCCTCACCCACAGCGCAACCGTGATTCTGATCTGGAAAGCAAACAGAGTTCAGAATATTGCCCTGAGGTAATGGGTTCAGCCATGTCCATTGTGTAAAAGCCAGTACTGAAATAAGTGAGAAATAAAGTAAAACGATAATTCTTTTCATAGCATTTTAGTATTTTACGTTTCCTATAGCGCTGCGCAGGCAGCCGCTTTGCTGAATTTAGCAAGACTTATATTTGAATTTAGTTCTCATGTCTATTAGCCTCAACCTTTTGGTTTGACTAGGATGCCTCGCATTGCTCGGCTGCTGGCTTGTTATGGCCAGAACATTTTACGGGAAAATCTTATAAATATCTTTCCGATGGGCAATTATTATAAATCGTATTGTGGTTCTATTGATTAATTCAAAACCAACACGATAATCACCAATTCTTAATCTGAAATAATTTGAGTACCCGGAAAGTTTTTTGATGTTGGGTTCCTGAGCGAGGGAAGAAGAAATCTCAAGGTGGGTAATGATTCGCTCAAGTCGATGAAATATTCTCGGGTCGTGAATTTTTCCAAGCGACCTTTCAAACGACTTGTCGAATTCAACTTTCATTTTCTAACCAATTTATTCATAATCGATTCACGACTGACAGTTTCTCCGGTTTTGACTTTGTCCATAAGGGAACCTAGTGCTAAATCTTCATACTGTTCTTCGTTAATATTTATAACGTCAGCACCAAGTTTTTTTGCAAGTTCCCGGAGAATCTTAGTATTTTGATTATCAGCCTTTATTACGATAGCTCTCATATTCTTTTTTTACAAAGATACAAAACTTGTAAGATAATATTCCACCATCTAAAATGCTTTGGCCATAACGCCCGCCAGCAGCCGCAGTGCGGGATTTAGCAGATTGTATATTCGAATTTCGTTTTCATTTTAGTAGCCACAACTGGTTGCTTTTCCAGAATGCCCCGCATTGCCCCGCTGACGGCTCGTTAGCGGTTTGTGTTTATTTCTGTTCTGCTAATTCTTTGAGTTTTTGGTTCATTAAATTGAATCCATTAGTTGTGTTAATGTCAAGCATTTTCTTGAATAAAGGAACAAGTATTCCTCTGAATTTTTCACTTTGTTTAAAAGTTGTAGTTCCATTTCCATTGTCAATAAGTTCAAATTTATGTTCTCCATCAAATAGTCCAGGAAACAATAAATTTCCAAGCCAACGAAGTTCTTTATTCTTTTCAAAAACAAGAACTTTGGGTTTGAAAGTCATCCCATTTGCTTCTGGTGGCTCAAGTCTTGCTGTTATTTTGCTACCAACCACAACATTTCCTGTGATTGATTTAATAAAAGGATTCCACTCATGATAATTGTTAAAGTCAACGAGAATATCCCAAACCTTTTTTGGTGTCGTATTAATCAGAATTTCTGTTTTTAATTCTTTCATTTTTGTCCTGGTTAAAGTTATGTCAGTTCTTTATTGCTCGAATTTTTTTAACATAACCGCTAACGTTTGGCCGGCATCCGCTTTGCGGGCTTTATTTGGTGAATGTTTTCGGTTTCATTTACTATTTACCTATATGGTGCCTGCTTGTCTTCAGTAAATCCACTCGTATTATCAGTTGACGGCTTCGTTAGCCATAGTAATTTTCAAATTGTCAGGAATTTTTCTATCTCAGATACAGACATGTCCTCATATAGTTTTTTTGGTCTATTATACTTAAAAAATGTAATATGAGAATACTTGTCATTTTTTTTAGACATTAAGTCCTTTTCAGTTTGAACCAAATGTTCAATAAGTAATTGTACATTATAATATAAACTCCAGATTGAATCTAAACTAACTTCTTCAAAAGGAATTTGTTTTTTGATCGCGAATTCACTTAAGAAGAATAGAACCCAGTATGATGCATATGACATATAGGAGCTTTTCTCACCTTCATCAATACCTTTTATTAATTTTTCCTTTGCGATATTTTTATCTCCCTCAATTTTTTCAAATAATTTAATGCCAAGTAAAACTTTATCCGCATTTATTGAATCGTTGAATATCTCCTCATATTTGTCTGCAAAAATGATCTTTTTCTGATTTTTTGCTTCCGAAGGCATTCTATTTAAAAATGATAAAAGAACCTGTCCAGTTTTCTCTGCATCTATTCGTTGAGCTTTGTTCTGATATGAAAATTGACCTTTTTTGCGCTCGTAGTAATAACCCTTAGCATATAGTTCCTTTTCAAGCTTTTGCTGAACAAAATCTATTGATCTTATATCTCGACTACTAACAGGATTCTGACTGTTTGTAAATTCTGCAATCCGGGTTGTCAATTCTGGATTATTTGTTTGATAGATTCGGCATAGAATATCTAGGTCTTCAAATTTATTTGAACTTTCGCAAAAGGCATCATGTAATGCATGAATTGTTTGACTCCCATTAACAACTTGAACATTCTTTAATTCAACTATTGGTGATCGTTGAGACTTCAGATAACTAAATGAATCACAAGTTAATGTAATTCCGTTATTATAATAAAAAAATCTATGCGCTTCGTCAGAGAGGGCTGTGGCTTTTATATTTCTATTGATTTTAGATCTTTGTTTAAGATAAATTCTGATATTATCTTCAAAGGCGTCCTCAAGTACGCTGTAGTTCTTAAGTTCTGAATAATCATCAATATCTGTTTTCTCTCTGAAGTTGTCATTATCAATGACAATTTTAAGCAAGTCCCGAATATCAATATTTACTATTAAAGCTCTAATATCACCATCAGATTTTTCAAAAAAATTTCTATCAATTGCACGCACATTTGCATTAACTATTTTCTTTCCTTTTTTAGTCAATAGTTTGACTAGATCTTGCATTTTATGGTATTTAATCTCGAAGTTCGAATGAAAGTTGATCCCATTCTCAAATCTTGATTTTTCGTTTGGCTCAAAATCTTCATAAAGGTTAGAACAGATATGGAAAACGAAACAAGGATTTTGAGATTCAAAAATATTCCAGATTTCTTCAACCTTCTTAAATAAAATTGGATTTACATCCTTTTTAAGATTTGTATCTTTTATCATCAAGCTATTTAAAAAAGACAAGATTTTATCAATTTCGCAAGCAGGGAAAAAGCTTTTAGTCTTCTCAAAGGTTGTAGCATATTTAAAATTGAAAAAATGGATTATTGCTTTTTCACCACTTTCATTAATATAAATGGCATCTATGCCCCTATCATGCCCAGGTATTTGTCCTGTAGAACTTAAATAATGGTTATCAGTGATTGAGTCTTCAATTTCATCATCCTGAAGATCTAAATAAAGATTCAGGGCTAGAAAATAGAAAGCATTTGAGGAGTCGTCAAATGAATAATCATTTTTAAATTTCTCAACAAATGTGTTAACAGTTGAAAAGTCTTGAATTGAAGGGTTTGTATTCATATTTAAATGGTTAATTTGCTGTCATTTTGAGTCCTTATTATTATGGCTGCATGCTTGTGCCCAGTGCATTATCTAATAAGTCCAGACAACTTACTCTCTTGCACGGTTGCTGTCTTATTAAATGTGTTTATTAATGCTTCAATAATTTCTATGTCGCCGATTTGAATTTTAGGGCTACAAATAATTTTCATTTTTTTAAATGAATCATCAGTTATTTTGACCAAATAGCGGTCAATAGGAGGAGGTATTTGTTTATCAATTAAGTGTTCGTATCTGTCTGGAAAATATTCACTTTGCAAATTTTTATCTATAGGTAAAATTTCTAATCTATAACGATATTCTTGTTCAATTGACCAAATCGTGCGCTTATGTGTTGCAACACTTGCTATGTATATTCCGTTTTCATTTCGAACCGCTGGTTTCAGTTTGCTTTCATCATCTGTATATTCAATTTTGTAAGGATAATTTCGCCCTCCTAGTATAAAATATCCTTTATCCTCATTTAGATATTCAGTTTCATTAAAAAGAGAATTCTCAATGTTAGCAATCTTGTATGATTGGAAGATTGGTAATTCTAATTCAATGCGTACCCCTCTCATGTTTTGAGTATACATATTCCAAAGAGCAAAATTTTCTTCTTCGTTTGCCGTCCAACAGGAAATAAAAATATAAGGAGCTTGAGAATGAAAGTCACTTACAAGACCTTCTGTTGGATCATTTACATGGTCCAGTCTTCCAAAATGTATTGATTTGGTCTTTAGGATAAGAGCTAAATTATTAATGCTCGTATAGTGATATAGCTTTGTCATAGCATTGGGCATAACATGCTTATACTCGTTATAATCCTTCCTGATACTTCACATTCACTTTTTATAACTCTAATAATGAATGCTTTGATTTTCTTCAATTCGTCTTTATCATCAACCTGCTCTGAACCCTGAATTAATTTTCTTTCCGCCTGCCGTAAAAAACAAATCCTAATGTAAATGTATAATATATTTTGTTACATGAATACACTAGCGTTGCGTATAAATTGTTGAAAGTTCTTTGAAAGTCTTGATATATCTTCGTTTGCTGAGTTTTTTATCGATCCGAGATTTGAAATTGGTTTTGCCGTCCTTTGTTCAAAAAATCTACGATG
>Ga0224523_1001105_pt1 | contig 12065 bp, 9 predicted proteins | sample CFST50metaG_FD_182732 | JGI IMG/M metagenome (GOLD analysis project Ga0224523, IMG submission 182732) | Peat soil microbial communities from Stordalen Mire, Sweden - C.F.S.T50 | ecosystem: Environmental > Terrestrial > Soil > Wetlands > Peat | place: Sweden: Norrbotten County, Stordalen Mire...
GCTGTCGGAGGCGCACCCAGCAGCAGCGTGGACGCGGCCAGCAGCGCATCGCCTGGCAGCGGCGGATCGCGCTTCGACGGTGGCGTAGACGCAGCCAGTGGCGGATCGACGAGCGGCGGCGGCTCGCGTTCGGACGCTGGCGTGGATAGAGCTTCCGGCGGATCTGACGCCAGCACGAGTGCGAGCGCAGGGGGAAAGACCGGTTCGGCTCAGACGATCAAGAACATCAACTATGCGGGAACCTCATCGGCGTCCCAGACTCTCGATTTGCTCTTGCCCGCGAATGCGTTGCTTCCACTTCCGCTGGTCGTCCGCATCCACGGTGGTGGATTCAGCAGCGGAGACAAGGCAGGGGAAGAAACTGGCGCGGCAGCGAATGCCATTTTGGCCAAGGGATATGCCCTGGCCAGCGTGAACTACCGCCTTTCCGGTCAGGCGCTTTTTCCTGCCGGGGTCCAAGACGTCAAGGCAGCCGTGCGTTGGCTGCGCGCGCACGCCACCCAATATGGACTAGACACAGATCGTTTTGCGTCTTGGGGCGAGTCGGCAGGAGGCTATATGGCGGTGATGCTCGGGGTAACAGGGGATCAGACCACCGTCTTCGATGACGACTCCTTGGGCAACCCCGGGGTGTCGAGTGCGGTTGCGGCCGTGGTGGATTGGTATGGCCCGGTCGACCTCGCGACGATGGACAGCCAACAGACGGCCCACCCTCCCGCTGGTTGCCCGAGCAGTTGGCTGCAGCACACACCGGCGAGCTCTCCCGAGGGGACATGGCTCGGCGGCGCGCTGAACACGCCCGCCGTGAGCACGAAGCTCTCGCAGGCGAACCTCATCTCGTATCTCGCGACGGCCAAAACCTTGCCATTCTTCATCATCGCTCAGGGCGACGACGACTGTCAGGTGCCCTGGGGCCAGTCGCAAGAACTCAACGACGCGCTGGCCAAGGTGGGCAACACGGCCAACCTGAACATCATCCCGGGCTACTCGCACGGCGACAGCCGGTTCGAGACCACGCAGAGTGCACCAGACTTGACCCTGCTCGTCGCGCTCTTCGGGCGCTAGAAAAGAAAACGGCCGATGCCGCTCTCGCAGCACCGGCCGTCTGTTGAGTGCGAGCGCTACTTTGCCTGCGCCTGCTCGAGCGCCACGGCCACTGCCACGCTGGCGCCGACCATGGGGTTGTTGCCCATGCCCAGGAAGCCCATCATCTCCACGTGCGCGGGCACGGAGGATGAACCGGCGAACTGGGCATCGCTGTGCATGCGGCCCATAGTGTCGGTCATGCCGTAGGAGGCGGGACCGGCGGCCATGTTATCCGGATGCAGGGTGCGGCCCGTGCCGCCGCCACTGGCCACCGAGAAGTACTTCTTGCCTTGCTCAATGCATTCCTTTTTGTAGGTGCCGGCCACGGGATGCTGGAAGCGGGTCGGGTTGGTGGAGTTGCCGGTGATGGAAACGTCCACGCCCTCTTGGTGATTGATGGCCACGCCCTCGCGCACGTCGTCGGCGCCGTAGCAGCGCACCTTGGCCTTCTCGCCCTTTGAGTAGACAATCTCCCGCACGATGTTCAGCTTGCCCGAGGCGTAGTCGAACTTCGTCTGCACGTAGGTGAAACCGTTCACGCGGCTGATGATCTGGGCCGCGTCCTTGCCCAGGCCGTTGAGGATCACGCGCAGGGGATCTTTGCGGGCCTTGTTGGCGCTGCGGGCGAGGCCGATGGCGCCCTCGGCGGCGGCGAAGGATTCGTGGCCCGCTATGAAGGCGAAGCACTTGGTCTCTTCCTTCAGCAACATGGAGGCCAGGTTGCCGTGGCCGATGCCCACCTTGCGATCGTCTGCCACCGAGCCAGGGATGCAGAAGGCCTGCATGCCTTCGCCCAGGGAACAGGCGATGTCCACGGCCTTCTTCTGACCCTTCTTGAGGGCGATGGCGGCGCCGAGGATGTACGCCCAGCAGACGTTCTCAAAACAGATGGGCTGGATCTCCTTCACGATCCTGTAGACGTCCACGCCTTTGGCATCGGTGAGCTTCTTCGCGTCTTCAAGGGAAGCGATACCGTACTTGGCCAGCACCGGGGTGATCTGGCCGATTCTGCGTTCATATGATTCAAACAGAGCCATGATCTGTGTCTCCTTCTCGCTTACTGGTGCCGGGGGTTGATGGTCTTGGCGGCTTCGTCGAAGCGGCCGTACTTGGAGGTGGCCTTCTTCAAAGCCTCCCCAGCTTCCACGCCCTTTTGGATGGATTCCATCATCTTGCCCAGGTGGACGAATTCGTATCCGATGACCTCGTCGTGGTCATCCAGCGCCAGGCGGGTCACGTAGCCCTCGGCCATTTCCAGGTAGCGCACGCCCTTGGCCACGGTGCCATACATGGTGCCGATCTGGCTGCGCAGGCCCTTGCCCAGATCTTCAAGGCCAGCGCCGATGGGCAGGCCGCCCTCCGAGAACGCTGTCTGCGTGCGGCCGTAGACGATCTGCAGGAAGAGTTCCCGCATGGCGGTGTTGATGGCGTCGCACACCAGGTCCGTGTTGAGCGCTTCGAGAATGGTCTTTCCCGACAGGATCTCGGCGGCCATGGCCGCGCTGTGGGTCATGCCGGAGCAACCGATGGTTTCAATCAGGGCTTCCTGGATGATGCCGTCCTTTACGTTGAGCGTGAGCTTGCAAGCGCCCTGCTGTGGCGCGCACCAGCCCACTCCGTGGGTCAGACCGGAGATATCCTTAATCTCCTTGGCCTGGACCCAGCGGCCCTCCTCGGGAATGGGCGCGGGACCGTGATTGGGTCCCTTGGCCACACAGGTCATGTGTTCGACTTCCGCCGAGTAGATCATTCGTGAACCTCCTGTATCGGACTATGTGCAACGGATGCGGGATTCGGTTTCGTGAGAATCGTGGGATTCCTGGTCGGGGCGAAAGCTAGCATACGTGACCGGCGCTCCCGGACCAATGCGCAGGCCGGCAACCAGACAGGATCTCGTAAAGTGCGATCCCAAAAGGGCTGGTGGCTAGCTGTTTTCACCACAGAGAGCACAGAGAACACAGAGATCGGAAAGGAAGAAGGGGTTCGGATTGGACAGAAGCGAACCCTTCCCTTTCCGATCCGGCTCTGTGGCCTCTGTGATCTCTGTGGTGAAATAGCTAACTTTGATCCAGGGTTGCGGTGCTGGCTAGCTCCCGAGAATCTTCGTCACAATGCCATCGAGCTGGTCGAGCGATCCGTAGTGGATCTCGACGTGGCCGCGGCCCGGACCGGCCTCTACCAGCTTGACCCGCGCCGAGAGGGCCCGCTGCAGGCGTAGCGCCAGGTCGCGCGCGGCCGGCGATTCTTTCCCTTCAGGCGGCGGGGCAGGGCGGTGTGTGTCTTCACGTTCGCGGCGGACCAGCGCCTCGACTTGGCGGACGGAAAGTCCGCGACTGGCTGTCTGGCGCGCCAGCCGTTCGATGACCGCGTCGTCCTCGAGACCGAGCAGAGCGCGGGCATGGCCCATGGACAGGCGGCCTTCGACCACCATGGCCCGCACCGAGGGTGGCAGCTTGAGCAGGCGGAGCGCGTTGGCCACGGTGCTGCGCTCTTTGCCCACGCGTGTGGCCAGCGATTCCTGGGTGTAGCCGAATTCGGCTGCCAGACGCTGATAGCCCTCGGCTTCTTCGATGGGGTTGAGATCTTCGCGCTGCAGGTTCTCGACCAGCGCCATCTCGAAGGCCTGCGCCTCGGCCACCTCGCGAATGATCACCGGCACCTGGTGCAGACCTGCTCGCTGGGCCGCTCGCCATCGCCGCTCGCCTGCGACCAGTTCGAAGCCGCCTGCCGGTCGCACGCGCACCACCAGGGGTTGAATGATTCCCTGGCTGCGGATGGACTCGGCCAGCTCGCTGAGACGAGCGTCGTCAAATCTCTTGCGCGGTTGTCTTCCCGAGGGGTGGATGTTCTCGATGTCGACCGCGCGCAGGCTGCTGCCCGACTTGGCTTGGGCCCGCTCATCCGGATCAGAAGCGGCCGCAGCCGGAATCAGGGCGGCCAAACCGCGCCCGAGCGCCTGGCGCTTTCCCGCGCCGGTCACGATTTCTCCGCTTTGGGTCGCGCGTGGCGGGCCAGAAACTCGCGCGCGGCCTCCATGTAGCTCTTGGCGCCCTTGGATGCGACGTCATAGAGCAGAATCGGTTTGCCAAACGACGGCGCTTCGGACAGGCGCACGTTGCGTGGGATGGGGGTGTCGTACACCCGGCCGCCAAAGTGCGTGCGCACCTCAGCGGTCACCTGCTCGGTCAGGTTCTGGCGCGTGTCGACCATGCACAGGAGGATACCCTCGATGTCGAGGCCGGGGTTGAGCGAGCGCCCCACCAGATTGACCGTGGCTTGCAAGTCGGAAAGACCTTCCAGCGCGTAGTACTCGCATTGCAGCGGGACCAGCACGCCGTCGGCGGCGCAGAGTGCGTTGAGGGTGAGCAAGCCGAGCGAGGGTGGGGTGTCGATGATGATGAAGTCGTAGTCGGGCGCGACCAGGCGAAGGGGATCGCGCAGCTTCATCTCGCGTCCGGATTCCGACACGAGTTCGATCTCGGCGCCCGCCAGATCTTGGCCCGACGGCACCAGCTTGAGGAAGGGCAGCTCGGTGGCGCGAGTGACGTCTGCCACGGATTTTTCGCCGATGAGCACGTCGTACACGCTGCCCTGTTTCGCGCCCGCGGCCTGCCGGGTGTGGCCGAGGCCCGACGTGGCGTTGCCCTGCGGGTCCATGTCCACCAGAAGTACGCGTTTCTCGGCCACCGCCAAGGAAGCCGAAAGGTTGACTGCGGTGGTCGTCTTTCCGACGCCCCCCTTCTGGTTCGCGACCGCTATGACCCTGCCCATGGTGCTTGATCCCGTCGAGCGGGCTCACCCTCCTAGCATCAATAGGGCCGCAGTTTCAACCGAGCCGGGACCACAACCCATCGATATCCGCAGGAGGTCGAGGTCGTGGTCGTGGTCGGATGAAAAACGACGCACAAACTTGACGGGCCAAGAGGTTGCAATACTACTTAGACCTACATGTAGCGTATTTCCCCGCAACCCAAGGAGCACCACGATGAGCTACGGCGATATGAAGACCTACCGGACCTTCGAAGAGTTCGAGCGCGAGGAGCTTCGGCGCATGGACGCTGTGGGCAATTCGGTTGATGAAATGATCGATACCATCTTCAGCGAGGAACTGGACCTGGACTTCTCAGCCAGGAAAAAGCGCGCTGCCGTCGACGAAGACGACGAAGAGTAGGGGATGCCTTAGTCTACGGCGTCCACCAGCTCAGGCGGCCGCTCGGCGCTGGCGGTCGGCCAGGAGCGCTCCTCGGGGGACGTCCATCAACGGCCGCGCTGCGCGCGTCCATGATGGACTTGATCGTCGCCTGGCGACGGTGTCATGGAAACCCTGAGAGGGTTTCCATGCCTTCCCGCGCTCTGGCTCCGGCGGGCAAAGCCCGCCTGCGCCCACGCGTTGCCTCGCTCTCGGAGCGGCTTCTTACGCCCCCTCGGAGTCACTCCTGCCGCCCGCTCGCGCGCCTCGCTTGCTGCTGAGCGGGACTGTTTGAGGCGTCTGGCTGTGCATGCGGTCGTGCTGAGCCCGCTGAATGTCGATTGAAGTGTTGGCTTCGCTCGGCTGTCCACTCACGGAGCCATCTGTCCGTTGATTGGTCCCTCTTCTGTGCACAGGCCCGTGAGATTCAGTCCAAGAAACAGAATCAGCAGACAGGACATGCGGATGCGCGCCCGGCCAACCGAGGCGCGACCTTCCGCAGTCGAAGGTGCTTCAGCGACTGAGAGGCCAATAGCCAAAATCCATCGTTTCCTGAGCCGGAGGTGGCGGAGTGCATCGACATTCAGAGCTGCTCGCGCCCACAGCGCCCCCGAGCGTCCAGGGGACCATGGCCGAAGGCCGTTGGTCCCCGTCCGCCGAGCGCGCCATGCGAGGACGAGCGAAGCGAGCGGGGTGGCGGGGTGGCCGGCGGGTCCGAAGAGCGCACAGCGCGGCCGTAAGCGCGCGTCCGCCGAGGAGCGCTGCCGGCATCAGCCCGCCAGCGCCGAGCGTCCTTTTCTCACGATGTCTCGTTGATGCTCCCTGGCTAGCGGGGGACAGCCCCAAGCAGAACCTTTTCGCAACACAGAAGCCAGCCTATCCGGTGCGCGCGTCCTCCAGGAACTTCTGCAGCTCGGCGGACGCCTTCTCCCAGTCGCCCATGCGCCGGCCGAGAAGGTCGCCCAGTTCGCGTTCGCGATCGGCCAGCGCGTGCAGTTTCTGCCAGTCGCCCCCGTGGTCGGCCGCTAGTTGCGCGCGCAGTGAAGCCAGCTCGGTTTCGATACGCGCGACTTCCGCCTCCAGCGACTCGACCAGGCGTTCCAGACGGCGCTGCGTGCGTTCGCGGTCTTTCTTCGCGGCGCGAGTAATTTCGGTGGCTGACTGGGTGACGGGGGAAGGCGGCTCGGGCACGGGCGTCGCTGCCGCCTGGCTCTTGCGGTACGCGCGCCAGTCTGAGTAGTTCCCCAGGTGCGCTTCGAGGGTGCCGTTCTCGAAAACCAGCAAGCGCCGGCACACCCGATCGAGAAAGTAGCGATCGTGGCTGACCACGATGAGGGTTCCCTGGTAGCCGTCGAGCGAGTGCTCCAGCGTCTCGCGTGCCGGAATGTCCAGGTGGTTGGTCGGCTCGTCGAGCGCGAGCACATTGCGTGGAAACAGCAGCATTTTGGCCAGTGCCAGACGGCTGCGCTCGCCGCCCGAGAAACCGCGCACCGTGCGAAAGGGATCGTCGCCGAAGAAGCGGAACTTAGCCAGATACTGCCGCACCACCTCGGGAGAAAGATCGTTGCGCACCGACTGGATCTCTTCGATGGCGGTGCGGTCTTCGGAAAGCGAGCTCAGTTTCTGATCGAAGTAGCCCAGTCGCACAGCAGTGCCGCGTTCCACCACGCCGGCCAGGGGCGCTAGCTCGCCAACCAGAGTCTTGAGCAGAGTGCTCTTACCGCAGCCGTTGGGACCCACGATGCCGACTCGATCCCCACGGAAGATGTTGACCGTCACGTCGGTCACAATCGGCTTGCCCGGGTAGCCGACGCTGATGTTCGGCGCGCGCACGATCTCCTTGCCACCCAGATCGCCACCGGTCTGGAAGTTGAGCGCGATCCGGCCCGCCATTTGCCAGTTGTCCTCGGGACGATCCAGGCGCTCTAGTTTTTCCAGCATGCGGCGCCGGCTTTGCGCCTGCTTGGTCTTTTGCCCGGCCAGGTTGCGCCGGATGAAATCCTCGGTCTTCTCGACGTGTTCCTTCTGACGCTCGTACTCGGCGCGCGCCCGTTCCAGGCGCGCGTCGCGCTCAACCACGTACTGGTCGTAGGCAAAGGAATAGCGGACGAAGTCGCCGTCCTCCAGCTCGACTATCGCGCGACAGGTGCGCTGAATGAAGGCGCGGTCGTGCGACACCAACACGAAGGCGCCCGGATACTCGGCCAGGCGTGCCTCCAAACGTTCGATGGCCAGAAGGTCGAGGTGATTGGTGGGCTCGTCGAGCAGGAGCAGATCGGGCTGACGGACCAGAACCTTGGCTAGCTCCAGCCGGCCGCGCTCGCCGCCGGACAGCGTGGCCAGCGACCGGCCCAGGTCGGCCTGCGACAGCCCCACGTCCTGGGTAAGCTCGCGAACGCGGGTCTCCAGGTCATAGCCACCCTCCAGGCGGTAGCGCTCCTGCAGCTCACCATAGTGCTTGAGATCCGCCTCGGAAGCTTCGGCCAGCCGTGCTTCCAGGCGCTGTAACTCTTCGTGCATGGCTTGCACGTGGGCAAATGGCTCCAGCAGGGCATCAAGCACAGTGCCTTCTCCGCCCAGTTGGTGCGACTGGCGCAGGTAGGCCACCGTCTGTCGCCCCAGGATGCGCGCGTCTCCCGCATCCACTTGCAGCTCACCGGCGAGCAGCTTGAGCACGGTAGATTTGCCCGTGCCGTTGGGGCCGAGCAGGGCAAGCCGATCACCTGGCCGGATGAGCAGCGAAGCGCCGGCCAGAATCTCGGTGCCAGGATAGCTGAAATGTGCGTCGGCGAACTGGGCGAGGCTCAACCGTTGGCCTTCATGAACTCGCGCATGTGGTCGGCCAGGGCCTGGCACCCTTCCACGGGCATGCCGTTGTAGACCGAAGCCCGGATGCCGCCCACGGTGCGGTAGCCCTTGAGAGCCAGCATGTTCTTGCCCGAGGCCTCCTTGAGGAACTTCTCGGTCAAAGGCTCGCTGGGCAGCTTGAAGGTAATGTTCATGTGGCTGCGCACTGCCAGATCGGCCACCGTGCCTTTGTAGAAGCCGCCCGAGCCGTCGATGGCATCGTAGATGAGCTTGGCCTTGTCGGCGTTGCGCTTCTCGATGGCCGGCAGGCCGCCCTGGCGTTCCATCCAGCGGAAAGTCTCGAGCAACACATACACGCCGAAGGTCGGCGGCGTGTTCAGGCAGCTCTTGGCCTCCGCGTGCACTTTGTAGTTGAAGATCTTGGGCACGCTCTTGCCAATTCGGTCGTAGAGGTCCTTGCGGACGATGATTAGCACGAGGCCCGCGGGGCCCAGGTTTTTCTGGGCGCCGCCGTAGACCATGGCAGTGCGCGCGATGGGGTGCGGCCGCGACATGATCTCCGAGCTGGCGTCGACCATCAGGGTCGGGTGCTTGGGCCACTCGACGAGGCGGTTGCCGTGCACGGTTTCGTTCGAGCAGATGTGCAGGTAGGCGGCGTTGGGGTCAGCGGTCCAGCTCGTTGGATGTCGATCAAAGCCAGTCGATTCGCCCGACGCGATCACCCGCACCTTGTCGGGGGCGATGCCCTTAGCGGTATCGGCGGCCTTCTTCGACCACTCGCCGGTTATCAGGTAGTCGGCCACGCCGTTGAGGAAGTTCATGGGAATCAGCGCGAACTGCTGGGTCGCGCCTCCTTGCAGGAAGAGCACGTCGTGCGTGTCAGGGATCTGCAACAGGCTGCGGCAGCGGGCGATGGTCTCATCCAGCACCGCATCGAACTCCTTGCCCCGGTGACTACACTCCGCGATGCCAAAACCTTTGCCCTGAAAGTCCAGTAGGGCGGCAGCCGAGGCCTCGAGAACCTCGTAGGGGAGAGTGGCAGGACCAGCGGCGAAGTTGAACGCACGTTTCTTCATGGGGACTCCGTTGGGTTGAGGGACCACAAAGATAATCGATTCCGGGCGCCATGGGGAGAGGAACCGGAGGTTTGGTGACAGGGGCGGTGACAGGTACGGTGGCGGAGTCAGGTACGGTGGCGGTCGGCAGGCACGGTGGCGGTCGGCAAAGGGACAGTCGATCGAGGCTGTCACCCACACCGGCTCCGACGCCGATCCTCGTCTGCGACGTTTGGATTGGACCCCGAAATGAACCTGTACTAGAAACCCTCAGGCCCAAGCCGGGCTGTCTTCCCCCGATGCTCGAACTCCTCTGGCCAACCAATGATTGTCATGCCCAGCGTCGGCAATTTCATAGGGTGATGCTCACCCGGACGCGGAGAAACACATGGCCGTCGTAGTTGTTGTCGGAGCCCAGTGGGGCGATGAAGGGAAGGGGAAGGTCGTCGACCTTCTGACGGAGCACGCGGACGTGGTGGCGCGCTGGGGAGGCGGTGCCAACGCCGGCCACACCATCGTGGTCGAAGGAAAGAAGTACGTCACACACCTGATTCCCTCGGGCGTGCTCAGGGCCGGCGTGACCTGTGTGTTGGGCGAGGGTATGGTCATCGACCTGCGCACCCTGGTCGAGGAGATGCGTGCCTTTCGTAGTCACGGCCTGCTGGCACGGAACACCGACTTGGTGGTCGCCGGCCGCGCCCACTTGACCTTTCCGTACCATCGCGAGCTTGACCGCCTGCGCGAAGAGGAACCGGGCGCCATCGGCACGACTCGTCGTGGGATCGGCCCGACCTATGAGAGCAAGGCCTCGCGCACCGGTGTCCGCGTCGATGATCTTCTGCGGCCGGAGCGGTTTCGCCGCAACGTGGAGCGCAACGTGGCCTATGTTTCGGGCGATCTGGTCCGGCATGGAGCCGCGCTTCCCGATGTGGACGCCTTGGTCAAGGAATACCTGGCGCTGGGTGAGGAGATTCGGCCCTTTGTCCGGGACGCTTCTCGCTTTCTGCACGACGCGATTCGAGCGGGCCGCAACGTGCTGTTTGAGGGCGCCCATGGTGTGTTGCTCGATCTGGACCACGGCACCTACCCGTTCGTAACGTCCTCGTCGACGACTGCCGGAGGTGCTTGTACCGGATGCGGCATCGGGCCGACATCCATCGACACGGTCATCGGAATCGTGAAGGCCTATGCCACGCGCGTGGGCAACGGGCCCTTCCCGACGGAGCTGAACGATCAGATGGGCGAGCGCCTGCGCGAGGTGGGGACCGAGTTCGGGTCCACCACGGGCCGGCCTCGTCGCTGCGGGTGGTTGGATATTCCGGCCTTGCGCCTCACCTGCCGGCTGTCCGGTATTCAGGCCCTGGCGCTGACCAAGCTCGATGTCTTGGCCGGTCTCGATCAGGTCAAGCTTTGCGTCCAGTACCGGCTGGCAGGCCAGACGCTCGATGAAATGCCGCTGGATCCCGACGACTTGGCGGCGGTGGAGCCAGTCTACCAGACGCTCCCGGGGTGGCCGGCCCTATTCGCCGCTGGTGCGTCGTCGGCTGGGAAGATGCAACTTCACCCGGCGGCCGAGCGGTATGTGGCGCGGATTTCTGAGCTGGTCGGCGTGCCGTTGGCCCTAGTTTCGGTCGGGCCAGGGCGCGACGAGACCATAGTCAAGGACAACCCATTCGTAACAAGGAATGCACGCTAACTCATCGCACGCAACCGACCGCGGCGGGCACGTCGCGAATCTGCCGTCAGGGTCGTGCGCAGTGTTACGTGTGGAAATGGGACAGAAACCGTCTTGCCAGGCGGAGACTGATATCTATAATCGCGCCGTTGCTGTCTCTTCGTGGTACGCGTAAATGAGGGCCCAATGAAAATCGTCTGTGACGCTTGTCAGGCAAAGTATTCGATTGCGGACGAAAAGGTCCAGGGCAAGGCCTTCAAGATCCGATGCAAGAAATGCAACCACATCATCGTGGTCAGAAGCGGCGGTGAAAGGGCCGTCGGCGCTGCCACAGAGCCCAAGCCCGCACCGGCCGAGGCCCAAGGTACCTGGTACGTCGTGGTGGAGGGCGAGCAGATGGGACCGTTGGCTGAGCCCGATATCGCGGCCCGCCTGCGGCGTGGTGAGATCACGGGTGAGTCATTGGTCTGGAAGGAAGGTCTTGCCGATTGGGTGAAGCTGTCGGCCGTCCCGGAACTGGCGCAGATGTCATCGTCGCAGGCGACCCCGGGTACTCAGCCGACTTCAGCCCCAGCGGCAGAGCCAGCGCCTGTTCGGCGCAGCTCAGCCGCCATGCGCGCGCACGGCTCTTCCAGAGAGGCGGCGATGGCGGCGGCTCCCGGCGAGGACATTTTTTCCAGGCCGGCCCCGGCAGCCAGTGCATCTGCTGATCTGTTCGCCTCGCCGGCCGTCGCGCACTCGTCCGCTGCGGCCGAGGCGCCAGCCAGCGCATCGTCGGCGTTTGCCTTTGGCGCGGCGTCTGCCCCCGCCCCTGAGCCCGCTGCCAGGGCCCCCGGCAACGGCGCAGGGGAAAGTCACATGACCGGCCAACGCAATGAGAACTCGGTCCTGTTCTCGCTGGCCAACCTGGAAGCACTTGCGGTGCCGAGTTCGTCGACCAGCGCGCGGGCGCCATCGACAACTTCGACCACAGAGGGCTCTGGCCTCATCGACATTCGTTCGATGGCCGCAAGAACCATTGGAGAGTCGGGCCGAGACGATGCTTTCGGCGGCTCGGACGCCTTGCCAACCTTCTCGACGCCGCAGTTCTCACCGGTGGCTCCGGTGTTTCTTCCTATGGCTTCGAGCGGCCCGCCCAAGTGGGTGTACCCGGTTCTGGGGGTACTCGCCCTTGGCATCGTCGCCCTTGGCTTGGGCATCTACAAGGTGGTGTCGGTGCCTCCTCCGCCGCCACCCGCGCCTGCGCAGATCG
>Ga0224523_1001108_pt1 | contig 12037 bp, 8 predicted proteins | sample CFST50metaG_FD_182732 | JGI IMG/M metagenome (GOLD analysis project Ga0224523, IMG submission 182732) | Peat soil microbial communities from Stordalen Mire, Sweden - C.F.S.T50 | ecosystem: Environmental > Terrestrial > Soil > Wetlands > Peat | place: Sweden: Norrbotten County, Stordalen Mire...
ATAAACAACCATCAGACTCTCCGGAGTCTTTTTTTGTAGGATATATCCTACATGAATATCTGCAAAGCCCTACAATCATTTAGGAAATACCCTACAAGCCGAATCTTTCAATGCGAGTATATTCGTCGTGTTAAAAACATATGTTTTCATGAGAGTAGTATTTTCGAATGAATCAGAACTGCCGGGACATACCACAGAACCAAGGATGTGTACATCCGCAATTAACCTGACGAATTCTCCATTAAAAATAAATCGCAGACTTTTCCCGGATGACTTATAGAGCACCTTTTGGTTGCTTCTGTTCAGGACACCTGGTATAGAAAGCTTGAGTGCAAAAACACATAATCATTAATATTTATATGAAGACGAAACGGAAATGAAAAAAAACGACAGGCAAGTAGCATAGCGAACCGCTTTGTTTTTTCATTACCAGGTAATGGAAGGCAATGTTGAATGTGCACAAACTTTAAACAAAAAACAAAAAACTTCAACAAAATTTTAAAATATGAAAAAGACAATCCTGATTATCGGAGCTATCGTTATGATGGCAGGTTTTTCAACAAGGGTTATGGCTCAATCCGGAACACCATCAACAGCTTCAAACACTGCAGGTGCAATACTTATTGTTCCACTGAAACTTCTAACAACTCATGCATTGAATTTTGGTACTTTAAATATGGGAACTGGACTTGCAGGTACTTGTACACTAGCAACAGATGGGACAACTTCATATACTGATGGTGTTACAAATTCCCAATTCAAATCATCACCTGCAAACGCAACATACACTGTAGCTGGTACCTACAATATGACTTACGCTCTCACTGTAGACCCCTCAATTTTATTAAATGCTGCAAGTGGACTTACAGGTGCAAAAACTATGTCGATTAATAATTTGATGGTTTCTTTTACTAATAATCCAGGCCCATTTCCTGTTGCTTCTTCACACAGTACACTTTCTCCTCTTGGTGTAGATGCTTTTATAATTGGTGGCACGTTAAATGTTGGCGCAGCCCAGGCTAGTGGAGCTTATACTGGAACCTTTAATGCATCTGTAGAATATAATTAATATTCGCTTTCTGATAAAATGGAATGAGGGTGTCCAAAAAGCCAAATCCTGTCGTTGAGCGAAGTCAAAACGACTCTGAAGATTATGTAAATGTCACTTCGACTCCGCTCAGTGACCATGCTTTTTTAGACATCCCCATTCCCCTTTATTTTAAATATCAAGCGATTTATTTCTGTTTCAGGTGTATTAAATAAAAAACACACAGTGCAAAGAAAATTTTTAATAATACTGATTTCCATATTGGGTTTTAGCCTATCATCTCGTGCTCAGAGCAATTTAATGATAATGCCAATTCGCGTGGTGTTTGAAGGTAATAAGCAAAAAGAAGAACTCAATTTAGCAAACATAGGGAAAGATACTGCAGTCTACGCTATCTCTCTTGTTCAAAAAAACATGACAGAAGATGGAAGTTTTGTGAACATTGAAAAGATTGATTCGTCACAAATGTCTGCCGAGCCTTATCTTCGGATATTTCCCCGTAGGGTGAAGTTAGCTCCGGGAGAAACACAGGTTATTTCATTGCAATTCAGGCGCAAACCAGATATGGCTGCTGGCGAATACCGTTCTCATTTATATTTCAGACCAGATAAAAACTATACGCCGCATGGTATAGAAAATAATGATAATGATCCAACGTCAATGAGCTTTCAGATAACTCCCTTGTTTGGTATAAGTATAGCGGTTATCATCCGCATCGGGGAAGGCAATGTAAGCGCCTCATTGAGTGATTTAAAATTAGAAAACAGGGAAAATGCAATACAAAACCTTAAATTGACCATAAACCGGACAGGTAATATCTCCTTATATGGGGATGTTATAATACAATACTTTCCTGTACAGGGTAAATCCTATCAAATAGGCACAGCGGGAGGGGTGGGCGTTTATTCTAACATTAACAAACGATTCGTGACTGTGAAATTAAATAATACCTCCGGTAAACCATTGAAAGATGGAAAATTGAAGGTGCAATATGTAAGCAAAGATGAAGATAAAAAATCTGTCGTTTATGCGGAGGGAGTATTGGATATCAGGGAGTAATGAATAATGAAAGCATTCAACATACATAAGCATTTATTAAAATTGTTGTTTCTAGCAGCAATTTTGTCTTTTTGTGTCAATTTTTCTTTCGCACAAACCACCCCATTAACCATAACAACCAGGCAGGCACTTAATTTTGGAACGATTTGCCAGATGGGTTCCGGCGGAACCGTTACTGTGCACTATGATGGCAATAGAACTTCAACGGGGAATATCTTGCTTATAGAGAAAGCGCCAACCGCTCAAGCTGCCATATATGAAATTAAACGTTGCCCTGCAGGAAATGTCAATGTCACTTTTGATGCTACAACGATATTAACCTCTGGCAATGGAACAAGAATTACACTCGATATTGGTCCGACGGAATATGGGCTTAATGGCTGCAGTTTCGTGACAAATAGTGATTGTAACACCCCTATGTTTTTGCGGGTGGGGGGGACACTGCACCTACTGGGCAATGAAAATTCAGGTAGTTTTTCAGGTAGTTTTTCTATTACCGTTAATCAACAATAGTAAATGAAAAGAGACAATTTCATCAGCAAAATTAAATGCTGTTTGCAAATTGTGCATGCCATGTTCCCATTTAGGCTCAAAGGTTTATTGCTGTTGTTCCTGTTATTTACCTTGTCGGAATTTCAAGCAAAAGCCGGGGACAATATCATTGATGAAAATGGAGATCCTCCTTCACTTTACGATGCTTTAAATGTAAATGTGCTTGTGGCGGGTTATGGAGATTTTTATGTAGATGCTGTTTATACCAATAAGGAGGTATTATTCATTAATATTGAAGATTTATTCAAAAAGGTTAAGATTCCCTGTGTCGTTGGGCAAAATGGAACTCTTCTGGAAGGATCTTTTGGCAACCAAAACAAAACATATGTTGTTGATTATGGTAAAGGCCAGATCAAAATTGGCTCCAAAATAATTAAGGCAAAAAATGGTTTGATAAAAGAAACGGGTGCACTTTATGTGGAGTCATCCTTATTTGCTGAAGCTTTTGGAATCAAGTTGACATTTAATTTCAGGACTTTGACGTTGATATTAAAATCTGATTTTGAGTTGCCCATCATTAAAGAAATGCATATTAAAAATATGCGAAACAATATATCAAAACAAAGTGGTGATGTAAAAGCCGATACTATCGTAAAAAGAAATTATCATTTATTAAAGTTCGGCACATTGGATTGGGCAATATCTTCTTCTCTGGCAGGATCTTCTTCTCAGGTAGGATCTTCTTCCCAGTCAGGGAGTGGTTTAAATAATAATATTGGATTAGGTCTAGGAACAGAATTTCTTCATGGCGAAACAAACGTTGCTGTAAATTATTCTACTCAAAATAAGTTTGATGCGCGTCAGTTCCAATACTTGTGGCAGTGGGTAGACAATGATAAAAAGTTCATTAAACAAGCACAACTGGGTAGGATATCATGTCAAACTATTTCATCAATTAATGCTCCGATAATTGGCGCCGTTATTCGTAATTCACCTACTACAGTTAGAAAAGCAACCGGGTCTTATAGCATCTGTGATTTTACAGAACCGAATTGGACCGTGGAATTGTATATTAACAACGCGCTGGTAGATTATACAACTGCAGATGCATCAGGATTATATGGATTTAGTGTTCCAATTATTTATGGATATAATTCATTGAAATTAAAATTTTATGGTCCCATGGGCGAAACACAAACACTAGAACGCACCATAAATATTCCATATACGGTCATGGCTGCTAAAGAATTTGAATATGGTTTAACAGCAGGGATGGTGCAGGATAGTAGTTCCAGCCGTTTTGGTAAAGGTGAATTTAATTATGGGGTAAATAGTATATTTACGTTAGGTGGGGGAGTGGAGTATTTGTCGTCCAATCTGGATAATCCGTTGATCCCTTTTGCAAAACTTACATTACAGCCATTTAGTGCAATGATCCTAAATTATGAATATGCTCAGGGCGTAAAAAATGCAGCGGTGTTGAATTATTATTTAACTAAAGATATTTTATTAGAAATCAATTATACGAAGTACTGGGCAGGACAGCGGGTTACAAACGTCAGGACTGATGAAGAACGAAGAGTAGCACTATCAATGCCGTTTAGTTTTAAAAAGATTGGGGGATTAGTTAAACTGGATTATTCGCAATATATTTATAAGGAATTAATCAGCAACATGTCTACTATCACGTTTTCAACATATTATAAAAAATTGAGCGCGAATACTTCTACACAAATCAATTGGATTGATCAGATAACTCCACAAATTAACGCTGAAACAGGCACTAAACCAAGTGTCTTTTATATTCTCTCTAATTCTTCATTATCTTACAGAATAGGAAAAGAATTTAATTTACAATCATCGGCTCAATACAATGTAAGTGAAAAAAAATTGGTATCTACCAAAGTAATGCTGGATAAAAACTTCCCGAAAGGAAATTTTTCAATTTCGTATGAGAAAAATATGTTGACTAGCAGCAATGTGATTAGTTTAAGCTTCAAATACGATTTATCGTTTGCCGCAACAAATATTTCTGCTTCGCAATATAATGGTAAACTTAATACTACGACGAGCGCCCAAGGTAGTTTAGCCTTTGGGGCAGGTAAAAATCATATTCAAAAAAGCAATATTTCATCAGTTGGTAAAGGTGGCATTTTGCTCTATACTTTTCTTGATTTGAATGATAATGGTATTTTCGATAAGGGTGAACACCTGGTGAAATTAAAAGCAGTAAAAGTAACCGGGGGGGAAGCAATTTTTAGTAAAACAGATTCTATCGTGCGAATTCCTGATCTTAATCCATTTACTTATTATAGAATTGAATTTAATGATAACGATTTAGAAAATATTGGCTGGCGGTTTAACAAGAAAGTGTATCAGGTGCTAGTTGATCCCAATCAGTTTAAACGAATCTATATACCCATTACTTCGGTAGGGGAAGTGAGCGGAAATATTTACATGAATAGTGATAACTTACTGGAAGGAATTGGAAGGATCCAGGTAAAAATTTACAACAAAAAAACCAACCAAGTGGTTACAGAACTAATTTCCGAATCGGATGGATACATTGATTATTTAGGACTTAAGCCTGGAGAATACTTTGCACGCGTTGACTCAGTACAGTTGAGAAATCTGGACTATAAAGTCACTCCATTACGAAGAGATTTTACGATAAAGAGATCAGAACAGGGTGATATCGTTGCCGGTATTGATTTTGTGCTGACCGGCAAAAAAATTATTAAGCCAATCGAAAAAATAACAGCGCCAATTAATAAATTACTTTATGCATCTGACAAGATAAATGAACCCAATGAAAATATATTTATTCCTAACCAGAAAACATTTATCCCAATTAAAACATCAATAGATCTCAATCAAAAGGGAATGATATATACTATTCAGCTTGCATCTTTGGATCATTATTCCGATCCTGCTGTTTATAAGAAAAAGTTGAATTTAACTGAAGATGTATGGTACTTCCAGAGGGATGGGGTATATAATTATGTGACCGGAAAATATATCAATGAGGAAGAGGCTATGTCTGATATGGTTCAGCTTGGTATTACAGGATTTGTCACTGTTGTTGACCCATCTAAAATAGAGGCGACTCCAAACCAAAAGGGAATTGATTCAAATAAAAAATCAAATGACACGAAGGAAAAAGAAGTTATTCAGGTCGAAGAGACAATCGTTCCCAATAAAAATGAAATAGTGCCCAAAGAACAACCAATAGTTTCCGGCGGAAAGGGCATGATATTCACAATTCAACTTGCCGCATCGAAAACTTATATCGACCCCGAAGTATATAAGAAACAGTTCAACTTGACTGAAGATGTATGGTTTTTTGAGAAGGACGGTTATTTCAAGTATGCTACAGGGAAATATGGGACTAAAGCGCAGGCGACGGCTGCAATGGTTCAGCTTGGTATTAAAGGATTAATTACTACTGTTGACCAATCAAAAATAGAGACGACTCCAACCCAAAAGGGAATTGATTCAAATAATAAATCAAATGACACTCAGGAAAAACAAGTTGTTCCGGTCCAGGAGACAATCGTTCCCATTAAAAATGAAACTAATTCCGCTGAAAAAATAATTGTTCCCGGTGAAAAGGCAGATACTCCTACTAAAAATGAAATAGTCCCCAAAGAACAACCAATAGTTTCCAACGAAAATGGCGTGATATTCACAATTCAACTTGCCGCATCGAAAACGTATATCGAACCCGATGTATATAAGAAACAGTTCAACCTGACTGAAGATGTATGGTTTTTTGAGAAGGATGGTTATTTCAAGTATGCTACTGGGAAATATGGGACTAAGGCGCAGGCGACGGCTGCTATGGTTGAGCATGGAATAAAGGGATTTGTCTCTGCAGTTGACCTGTCAAAAATAAAAGAAAATCCTATCGTAAAATAAATTTGTTATAAACATATAAAAATAATTCTAATGAGTGGAGGTCGCGAAACTACCAGACAAAAAATGATTGGTATGATGTATTTGGTATTAACGGCTTTACTGGCGCTTAATGTGTCAAGCAGCGTTTTAGATGGGTTTACGATAGTGGACAATAGTTTACATACATCCATTGAATCGTCCGTGACTCGAAATAAGGCTTTGTATGCTGAATTACAGGATATGTATAATAAAAATCCTGACGAAATACTTCAATGGAAGGAAAAGGCTGATCTGGCGAAGAAAAAATCTGATAATTTATATGAATACATTGAGAGATTTAAAGTCGAACTTATTAAACTGACCGACAATAAGAACGCCAATGATAGTGCATATGTTAAACAAATACTTTATAAGGATAATTTAGAAGCGCCAAGTGAGTATGCGTTAACAGATGGTAATGGTAAAATTTTAAAACAAAAACTTGATAATTACTGCAAATATATGGTTGATTTATCTGCCAATAATCCCATTAAACAAAAAATGTATCAATCCATGTTTGCTACCGGCAAAACGTTGGACGGTAAGCCGTGGGATATAGCCCTATTCGAAATGATGCCCGTTTCCGCGGTTATCACCATTCTTACTAAGTATCAGAATGATATTCGTTCATCAGAAACTGAAATAATTCAGTATTTAAAATCTCAAACAGATGCCTCGGGTGATCCTATAAATAAAATGGAAGCATTGGTTATTCCCGATAACCGTTACGTGTATCGAGGTGGCCAATACAGCGCTCAAATTGCAATTTCGGCTGTCGACTCCACCAGGACTCCGGAATATTTTGTAGGTGGATCTTCTGTTCCAAAGGGCCTTTATGTCGTAAATTGTACTAAACCAGGAAAATTTTCTTATTCCGGTGAGGTTAAACTCAAAGGAAGCAATGGGGCAATCAGAAGCTATCCTTTTAAAAGTGATTATACGGTTGGAGAAAAATCAGCATCGATTATTAATGAAGATATGAACATTCTTTATCGTGGAATAGACAATAAATTCAGTATTTCGATTCCCGGTGTGGAATTCGAAAACATATCTGCACGGGTGACCGGGGGGACCGTTCAAAAAGTTGGCGGGAAATTCAGTATCCGCGTTAACCAAGATGGGAATATTAATATCGTAGTATTTGCTAAGAATAATGGAAAAGACCTGCCAATGGGTGACGGTACATTTCGGATAAAATACTTACCTGATCCGAAATCTTACCTCCGCTATACTGACGCAGGAGGTATCATAAGATTGGTTCAGGATGCTTCAGTATCCAAGCGATTGTTGAAAGGGAATAACGTTTCACTGGTTGCCAGCTACGGAGAGGAACTAATAACAAAGGCCAATTTTAATGTAATTTCATTCACTTTACTAACGGTATATGGATCGGTGAATACGACAGGTTCACGTTTCAGCAATGAACAGTTATCAGATATTGACAAACTGGAAAGTGGCGGTATTTTTACCCTCAAAAATATTAAAGCGCTCGGCCCTGATGGAAAGGTACGGACCTTGGGACTTATTCAAATCAAAGTTTAAATCTTTTATATCATTTTTTTACACAATATGATATGGATTTTTACAATAAGGCTTAACTTTGTAGGCTAAATACCAAGCATTTTAAATGGGAAATCCGGAAGAAAACAAAGATCTGCATGCTGCAGAAAATGAAGGCAAGAACCCCAAGAGTGCCAATTTCATCAATGCCATCATCGATGAAGACCTGGCCAATGGGAAGAATGGTAAACGTGTTCATACCCGTTTTCCGCCTGAACCGAATGGCTACCTCCATATCGGTCATGCCAAATCTATATGCCTCAATTTTGGTCTCGCCCAGCAGTACAATGGATTGACCAATCTGCGTTTCGATGACACCAATCCTACCAAAGAAGACGTCGAGTATGTTGACAGCATCAAGGAAGATGTTCAATGGCTCGGTTTTAACTGGAATGGACACGAATTATATGCCTCTGATTATTTCGAACAGCTCTATCAGTGGGCCATCCTCATCATCAAAAAAGGCAATGCCTATGTGGATGATCAGACCGCAGAAGAGATCAGCCTCAAACGTGGTACGGTAATGAAACCCGGCATCGAAAGCCCCAACCGCAATCGTTCTATCGAAGAAAACCTTGATCTGTTTATCCGCATGCGCAACGGTGAGTTCCCTGATGGGGCCAGAGTCCTGCGTGCCAAAATAGACATGGCTCATCCCAATATGCTGATGCGCGATCCATTGATGTATCGCATCATCCATGCCGATCATCACCGTACCGGTGACAAATGGTGCATCTATCCGATGTACGATTACGCACACGGACAGAGCGATTATCTGGAAGGCATCACCCACTCCATCTGTACTCTTGAATTCGAAATACACCGCCCGCTTTATAACTGGTTCCTTGATCAGATTGCCGTTGACGATTACCGTCCACGACAGATTGAATTCTCACGTCTCAACCTGACCTACACCGTGATGAGCAAACGTAAACTGCTCCGGCTGGTAAACGATGGTCTTGTAAATGGCTGGGATGATCCCAGGATGCCGACCATTTGTGGCCTCCGTCGTCGTGGTTATACCCCTGAGTCACTGCGCAACTTTGCAGAGATGATAGGTGTAGCCAAACGCGATCAGCTCATAGATGTTTCTCAATTGGAATATTGCCTGCGTGAAGACCTCAACAAAAAAGCCAACCGTGTGATGGCAGTGTTGAATCCTTTGAAAGTGGTCATTACCAACTTCCCCGAAGGACATGTTGAAGAACTCGAAGCCGTCAATAATCCCGAAGATCCGTCAGCAGGAAGCCGTAAGATCTATTTCACAAAGGAACTGTACATCGAGCGTGACGACTTCATGGAAGAACCTCCAAAGAAGTTCTTCAGACTGGCTCCTGGTACCGAAGTCCGTATGCGTTATGGCTTTTTCATCCGCTGTACAGATGTCATTAAAGATGCTTCCGGAAATATTTTAGAACTGCATTGTACCTACGATCCTGCAACCCGTGGAGGCAACTCTCCTGACGGCCGCAAGGTAAAAGGCACCATTCACTGGGCCTCCGTAAGCCATTCCATCGAAGCCGAAGTACGTCTCTTCGACCGTCTGTTCCTGAACGAAAATCCCGATGATGTTGAAGAAGGGGAATCCTTTATCGATAATCTCAACCCACAGTCACTGACTGTATTGCCAAAAGCCTATGTAGAACCCGGACTGGCATCATCCAAACCGTTGGACAGCTTCCAGTTCGAACGTCTTGGATATTTTTGTACCGATTACGATTCCAAACCCGGAAAGCTGGTCTTCAATCGCATCTCAACCCTAAAAGACTCCTGGGCCAAGATCGAAAAGGCCGGACAGTAATTTTCGACAGTTCTCAATACGCTATAACCACTCATTTACTGATGCAGATTTGTAATCTGCATCAAAAATGTAGGGGCGCCCTTTATGGTCTCCCTTTTACATTTACGTTACTTATAACCACAGTAACAACCTTTACCCCTTACAAACATTGATCTTTTACAATATTTTCCCCTGCAGCCTTTTCTAATTTCAAAAAATATTGTACTTTTGCAGTGGAATTGTCCGATGGTGTAACTGGCAACACGTCTGTCTCTGGATCAGAAGAGTCCAGGTTCGAGCCCTGGTCGGACAACTTTAAAACAAATTTAAACCCCTGATAATCGAAATATTATCAGGGGTTTATCTTTTAACCGATATTGAAGAAATTTAATCCTTTTTTTTGAAAAATGGGGTCAGCCACAAATATAGCATTTGTGATTTTAAATCAATAGTTTAAAGTTTAAAATCGTGTAAATATCAAATTTTAATTTCAAAATAACAAGTATATTAAGATAATTGCTGTATTATTAAACATGTTCTTCACCCAAAGATATAGAAAGAACGAACTGACTGATTGTTTTAATATTAAGCCCTTTTGTAGGGAAACCTTATTTCAGAAGTTCTTCCATGTTCGGCTCTTTTTTTATCTGTTCCAGAGACCGGTCAATTTCTATAGTTTGGTTATCCGGGCAAATCATTTCAAACATATCATTTTGAAAATCATACCTCAGGAAAAAATACGAACACTTTTCCTCGAAAAGTGGATCTTGTTTCGCTGGAGGCCAACCTTTTGGTAACTTCCTGCAAAAATCTATGTTCACAAAATACTGGTTGTAACGACAAAAACCAACATAATACCTTTTGTAACTTCTAAGCATTTGTTTTATGTTACATTCCGGATTGGTTAAGTAATTAAGGGCTCTGTACTGATCTGCAAGCGATGTTATCATTCCCGATAACTTTTTCTCGATTATTGCTATTGCACGATTATTCGGGATATATTTCTCAGTTCTTGTGTTGGGAAGTTTCAGATAATAGGGTTTCAAATCCACAACCCCTTCATAATTCCTTGTCTTGACATAACGAAACTTCTGACCACTGGAAGCAAATGCCACCAGTAGGAAAACAAACAGGCCTAAAGTCTTAATACTTTTCATGGTTTAAATGTACTAAAGATTTGGTGAAAAAATGGGGCCAGGAACTATTACGCACAATTTAGCAATACTTAAAGCAATACTTATAGCAATACTTATAGCAATACTTATAAGGGGATTGAGAATATCCCGATCCGAAAATTTCTGAAGGATTTGAATAAAAGAACAGCTTGCTTTTTTAAAAAAAGTAATGTTGCGACGAATATCAATGAAAAAAGTTTAGATTTACTGTTTTATTAGAATATAGTTATGAATGATCGGGATAAAATAGAAGAAGCACTCGTTGTTGATTTAGAAGGAGTTAGTTTTACTGATCTCTTTAGCCTTGAGGAGCTACAGCGATTTCAGGATTTATTTGCAGATGCACATGAAGTTGCTTCTATAATTACACATCCTGATGGCAACCCGATTACCAAACCCAGTAACTTTACCCGTTTGTGCAATGACATCATTCGCAAAACGGAAAAAGGTTGTGCCAGTTGTTTTCACTCTGATGCGATCCTTGGCCGCAATAACCCTGCCGGCCCAATTATTCAGCCTTGCTTAAGCGGTGGACTATTGGATGCCGGAGTAAGCATAACGGTTGGTAACAGACATATCGCCAACTGGCTCATTGGACAAGTACGTTATGATGACTTGGATGAAGAGCAGATGTTGGCTTATGCAGATCAGATTGGAGCAAACCGCGAAGATTTTAAGCTGGCACTGAATGAAGTACCAAAAATGTCTTTGGAGAAATTTAATAAAATAGCACAAATACTTTTTGTTTTAGCCAATGAGTTATCGGTTAAATCATACAATAGATTGAAACTTCAATTACAAATTGCAAAATATGAAATAGTTACAAAACAACTGGAAGAAAGCAGGGATAACCTGTCTACCACTTTATATTCCATTGGCGATGGAGTAATTTCTACCGATTTAAATGGATTGATCGTCAACATGAATCCTGTAGCTGAAAAGCTATGTGGGTGGAAGTTAGCTGATGCCAAAGGAAAAGTCTTAAAC
>Ga0224523_1001109_pt1 | contig 12031 bp, 8 predicted proteins | sample CFST50metaG_FD_182732 | JGI IMG/M metagenome (GOLD analysis project Ga0224523, IMG submission 182732) | Peat soil microbial communities from Stordalen Mire, Sweden - C.F.S.T50 | ecosystem: Environmental > Terrestrial > Soil > Wetlands > Peat | place: Sweden: Norrbotten County, Stordalen Mire...
ATACCAAATAACTTTGATGAAATTTTTTGACATATTAATTATAATGAGGGTAGAATTATTTTTACGTGTATTATCTTTATTCAAATAATAAATCAATCAAATTATGCTAAGAAAACCTATCCGTTTAAATATCGCTATATATAGTGGCTGTTTAATATTTCTATTATTGCTTTTTAATGGCACACTTAAAGCGCAATATTACAGCATAGGTCAGGATCCCGCAAGCGTTAAATGGCAGCAGATAAAAACAGAGAATTTTACAATACTTTATCCTGAAGAATTTGCTGTTCATGCCATGTATCTTGCAAATGTGCTTCAGTATGTACGCGCTCACGGAACCGCTTCACTAGGAACCCCGCCTAAACATCTTACTATTATCCTTCATGACCGTTCGGTGATATCGAATGCTTTTTCGCTATGGGCACCGAAACGTAACGAATTCTATACTTGTCCGCCACAGGATAATTATGCGCAAGATTGGCTGGAACAACTTGCCACTCACGAATACCGCCACATGACACAAATGAATATGTTGAATTGTGGTATTACAAAAATACTCGGATGGTTTTTCGGTCAGCAGCTTAATACCGCCGTTCTTGGACTTTACGTGCCAATGTGGTTCATGGAAGGCGATGCCGTTACTACAGAAACTCTGCTTACTAAATCGGGAAGAGGCAGAATACCTTCATTTGAAATGATAGTAAGGGCGCAGGTTCTGGACAATAAAAGGTTTAGTTATGATAAAGCTGTGCTGGGATCATATAAAGATTATATACCGGATCAATATTATTTCGGATATACAATGGTTGCCGGTGCAAGAAAACAATATGGTTCCGAACTATGGAAGTCGGCTATGGAAACAACAGGCGAAAATCCTTTTCTTATCACACCTTTCAATAAAGGATTGAAAAAAGTTTCAGGACTAAATAAAACAAAACTTTATAAAAGTGTTTACAACAACCTCGACAGTCTCTGGAAAATTCAGAGAGATCAATTAACTTACACTCCATATATATCAGTTACTCCAGACAAACAAAAGATTTACACAAAATATAAATTTCCGCATTATGTTAACGACAGCACCATTGTTGCTGAAAAGTCGGGCATGGATGACATCGAACGTTTTGTGCAGATAAATAAAAAAGGTGGAGAAAAAATAATTCATACTCCGGGTTTTTACATTTATGAAAGTTTATCCATTACTAAAACCGTGAAACCTTCTAACAGTCCCAATTCTAACACTCTTGATAACCTTTCCATGTCGAAGAATTATATGACATGGGCTGAACGCAAGGTTGATAAACGTTGGGCTCTTCGCGATTATTCCGTAATAATGTTGCGTAATTTTGAAACAGGCAAGACAAAACAACTAACAAAAAAATCGCGTTATTTTGCGCCGTACCTTTTTCCTGATTCCAAAAGGATAGTAGCAGTTGAAGTTACGAAGGACAATGTTTGTTCGCTTGTTATCATGAACAGCCAGACAGGCGAAGTGCTTAATAAAATAGCAGCCGGTGGAAACGATCAATTCCAGACGCCTTCTGTTTCGGATGATGGAAAACAAATTGCGGTTATTTTATTTGATCATAACAACGGTAAAAGTATCATAACTATAAATCCCGAAACCGGTCAGCGAAAAACCATACTGAAACCTTCATTTGATGAGATTACCGATCCGACACTCTGTAAAAATTATTTATTTTTTAACGGTATTTATTCTGGAATAGATAATATTTATGCGCTCGATACATCGAATGAAAAAATTTGGCAGGTAACATCAGCTTTATATGGTGGAACTGATATAGATATTTCTCCTGATGGAAAAAAGTTCATCTATTCCAATTATACTCCTTCGGGTTATCAGGTTGTAGAAGCTGCATTTGATCCATCGAAATGGAAACCCGTGGAACAGGTTACTGATAATTCAGTGAAGCTTTATAAAAGCCTTCTGCCGCAGGAATCAGGGCTTGTAGATTCATCAAATATTCCACAAAAAAATTATGAAATTAAAAAATATCATAAATGGCAACATGTGTTTAACCCGCATAGCTGGGCACCTGCCTTCATTGACGGGAATAATATGACATTCCATCCTGGTGTTTCAATCCAGTCGCAGAATATGCTTAGCACTACTTTTGCTACTCTTGGTTATGATTATAACCCTAATTCAGAAACGGGAAGATATTATGCAAATGTCAGTTATCGCGGATTATACCCTGTTTTTGATCTTACCTATTCTTATGGAAAAGAAGCTGCGTATGAATATCAGAATCCGGGAGAACCTGCAATGCAGAGGGTTTCATTTAACTCATCCGATATTTTATTCGGCAGCAGTATTCCACTCACTTTTACAATAGGGAATAACATTCAACAGATCATTCCATCTGTAAGCATTGAGCATATTGCAACAAGCGACACATTGATTCCTGCAAGAGTAACCGTAATGGATTATAGTCTTTTGATGGTGAACCAGGTAAAATCAGTTCTACGCGATGTGCTTCCTCGCTGGGAACAGGCCGTGTCTCTTGAATATAAGAATACTCCTTTTGGTAATAACAATAACTTCGGGACAATTTTTAATGGAGAGCTTTCATTATTATTTCCGGGTTTGGGAAAACACCACAGCTTGATGATACTCGGCGGTTATCAGAAAAAATTAACAGGCGATTTTGCATTTCCCGATCTGTTGTTTTATCCCCGAGGCTATAATCAAACCAGCAAATTTAAATACAATTTGGATAACAATAATTTAGAAAGTATTTCATTGAATTATAAATTTCCATTCCTTTATCCTGATCTGAAAATAGGCTCATTGCTCTATTTCCAACGTTTTAAAGCGAACCTGTTTTATGATTATGCAATTGGAAAAACAAACTTTGTTACAACGCAATATCGTTCAACAGGAATTGAATTAACTTCTGATATGAATGTTGTGCGATTTCTTTTCCCTATAGATGCGGGTGTCAGAGCTTCTTATATTCCGGATTTGAAACAAACTATTTTTGAATTTTTAATACAAATGAATTTTACGGGTTTTTAAAAACAGACTTATGAATACATTGATCAAAATAATTATTTCTGCTTTTGCTGTGATAATATCTTCTTATTTATTGCATGGAGTAAAGGTTGATGGCTTTGTTACAGCAATGATAGTGGCTGCGGTGCTTTCCGTTTTAAACAATCTTTTAAAACCGATACTTATACTGCTAACCATACCAATTACATTCTTCACATTTGGTTTGTTTCTGTTGGTAATAAATGCAGCGATAATAATGTTGACAAGCCATATTGTTCCCGGATTTAAAGTGGATGGATTTTGGTGGGCATTAGGATTCAGTATTATTTTAACTATTGTAACAGGAATACTTGAAAGCTTCAATAATAAGCACCAGTAATATTATATTCTTTTGGATCAACCTTTTGCTCCTTGAGCGTGATTCTTCGCATATTCGCACGGTGTTTTGGATGTCTTGCATCTTATATTTATTAAAAAATATTTTGAAGCATTATTTTTTATTTAAAATTATTTTTAATTTTACCTGACTAAATGCTTTTCAATAATGGCTTCTAAAAAAGAACAAAAAGAATTGATTGCAATCACAGGTTGTGGATCAATTTCTCCCTTAGGTTACAATAGGTCTTCGATATATTCACAATACCTGAATAACGATACCTGCCTTGTGAATAAAACTTTTAATGATAAAGTTTATCCGGTTGGCGTTTTACCAAAACAAGCAGAAGAACAATTACTGAAGTTGTTTGTTGAAAATCCAAAATATAAAAAAATTGATAGAACTGTTCTAATGGCAATGAAAGCAGCTATGCTTGCATTTGAAGAAGCAGGCTGGAAATCAACTGCCGGCAAAATTACAGGTGTCAATATTGGCTCATCAAGAGGATCAACAGCATTATTTGAACAATTACACGAGAATTTTCTAAATGACAAAGAAAAAAGAACAGATGTTTTTACTTCGCCATTAACAACATTGGGATATGTTTCAAATCAGGTAGCCTCGTATCTCAATATTACCGGACCATTGATCAATACTTCTATTACCTGCAGCACAGGAATTCAGGCTATTTGCAATGCTATTGCATGGATAAGAGCAGGCATGGCAAACCGTTTCATAGCAGGTGGAACAGAGGCTCCCCTAACAGCATTCACAATTGCACAGGTTGAAGCTTTAGGAATTTACTCAAAACTTAAAACAAAATACCCTTGCGCTCCACTATCAATTGCCGACAAAGGCATTAACACTTTTGTTCTCGGCGAAGGCGCTTCAGTTGTTGCTATTGAAAAAATTAATATTACCGAGCTTCATGAAAAGAAACCACTTGGAATAATTGAGTCTGTGGGCTTTTCATTTGAACGTCCGCCATCGCTTACTGGAATTACAGAAGACGGCTCACTGATTGCTGCTTCAATGAGAATGGCGTTAGAACATATGTTAACTGACAGCAGCATTGATCTTATTTTATTGCATAGCCCGGGAACTGTAAAAGGCGATGAAGCCGAATTCAATGCAGTAAAAGAAGTTTTTAAAAATGATGTTCCTAATCTTTATACAAACAAATGGAAGATAGGCCATACTTATTCTGCTTCACCATCATTAAATCTTGAGTTGGGTCTGATTTGTCTACAAAATAACTTTTTGCCAATATTTCCTTATAAAACAAATGTTGTCAATAAACAAAGAAAAATCCGCAAAATAATGATCAATGCAACTGGCTTTGGCGGAAATGCAACTTCAATCATTATTTCGCACCCCGATATTATTGGGTGATTTTTTTCTTCTAATATTTTATACCCTACTCTTTAAACAATATGGTTTTAAATTGCATATTGTTTAATAAAGATTTAGAAATTTGCATTCACTATTTTCAACTTTAAATTTTTATGACATTAAATTATAATGAGCTTATTGCAAAAGAAATTAGTATAACCATTAAACAGGTTGAAAACACTATTGCTTTATTAAACTCAGGCGCAACAATTCCATTTATTTCAAGATACAGAAAAGAAGTTACAGGTTGCCTCGATGAAGTCCAGGTTGCATACATACGCGACAGGTACGCACAACTTTTAGAAATGGATAAAAGAAGGAAAAGCATAATTGATTCTATTGAAGAACAAGGGAAATTAACCGAAGAGCTAACTCAACAATTGAATGCGGCAACTTCATTAACTGAACTTGAAGATATTTATTTGCCATACCGACCGAAAAGGAAAACACGAGCTACAATAGCCATTGCAAAAGGACTTGAGCCTTTAGCAAAAGTAATAATGTCGCAAAAGAATATTGATATTTATTCTGAAGCTTCGGAATTTATTAATGAAGAAAAGGGCGTAGCGACCGAAGATGATGCCATCTCGGGAGCACGTGATATAATTGCCGAGTGGATAAATGAGAATCAGCAGGCTCGTCAGCGTTTGCGCGATTTGTTTGTTCGTGAAGCTTCAATTCGTTCGCGCATTGTAAAAGGCAAAGATAAAGAAGGAGAAAATTACAAGAATTATTTTGAATGGGAAGAAAAACTACAGAAATCCCCATCTCACAGGGTTCTTGCGATGTTCAGAGGTGAGAATGAAGGATTTTTAAAAGTATCGGTTTCTCCTGCTGAAGAAAAAGCTATTGAAATTCTTGAAAAGATTTTTATTGTTTCAAAATTTGAAACATCCAAACAAGTTGCTATTGCTATAAAAGACAGCTATAAGCGATTATTAAGTTCTTCTCTTGAAACAGAGATAAGGCAGATGTACAAAATAAAAGCCGATAAAGAAGCTATTCGTGTATTCGCTGAAAACCTTCGTCAACTGCTCTTATCACCTCCGCTTGGACAAAAAAATGTTTTGGCAATTGATCCGGGATTTCGCACAGGCTGTAAAGTTGTATGTCTTGATAAACAAGGGAAGTTATTGCATAACGAAACGATATACCCGCATCCTCCCGAAAATCAGGTAAAGCAATCGGCAAGTAAAATTCAAAGCTTGGTCAATGCATATAAAATTGAAGCGATAGCAATTGGAAATGGCACCGCAGGCAGGGAAACGGAAAGGTTTATAAAAAGTATTCATTTTGATAAAGACGTAATGGCCTTGGTAGTGAACGAAAGCGGGGCTTCGGTGTATTCTGCTTCTGCCATTGCCCGTGAAGAATTCCCTGAATATGATGTAACTGTTCGTGGTGCAGTTTCAATAGGAAGAAGATTAACGGATCCATTAGCCGAACTTGTTAAAATAGAGCCAAAGTCCATAGGAGTGGGACAATACCAGCATGATGTTGATCAAAATGAATTGCAGAAAAGTTTACAAGACATCGTTGTAAGCTGCGTAAATGCTGTGGGTGTTGAAATAAATACTTCCAGTAAACAGCTATTAACTTATGTCTCTGGCGTTGGGCCTGTATTAGCGCAGAATGTAATTGATTATAGAAATAAGAATGGAGCTTTTAAATCGAGAAATGATTTTAAAAATATAACACGATTTGGAGATAAAGCATTTGAGCAAGCCGCCGGTTTTCTAAGGATACAGGATGCCGAAAATGTTTTAGACCGAAGTGCTGTTCATCCTGAAAGTTATTCAATTGTAACTAAAATGGCTGAAAACCTTGGATGTTCAGTTAATGAGCTTGTCGAAAAAGAAGAGCTTCGTAAGAAAATAAAACTTGAAAATTATATTACTGAGAATGTCGGATTACCAACATTACAGGATATCTTAAGTGAATTATCAAAGCCCGGAAGAGACCCACGTAAGAAGTTTGATTTTTTTGAATTTGATAAAGATGTTCATAGCATTAAAGATTTAAAGATAGGAATGTTACTTCCCGGTATCGTTACAAACATTACTGCCTTCGGTGCTTTTGTTGATATTGGTGTACACCAGGATGGTTTAGTTCATATATCACAACTTGCAAATAAATTTGTATCCGATCCGAATGAAGTCATAACACTGAATCAAAAAGTCAAAGTAAAAGTGCTCGAAATTGATGTTGACCGTAAGCGAATTTCATTAACAATGAAGGAAGCGGAGTGATCTTGTAAAATAGCTCGTCTTTTTTTATTTCAAAAAATGGTTGTAGAACCCTTGGGAATTGCAGTAAAGAGAGAATTGGTAAATTCATAAGTAATATCCCTTAGCTCTTTATTCGTATTTCCCTCATTTTTTTCATGTATGATTTTTTTGTTTTTGTGTATTGTTTTTGTTTGTTCGTTTATTAAATACTTATTATTTAAATTTCCCATAATACTTTGGAGAAAAAAGTGCTTGACTTTGATGTTTCAAAGCGGTATATTAGTAACGCAAACCTTCAAACTCCAAAGCCATGAAAAAATATACACTTTTCCTCGCAGTACTGATAATTTCAGTCATAAGTTTAAACGCTAAAATTTCAAATGGTAATAATGATGTTAATTTTACCCCCAATATTAAAGGTATTGTACCAACTACTTGCGGAATACCATCTGGACTCACTGCTAGCTCAATAACAGATGTTTCTGCTATATTAAGCTGGACTGCTATTTCTGATGCGTTTAGTTATAATATAAGGTATAGGGTAGTAGGCGCTTCATCATGGTCAGCTGTTAATGCAATATTGAATCCATGCACAATCAGTGGTCTTACTGAATTAACAAGGTATGAATATCAAGTTCAAACAGTTTGTGAATTAGGGAAAAGTGATTTTTCTGCATCTTATTTTTTCAATACTTCAGAAGGTACTTCATCATGCGGAACACCATCAGGGCTGGTAGCTAATTCAATAACCGATGCATCTGCAACATTGAGCTGGAATGCTATTTCGGGTGTTACAAGTTATAATATTCAATACAGAGAAGATGGTAGCACAATATGGCAATCAGTTAATACAGCATTAAATTCAGTTACGGTTAATAATCTTTCTGAATTAAAAAGATATGAATACCAGGTTCAAACAATTTGTCCATCAGGAAAGAGTGAATATTCGGCATCTTCTCTTTTCATTACTCAATCTTGGGCAGATTATTCAATACCAACAGGACTTACTTCAGGTTCTATAACAGATGCTTCTTCAACAATAAACTGGTCAGTTGTTTCTGGAGCTACCAGCTACAATCTTCAATACAGAGTAAAAGGAGCTGCATCATGGACATTGGTAAATACACTCACAAATTCTTATACAATTACAGGACTTGCAGATTTAACAAGTTATGAATATCAAGTGCAGGCAGTTAATGCAACAGAAGAAACAAACTTCTCTACATCATCGTTTTTCACTACATTAGAAACAGCAGTTTCACTCGAAGTACCTTCGGGCCTTAGCGCAAGCTCAATCACAGCTACATCTGTAATAGTAAGTTGGACAGCTGTTTCTGGTGCTATAAAGTATAATGTTCAATATAGAGTAAAGGGAGCTACTGTATGGCATTCCATAATTGAAAAATTCAATACACATACCATTACAGAACTTACTGCATCGACCAGGTATGAATATCAGGTTCAGGCTGTAAGTGAATCAGGAAAAAGCGATTATTCCACATCTTCTTTCTTCAATACTCTTGCAGTAACTATCGTTGGCAGATCAAATACCGAAATTAGTAGTTTGGCAAATGCTCCTTTATTTCCAAATCCTGCAGTAAATAAGACAACAATAAGCTATAATGCTGAAGAAGATAATATGATTACGATCAGATTATATGATATTACAGGAAAAACAATCAATACAAATGAATATTCAGCTCTTAAAGGATTTAATAATTTTACAATCGATTTAAGTAATATCAATAAGGGACTTTATATTGTTGAAATAAATGATGGAATTAATACAATCGTTAAAAAGTTGTTTATTGATAAGTAAAGAATAAATGGAGTTTGCAGAAAAGGGAGAAAGAATATATTTTCTCCCTTTTTTAATGGTATCAATACTTTTATAGATAAAATCCCGTTTCTTTTGTAGCTTTGTCACAATAAATTTGAAAATGCGTAAATCACTTTTATTTTTTTTTATTGTAATTATTCCCTCTGTTATTTTAGCTCAAAGTATTAAAGGCGGATTGATTGCTGGAGCGAATGTGTCACAAGTTGACGGAGATGAATGTATCGGTTATCATAAAATGGGCTTAAATGTGGGGGCTCTTGCCATTGTTCCATTTGCGAAGGACTTTTCTTTTAGTATAGAAACATTATTCGATCAGAAGGGCAGCTACCAACGTCCGCAGTATTATGATTCGCTTGACGGTGAATATAAACTTATTCTGAATTACGTTGATATTCCCGTTTTATTCCATTACACAGATAAAGATATAATAAGTGTCGGTGCCGGTTTTTCATGGGGAAGGTTGGTGCAATTTAAAGAATGGCAGAATGACACCCGCGTGAATTGGTCAGATACAGTATCACCTTATAAGAAGAATGATGTTGATGTTATTCTTGATCTTCAATTTAAATTAATAAAAGGATTGTATTTTGATTTTAGGTATGCCTATTCTGTTGCAAAAATAAGAAGTCGCGAATTCCATAATATAACAAAAACATGGTCGCGCGATCAATATAATAATGTTTTAGCTTTTCGCTTAATTTATGTGTTTAAAGATAAACCGACACCAAAGAAAAGTAAAACGACCACTATTAATAAAAGTTAAAATAAGAATAGATACCTGTTATCTTATCTTTCTCTATTGTTTGTCTTTATTATCCGTGTCTTTTTTATAATAAATATTTAAATTTTTAAATACTTTTTATTGAAGACTTTATTGCCTGATAATATCTTTATCATATAAACCCCATTTGATAAGGCTTTGGGAAGATTTATCGTGAAATTTCCAGAATGATCAGAAGTATAAAAAATTTGTTTGCCGGAGTAGTCGAAAACATAGATACTGTAATTTTTTATCGAAGTATGAATTTCAATTTCATCAGCTGATTGACCTTGAAAAACAACTACTTCATCAGGATCGATATTATTTTCAATAACATTGACATTTGTAGATACATCAACATATAATTCAATGGGACCAACAATACACGAACCAGAAGTAGTTTCGTTAACAGTAACAAAACCTGCTTTATTTCCCCAATTCACAGTAATCTGGTATGTGTTCTGTCCGGAAACTATGGTAACACCGGCAGGAAAACTCCATTGATATGTTGAGCCCGTATGATTAGGAACTGAAAACGTGATGCCCGTTTGCCCGTTAGTTACGGTAATTGGACCAGTGATGGAATATGGGTTTTTAATAAGCCCAAAGAATTCAGCTGCCCAGAAGGAAGAGTAAAAATTTTCATCATAAGAATAAGTATTTGTTTTACCTCCCTGCTGAAAACAAGTGCCAGGATCAACTGAAATGCCATGCGCCATTGCGTTTATTATATATGTTTCAACAACTGTTTTCCCTGTTGCATCAAAGTATTGCTTCATTGCAATATTCGTATTTCCATTGAATGATGAATTCACTGAATCTGCTACCTGGTCTGTATTGTGCACGTTCGTCCATTGTTTTACAAGTTCAGTTGCATTGGTAGGAGAAACAGTAACATCGCTTGTTCCCTGGAAAATAGCCACCCTTGGGTAAGAACCGGTATATGCAGGGTTTTCATGTCTTACTGAATCGCCCCATACAGCAGCAGTCTTTGTGACCGATCCCAACATTACATTATATGCGGAAGTTGCATCAGTTGCTGATTTATATGGCGCACCTGCATTTATAGCACCTGCAGCAAATACTTCAGGGTAAGCCCCCATCATTACAGCCGTCATGCATGCACCTGCGGATAAGCCTGTGACAAACACTTGCGAACTATCAATGCTGTAATGGCTTTTCATATAATCGATCATTTGTTTTATTGAATATGCTTCTCCTTGTCCGCGTTTATAATCGGTGGGGAGATACCAATTAAAACATGTTGTAGAATTATTTGAGGATTGTTGTTGCGCATGGATCACATAGAATTTGTGATGGGCAGAAAGTGTATCCCAGCCGGAGTCGCCTTCAAAACCGATAGCTGTTTCAGTACATCCGTGCAATACCACAACCAATGGAGCTTTTGCCGGAATATTTGTTGGCACATAACTATACATTAGTAAATTGCCTGGATTGGTACCAAAAGAAGTAACCTGCTGCCATCCCTGCGAAAATGAAAATGTAAAAAATAATGAAAAGCATATTGTGATAATGCCACATCTTAGTCGTGATAGGTTTTTCATGATAGAATCAGTTTTTATCAAAGGTAAGATAAAAAAAATAGTTAATCAAATATTTTCAAAAACATTGATGTTTATTTAACAAATCAATTACAGTAGTGGCTGAAAAATGAAATTGAAAGTGGAAATCATTTCTTGCGTCCTTTCCAGTTCCCGCCTTTTTTATGTTTTGGTTTTTCCGGATTGTAAGTTGGAGCCTCGCCAATATGCTCGGGTATTTTTATTTTATAAACAGGCTTTCCTAAATACTTTTCAATAGCTGCAAATGAACTTTGATCTTTTTCATTCACAAAAGTTATTGCCACGCCATCGGTCTCAGCCCGCGCCGTGCGCCCTATGCGATGAACATAATCTTCGTAATCGTTGGGGACATCATAATTTATGACAAGGTCAATGTCTTCAATATCGATGCCGCGCGAAAGAATATCAGTTGCGACGAGTACCTGCAATTTCCTGCTTTTAAAATTCATTAACGCATTTTCCCTGCTTCGCTGATCAAGGTCGGAATGAATATCTTCAACGGTAAGCCCTGCTTTTTTTAATTCGTTGCTGAGTTGTTTTGTTTTTATTTTTGTTGAACAAAATATCAGAACGCTGCGAAGTTGCTTGTTGAGTAAAAGTTCTTTAATAAGCGGGATCTTCTGGTTTTCGTAAACAATATAAGCCGCCTGCATAATACGTTCTGCAGGTTTTGAGACAGCAATATTTATTTCGACAGGATCTTTCAATACTTTTTTTGCAAGTACACGGATCTCTGTAGGCATGGTGGCGGCAAAAAGAAGGTTCTGCCTCTTTTCGGGAAGAAAAGAAATGATCTTCATAATGTCGTCGTGAAATCCATATCCAGCATGCGATCG
>Ga0224523_1001112_pt1 | contig 12027 bp, 9 predicted proteins | sample CFST50metaG_FD_182732 | JGI IMG/M metagenome (GOLD analysis project Ga0224523, IMG submission 182732) | Peat soil microbial communities from Stordalen Mire, Sweden - C.F.S.T50 | ecosystem: Environmental > Terrestrial > Soil > Wetlands > Peat | place: Sweden: Norrbotten County, Stordalen Mire...
TCCGAGTGCAACATCATCCAGATCCACACCGAGTCTGATCTGCTCCAAAGCTTTTCCTAAACGCCTGCCCCGGCAATATGCCTGAAATGTCATCCCATAATATTTCTGAAAAAAACGCCGGGCACGCGCCGGATCGATTTTTATGGCGCGGAGATACCGGTCGGAATATCGGGCGGACGGATTATGTTCAACCTTTGACAGAAGTTCTTCCACCCAGGCAGGAACGGCTCCGTTTGCTTTTAAAGGCTGGCATCGTTTGCAAGGCCTGAAGCCTGCAAAAACGGCCTCGTGTGCTGTGGCAAAGTATTCGACGTTCTTCGGAAAAGGTTTGCGCGCGGGACAGGACGGCCTGCAGAACACTCCCGTTGTCCGAACGCCAAGGAAAAAAATGCCGTCATAAGATGTGTCGCTGGTTTTATATGCCCGTTCCATTTCTTGCTGCGAAGGAAGATTTGTCATCTGTTCTCCTATGATGTTTATGGGATAAGAATATCTACAACACAAGATACAAGCACTGAGACACATACTCCACCGAAAATATTACATCGATATTTGCAGTGTGCTTGCCTGATTATTAACATCTTTATTCGGCCTGTCAACACATACACAGTAAATATTGGAAAAATTCGTTGAATAAGGTAAAAAGGCATATCAAGCTTCAATTTGTGGTCCCATCTTTTCTCCGTTTTCGTTGAAAATCGCACACAGTTTGAGTACATTCCAAACCAGTTTACTATGTTGGTTATTTTATCCTGAGTGAAAGTTTTTAAATGAATTATGATTTTATAAATATTGAACAAAAATGGCAGAAATATTGGGACGAAAAGAACACATTTCAAGTCTCCGATAATGATACAAAGAAGAAAATGTATATTCTCGATATGTTCCCGTATCCATCCGGTGCGGGGCTGCATGTCGGTCATCCGGAAGGATATACGGCAACGGACATTCTTTGCCGCTATAAACGGATGCATGGGTTCTCCGTTTTGCATCCTATGGGCTGGGATGCTTTCGGCCTTCCTGCCGAACGTTATGCAATGCAGACAAATGTTCACCCCCGTGTAACGACTGAACGCAACATCGATACCTTCAGGCGTCAGATTAAAATGCTCGGTCTCAGTTATGATTGGTCGCGGGAAGTGAACACAACCGATCCCGGTTATTACAAATGGACTCAATGGATTTTTCTGCAGATTTATAATTCATGGTTCGATCCGCGTATACGGAAAGCATGTCCGATTTCAAATTTAGAAATGGAACTTGCCTCGAGCGGAACGCAAAAACTGGAATTCAAACAGAAATTTTCTGCCGGTGAGTGGAATAAGAAATCGCATAGAGAAAAACACGATTTCTTGGCACAGTTTCGACTCGCATATATTGCGGAAATTCCGGTCAATTGGTGCGAAAAACTCGGCACTGTTTTGGCAAATGAAGAAGTAGCGGAATGGACGGAAAAAGGATATACGGTCGAACGCCGTCCGATGAAGCAATGGATGATGCGAATTACGGCATATTGTGAACGGTTGCTGGAAGATGCGAAAGATTTGGATTGGCCGATCTCGACAATGGAGCAGCAACGGAACTGGATCGGACGCTCGGATGGGGCGGAAGTGGAATTTCCTCTCAAAGGCAGATCAGAAAGCTTGCGTGTTTTTACGACGCGGGCGGATACATTATTCGGCGCGACGTATATGGTAATCGCGCCGGAACATCCATGGGTCGATTTGCTGACAACTCCGGAACAGCGTATTCAAGTAGAAGCGTATCGAAAAGCGGCGGCTCTCAAAAGCGATCTCGAACGCGGCACGGAGAAAGAAAAAACAGGTGTGTTCAGCGGATCCTATGCAGTCAATCCGGCGAACGCCAAAGAAATTCCGGTGTGGATTGCGGACTATGTCCTGATGGGATACGGTACCGGAGCCATTATGGCTGTCCCCGGACATGATGACCGCGATTTGGAATTTGCGAAAAAATTCAATCTCGATATTCTCAAAGTTGTCGAGGGCGGCCCCGATGCGCCGGAGTGTTTTACCGATGACGGCATTTCCATCAATTCCGGCAGCGGCGAAGTGTCTCTGAATGGCTTACGGACTCCCGAAGCAAAGAAGGTCATCGTTGCATGGCTTGAGGAGAAAGGCATAGGCAAAGCGGCTGTGCAATATAAACTGCGGGACTGGCTGTTCTCGCGCCAGCGTTATTGGGGAGAACCTATTCCTATTGTTCATCTGGAAGATGGAACGATGAAAGCGATCGATGAAAAAGAGCTTCCATTAAAACTTCCTGACCTTGAAAAATTTCAGCCGAGCGGCACGACGGAATCTCCTCTTGCACTTGCGGTGGATTGGGTACAGGTCGTCGATAAAGAAACAGGACTGAAAGGGCGCAGGGAGACGAACACGATGCCGCAATGGGCTGGATCGTGCTGGTATTATCTCCGGTTTATAGATTCAAATAATGAAAAAGCATTTTGCGATCCTATCAAGGAAAAGCACTGGATGCCGGTAGATCTATATGTCGGCGGTTCCGAGCATGCAGTTCTTCATTTGATGTATGCACGTTTTTGGCATAAAGTGTTATACGATCTAGGGCATGTAAGCACAAAAGAGCCGTTCATGAAACTCCGGCATCAAGGGATTATTCTTGGCGAGGATTCACGCAAGATGTCTAAGTCGCGCGGGAATGTGGTCAATCCTGACGATGTCGTCAAGGAATACGGCGCCGATTCCGTGCGTTTATTTGAAATGTTCATGGGACCGTTGGAAGAAATGAAGCCGTGGAGCACGCGCGGCGTAGAAGGCGTTTTTCGATTTCTCAACCGGGTGTGGCGTTTGTTCGTCGATGAGGAATATCGACTCGATGCATCGATAGCGGATGTGGAACCGGCGGAAGAGTACGAACGCCTCTATCATCAAACGGTGAGAAAAGTCGGCGACGATATCGAGAATATGAGGTTCAATACTGCAATTTCTCAAATGATGATTTTTGTCAACGAGACAATGAAACTGAAAAAACGCCCGCGAAAAATTCTCAACAACTTTATCGTTCTTCTGGCTCCTTTCGCACCTCATATTGCAGAGGAACTTTGGTCGATTCTTGGGCATACGGTATCGCTCGCATACGAACCATGGCCGGTTTTTGACGCTGCAAAATGCGCCGAATCGAGTATCGAGGTAGTAGTGCAGGTAAATGGGAAAATGCGTTCAAAACTTGTTGTTCCAGCCGGTACACGTGCAAGTGAACTGGAAAAAATGGCATTGAACGATGTGAACATCAAACGTCACACGGACGGCAAGAAAATTATAAAAAAAATCGTTGTTCCCAATAGACTCGTTAATATTGTTGTAGGCTGAGAGGAAGAAACGTGACCGCTCTCTCTGTTATCGTTATAACGAAAAACGAAGAAAAGAACATCAGCGATTGCCTTGAATCTGTCCGCTGGGCGGATGAAATCATCGTCGTAGATGCTGAAAGTACGGATACGACGGTTAAAAAGGCGCTGGAATACACGCAAAAAGTGTTTTTGCATTCATGGATAGGATACGGCGAGGCGAAGAATTTCGGCCTGTCCAAATGTTCAGGGGAATGGGTTTTATGGCTCGATGCCGATGAACGGGTGACTGAGAAACTGCATGCGGAAATAATCGATGCAATTGCCGCGGCCGATCCCGGGACAGCGGCTTTCAGCATGCCGCGTCATGCAAATTTTCTCGGCACATGGATAGATCATTGCGGCTGGTATCCGGGAAGAGTCGTTCGACTATTCCGGAAATCCGAAGGAACGTTCTCGAAACATATAGTGCATGAAAAACTCAATGTGCATGGAAAGGTTCTGAATCTTCGTTCCGATCTTTTGCATTATACGGACACGGATCTTGAACACTATTACGAAAAATTCAACCGATATACATCGCTTGCGTCGGATGAATTGATGGTGCAGGGAAAAACCTTCGGTCTTCTGAAACTTATTGTTAATCCGTTATGGATATTCTTGAAAATGTATCTGGTTCGCCTCGGGTTTCTTGATGGAATCCCCGGCTTGATTCTTAGCGCCCTCTCCGCGAATTATGTGTTTACAAAATATGCAAAGCTTTGGGAATTATCCCGTAAAGGAGGATAAGCAATGGATAGTGATAAAAACAGCGGTATGTTTTTCGGTCTTGTTGCGACATTCCACTCGGCTGCGATGCAGCAGATGGGAAAAGTCAAGAATCAGATGACCGGCAGCATAGAACGAAATTTAGAGCAAGCTCAGGTATCGATAGATATTCTTGATATGCTGGAAGCGAAGACAAAAGGGAATCTTGACGATAAAGAATCTCATTTGCTTAAAACGGTACTGCAGGAACTCAAGCTCAATTACGTCGACGAGGTTTCTAAAGAGCAGAAACCGGCCGAAGAAAAAAAGGCGGAATAATGCGATTTGGAATTTCAGGAAACATCGAAAAAGCGGAATTGCCCTGCGTTGTGGAGCGTCTGATAAAAAGGTTTCAAGCGGAAAGAACGGAATATGTCGTGCACGACGCTTTGCTCCCGGCGCTGCGGAAAAAAATAGATACAGCAATGCTGAAAAAAACACGATTCGTCAGCGAGAATAAATTGACCAACGCATGCGATATCGTTATTTCATTAGGTGGAGACGGAACGATCCTGCGGCTGGCGCGATCGGTCAGTAATGCGGGAAAACCAATTCTCGGAATCAATCTGGGGAAGCTTGGTTTCCTTGCGGAAGTGTCGCTGGAAGAGATGGATAATTGCCTTTCAGAAATATTGAAAGGCGAGTATACTGTCGAAGAACGCAGTATGCTGGAAACAAAAATCGGAAGGTCGGTATTTTCGCAAAGTGCGTTGAACGATGTCGTTATAAATTGCTCCGGATCTTCGCGAATGTTCAGCATCATGACGTACGTCAACGATCAGTACCTGTCCACATTTCGGGGGGATGGAGTGATTGTAGCGACTCCGACAGGCTCAACGGCATACGCGCTGGCAAACGGCGGGCCGATTGTCATGCCGAAAACCGATCTCTTTCTTATCAGTCCTATTTGCCCGCACATGCTCACCGCACGAACCGTAGTCGTTCCCGATGAATCGGTTATTCGGTTCAAAGTCGACATGGCTCCGGGGAAAGTTCACGTTGCAGTGGACGGACAGCCGCAGAAATTTATAGATGCCCCGGTGGAGATTATTATACAAAAATCCGTTCGTATTACGCGGCTGGTGAAACGAAGAAATACGAACTATTACGATGTGCTGCGAAGGAAGTTAAACTGGGGAAAAGATATCCGCATCGGCTGATCAGGGAGTATCATTAGCTCCCTGGTTAATCCAATTCTTAATGCCGTTAATCTGATTGCTGTTTAATTGCGTAGTCCCGGGATACGGCATATGGTTAATGTCAGTAGCGGGTAATGTTAATCTCTGATAAAGCACACTATTGTTTGCATTCCTTGCTACGACGAGAACGGGAGCGCTGAACGTCATCAGAGCATGATAGGAAGGGGACGAAAGGTCCAGTTTGGCTTGAAATGATGAACTGTTATGACATCCGGAAATTGCGCATCGTTCTTGAAAAAGCGGATCGACCTGTTTGGTATAACTGACAATGCTGTCCGGACTGCTTGGAAAGACTATCGTTGTCGAGTTATCTTGCGTATCTTTGCAGGCAATAGCTTCAGCCAATATAATTACAAGAATAAGTAAAAAAATAGAAATGAAAACTTTTGGATTCATAAAAAAAGCTCCGTATTAGACTAAACGAAAGGTACGCAAAAGAGATTCCTGAGACAATAAGTTTCTCGTTGACTTTGGAGGCTCGCTTGGGTATATTATACACATCTGCGTTATTTACGATGGCCGTTAGCTCAGTCCCGTTTAAAAACAACGGGGTTTCGTTCCGACAAAAAACATCGGAATCAACATGGGAGAGTATTCCGATACGAGACGAGCGTGAGGGGTGGGTCATCGAAAGTTCTTTAGAGAGAAGATAAAAGATATAAGAGGGCCGTTAGCTCAGCATGGGAGAGCGCCACAATGGCATTGTGGAGGTCACCGGTTCGATCCCGGTACGGTCCACTCAAGTCTCCCCGGTAATGTATGAAGTATCTATACCATGAACCCGATACACCGATAAACATTACGTTGGTCACGCCGATTCAATAACCCGAAAAATCAAGAACATAACATCGGTGACTCGAAGTATCTAAGAAACTTAATATCGAGGGAATTGGTTTACACAGCATGATTGTCACACAAGTAAAATTAGAGAATACAAATGAATTATCCCTGCTATGGGATGACGGACATAAATGCATCATTCCGTTAAGAATGCTGCGTGATCAATGTCCATGTGCCGGCTGCCAGGGGGAGACGATTTTATTAAAAACTTACAAGCCGGAAATTCAACCGGAATTACCGGGGAAATATACACTCAAAGGTGCGGCACAAGTAGGGAATTATGCTCTTCAATTTACATGGGGGGACGGGCATAATACCGGCATTTATACGTGGGTAAATTTGCGGTCATTATGTTCTTGCGACGACCGTTTGGGGAAAATGAAATAACCTGAAATCATTCCTCTCATTATTCCTATCATGTGTATTGAGCGGTACTGCACTGAAAGGTTTAATTCTTGTACTGTAAACAAAGATGTTCCTTGAAAAGATTACCAAAGCCGTGCAATACGGAAGCATCATTAAGATTCCGGCTGTATATGATACAACATCAATTGGAGCAGATTTCCTCGGTTCATTAAGCGACAGCGAAATGACCATCCTGAACGACCTCGCAGCCGGCTACAACATGAAAGAAATATCTGCCCGAACTTCTATAAGCCAATCCCGTATCCACGCAATTCGACAATCCCTCGAAAATAGAGCCGCTGCATACCTTTAACGGCAAGAGAAGAGCAAATGCGCGTAATCTTCTTTTTACCGTTTTGCCACTTTGCCAAAGTGTATAGGAAAGCGTTGGCAACCTCGAAATATGTGACCCAAATGAGCATCAACAAAAGTAGTGTTACATCGGATCCAAGAAGTTGCTTCTACTTCAGGATAGGAGAGGAATCAATGTCGAACAGGTTCACAGAAAGTTTTTTTATTTCTATAGGGAAATTCGATTTCTGGATTTTTTTAGTTTTTGGATAAAATGGCCCATTATAGGCGCTTGCATTTCGCTATAGATTGACATAAATTTGAAGCATTGTAGCAACGGTGAGTGCCTCACAGGCGGTATCGTTGTAGGGGCACATACCCAAAAGATATTTTCGATATAAATTCGATAACAAAATGAACTTATTCAACTTATAGTCAGAAACTGGTGGAATGAGCGTTAAAGAAAGAAATGCATCCATTTTAGGTCTTGATAAAAATTGGTTTATTCTTATTTGCGGCATCATTTGTCTCTATGCCTTAGCTTCGTTTATACCGAAAAGTTCATTGTGGGGATTTACCGCTTTTGCTTATTTCCCAATAGAGGGAAGATTTATCTTATTTGGTTTCTTTTTGGCACTTCTTGTCGGCAAACGTTTCCGTCAGTGGCTATATTCCTTAGCCGACACTCTCCTTTGTCATTTATTTGCGTCCGGATCTGCTTCAAATATTTTCTTTGTGATTGTCGTTGCAGCTGCCGGCTTTGCGTATTACTCGTTTCCCATGAAGACCGATATATTCGGGGATACAAAGGCTTGGGAAAAATATCTTGCAGATAATGCTCATCCAATATGGAATTGGTTTAAGGAAATTTGGAGCATAAACTTCTTTGAAAGTAAGGAAGCATTTACAGTCAATTTTCATCGTTTTGTTGCTTCATTGTTTTCGTTATCAATTGGCGATGCGTTTTGCATCGTTGATGTTGTTTGTGGAGTAATATTTATAGGTCTATGGATGTTGTTTCTGCGAAAATATTTTCAGGCATCTAAATTCCAATCGATTCTCTTTCTTACTGCATTGCTCCTTGGTGTAAACCAAATATTCTTCGGCCATATAGAGACGTACACATTTGCATCTATTTTCGCATTTGTATTTTTATGGTCAATGTTTTTATTTCTTGATGGGAAAGCGCCGCTGTGGATTGTTCTCGTCTTGTTTGTTCTTGCATCAAAAGCGCATATTATCTATGTCCTATTCTTTCCGGGGCTACTCATTGCCATTGCGTGGCGTATGAAGGATCGCTACCCATGGTTAAACAAACATTTAACGTGGAAATATTTAAGCATATATTTCCTTGCACCAATAATTCTATTCGGCATTATTCTTTATTTCTTTTATTTTCATTCTTATGATGTACTGCGGACGTACGACCATCGATCTATGCAACGTGTCTTCCTTCCGTTAATATCTTCTCCTCCGCCATATGACCGCTATTCGCTGTTATCATTTAGTCATCTCTTTGATATTTTTAATGTTTTTGTCATGATCGGTGCTCCTGCATTATTATTAGCGTTCGGTATTATCTTTTTGTCCTGGAAAGAAATATCCTGGAACTCACCTCGGATTGTAGTGTACGGCGTATTTTGTATTTTTATATTTCTATTCTTCTTTGCCGTCGATCCGCAGCTTTCAATGGAACGAGATTGGGACATTATTTGTCTTTTTGGAGCACCTCTTTTGTTTTTTATCGCTGCCGTGATGTTACATTGGAAACAAAAGAAATTGCCCATTATGGAATTATTTATCATTACACTAATAGGCGGGCTTGCCTCACTTGGGTTTTATACGGTCAATGCTTCGTCAGAAATGGTTTCACATCGGGTGGAAGATCTGGGAGAGTATGCATATCGTACGTATTATACGGAATCCTGCAATTTAATATCTGCAGGAGAACTAATGGAAAAAGAACCGATGAGACAGTTAAAACGGCGGATAGAAATGATTGACGAACTTGCTCCATACGTTGTAGGTGAAGACAAAGAATATGCGCGGTTGTTGACAAGGATTGCAGTTGTATATTTGACAATGCATGACGATACGGATGCCGTCACCTGGATGGATTATGCCTATAATCTTGCCCCGCATGATGTGGATGTATATCAGAGTTATGAATTATTCTGTCAGACCCGGGGCGATTCCTACCTACTGAAGAAAAAATCAGAGAAGGCACTTTATTGGTATAAGAAAGCCTATGATATGGATTCATCCAATGTATACGTACTAAAAATGATTTCACAACTGCTTCTATGGCAAGATAATTATGCTAAATCCTTAGAATATGCACTCATGGCAATACATCAGGATACGAATGATCTTCCATCGCTTGAATTGGCTGGAAATGCATTACTACACTTGAGAAAAAATGAAGAGGCAGTATCGTATTTCAAACGAGCGGAGAAAATTGCACCTAATGACCCTAAAATAAGGGGCTGGTTAAAACAAGTGCAATCACTATCATCAAAGTAATTATCATTATGAACATTCTCGATCTGTGATAATATCTTATCAACTACTTCGCAGGAGGCGGTGTGACAGAGAGGGGAATTCTTGACATTAGGCGGCATGAACGGAAAAAATAAGCTAATACTCTCGTGAGCGGCATGAAAAAGAAGACCATTATTGCTATCCAAGGGAAAAAATCATCATCGATACTAACATATTTTTTCTACTTCAGCGCAGCATTCGCACTTGTGTATGGCGTGATTTCCGCATATATGATGCGCTGGTTGTGCGATGATATTTTTATCACATTCCGGTATGTTCAAAACTGGATAAACGGCGTTGGCATTGTGTATAATGCTGTCGAACGTGTTGAGGGCTATACTCATTTCCTGTGGATGTGTCTTATTGCCTTTTTTGAGCTGCTCGGTTCCAAACCTGAAGAAATATCTGAATTGCTCGGCATTATATTTTTTGCTGGAACGCTCTTCTTATTTATTATGATTTCATGGAAAATCACACCGCGAAAGAGTCTTTTCCTACCGCTTACGGCTGTCATGCTGGCGCTGAATTATGATTTTAGAATCTGGGCAACCAGCGGTCTGGAAACATCGATGTTCACTTTTCTCATTTCTGCGACGCTCTGGTCTTTGTGTGTATGGAAGACAAAGCCTGAACGAGCGTTGATGATAAGCGGTTTGCTTTTCGTCCTTGCAATGATGACCCGTCCGGACGGAATAGTGATATTTGCCGCGGCGTGTGTGTTTGTTGCATGCCGATCTTTAATAAATGGCGATAACCGGAAACAATTGCTTCGTACCATGCTGATTTTTGGGAGTACGTTTATAGTGATTTATCTTCCGTATTTAATATGGAAGTATATCTATTACGGCGATATTTTACCCAATACATATTATGCGAAGAGCGGCGGATTGAGCTATTACAGTCAGGGGTTTTTCTATATCTGGGTTTATCTCAAGTCGTATATTTCTTCGTTTCTTTCATTATTAGGCTTTGCGGTCGTCTTTCTAACGATGAAAAATACATCGACATGGAAAGATCGCTTACGATCGTTTTTTCTTCAGCCATCCAACGCCATAATCATGCTTGCTCTTGCCTATCTTTTTATATATGGCTTCTTCTTCATAGCCAGGGTCGGCGGAGATTTTATGTATGCCCGCTTTCTTCATCCGATGATTCCGATGATGTATGTTGTAGGGGAACTTTCCCTGCAGAAACTGCTTTATGCGAAGAGGAGATATCTCCAAATAGTGTTTCTTGTTCTGCCGCTGCTTGTCGTATATGAAAAATCGCGCCGGGACAGTCTCTTTATTGAAGATAACGGCAAACGTAAAGATGCCTTTCAGGTTTCAGGTATTACTGACGAGTATTGGTACTGGACTGAAAAGGAATCGGGGCCTGTCAACAATATTCAAGCGAACGAAATATTTGGCCAATATTTAGATAATTTTTTCCGTGGCGAACGGGTTAATGTACTGCTGAAGGGCCAGGCAAGTCTCGGCTATTATGGGAATTTCTTTCTTTGCATAGAGAATGCGGGTTTGACGGATTCATATATTGCACATTTGCCTCTTGAAAATCGAGGAAGACCTGGTCATGAAAAAAATGCTCCGGTTGATTACCTTCTCAAGCGGAGTATCCATTTTGTTTTTTTTAGGACACCTTATGATACTGCAACGTACCGGCGTATTTCTTTCCATATCGGTGGAGCTCATGCATGGGGAGAAATGTTTTTCTACGACGCACAATTGATGAAAAATTTACGTGCACGATATCCTCAGAATGTGGTATTTACTGACTTCCAATGCTATCTTGATGATTACCTCTCGACGTTAAAAAGTATAAAGAAAGAAGAGGTCGCCGCCGATTATGCGGCTTTCCAAAATTTTTATTTTCTCCATAATTCTGATCCAGAACGGGAAAAATTATTCACTGAATTCCTGAAGAAGTAGCAATTTAGCAACAAATCAATGAGCTATCGATGCCATGAGCGGCTTGCGGGCTTGCCCGACTCAGGCGGGAGCGGCGATCTCATTGTGGGAATGCCCCGCCAATAATATTCGTAGTAGAGAAATCGTTAGCTATCACAATGTGCAGTCACTTTTAGAGGAGAGTCTTAGATGATGTCCCAAAGATCGTTGAAATTTAGTAGTTGAAAAAGCCCATGGCGATGCTTATTCTGAGATAATAAACGGCCAAATTCATTAACTCAGAAAGGAACACGCACCATGGGCAAGAAAAAGTTAACGAAGGAAAACCAGCAAATCAAGTTGAGCTTAAACGGGATTCCGGAAGGAGAATTCGATATTGATAATCTGATGGAATCCTTGAGAATGGAATATCGAGCCTTGACAGTAAGCGCCGGAGCATTGGTTGTTCAGGCTATCATGCAGGCAGAAGTAGAACAAATAGCAGGCAAGCCATATGCACGCAAGACTGAGATTGACCGGTGGGGTACAGAATCGGGATATGTCGTCATGGGCGGACAGAAAGTGCAAGTGCACCGTCAACGATTACGTGATAAGCAGAAAAAAGAGGTTCATTTAACGAGTTATGAACGGTTTCAGGATGAGGATCGGCGCACCCAGGCAGTTTTTACCCGTCTGGTAGCCGGAGTCAGTAGTCGGGCGTATGCAAAGA
>Ga0224523_1001115_pt1 | contig 12019 bp, 8 predicted proteins | sample CFST50metaG_FD_182732 | JGI IMG/M metagenome (GOLD analysis project Ga0224523, IMG submission 182732) | Peat soil microbial communities from Stordalen Mire, Sweden - C.F.S.T50 | ecosystem: Environmental > Terrestrial > Soil > Wetlands > Peat | place: Sweden: Norrbotten County, Stordalen Mire...
ACCTGGTCGACCTGGCCGCCGAATGCGACGTGGTCGAGAAATCGGGCGCGTGGTTCGGCTTCGAGGGCGAGCGCATCGGACAGGGCCGCGAGAACGCGCGCCTGTACCTGCGCGAACACCCCGACGTAACCAAGAAGATCGAGTCCAAGCTGCTTGCGCACCATGGGGTGAAGCGTGAAGTGGGGCCGCCGGCGCTGTCCGCCGGCCCGGTGGCTGGCGGGCCTGCTGGCACAGTGCGCCCCATGGCGCCTCAGCCCAAGGCGCAGGCTCCCGACAAGCGGCGCTAGCGACGGTTTGTCGGGAAGTTCGGGGTTCCGGGCGACGGATCGCGGATCGCGGGTCGCGTGGGCGAGGGCGTGAGCGAGTTCGGTGCGCGGCACGCGAGACGCGGAAAGCGTGAGCGGGTGGGGTGCCACGCACCCCTGGGGGGCCTTCGGGACGGACAACTACTAGAGCATAGTCATTTGAAGCGCCATTTTTCCTTCACCGAATTGCGTCTGCAAAATGTCTGATAGAAGAGATTGGACGAAGCCGCTTGCGCGGCAGCTTGGCGGCTGTGCAAAAGCGGCGGTCAAGGGCGCGCAGCGGCTCGCGGGGCGAGCGAACCCTTGACGGCTGCGAGCACCCCCGCACGATGGCCGAATGTGGAACGCGGGTGCCCGTCCGCCGGTGGGTGTCCGTGACAATCCACCCGGTGGATCACGAAATAGCGAGAGAGCCAACACCCCATTTTCTCGCCGATCTCTCGATGGACTGGCAACTTCTTCAACCAGTAGTGTTAGAAAGGGACGGTCGTCCATCACACTGGGGAGGCTAGACCGTATGCTTGCTTCGTCTGAATTGGTTGATGAGATCTACAGGGCCGCGCTGTCGCCGTCGGAATGGGAGCCATTCCTGGCCCAAATGGCGCGCACTTTCCACGCCGCCGTGGCCATGCTGTTCATGGCCGATTTGCGAACCCACGAACACATCATTCCCTGTCGGTGTTTCGGCTTCACGCAGGGGCAACAGTCGCTGTTCCTCAATCGGTTCATGTTTGAGCGAAATCCCTTTGCTGAGCCGGCCGCCGAAAGACCTTGGGGTCACGTTGTTCGAACGGAAGAGCTGGTGCCGCTGAAGGCTCTAGAACCCACCGAAATCTACCAGGAACTCATGGTCAAGGCGGGGAGCCATTGCGGAGCTGGCATCAGCCTGAGCCGCGTGGGCACAATGGGAGCGCTCGCCCTCCATCGCGAGTCCGGTGGCAGGGCTTTCAGTGACGCCGAGATGTCGCTCGTGAGAGAATTGGCCCCGCACGTTCGAAGGTCCACTCAGTTCCAGATGCGCCTGGGCCGGGCGGAACAGGAAGTTCTCGCTTGCCACGCGCTCGATCAACTCTCCGCCGCAGTCTTCCTTGCCGGATGCGAGGCCAACCTCGTCTTCGCCAACGCGTCGGCGCGGGCAATACTTCGCGGCGACGGCCCGTTGATAGCCAAGAAGGGTCGCCTGGAGGCGCGCCAGTCCGATGATTCCCGGCGATTGCACCGCGCGATTTTCGAAGCCGCAACCAACCCCTGCAACCCTGGACTGGGGTGCGACGGCACGCTGACGATGACCGGAACCCGGAACGCACCGGTTCGAGTCACGGTCGTTCCATTGGCCAAGCGTCGCGCTACCGGGGAGTGGCCGGCCAACTGCTGCGCGATGGTTCTTGTCGAGCAGAATTCCAGCACGAATGCGTCAGAGATCCTGCAGCGCCGATTCGGGCTAACCGGAGCCGAGTCCAGGTTGGCGCTGAAGATCGCTGACGGCAGCAGCCTCAGTGAAGCCGCCGAGAGATTTCATGTGTCCATCAACACCGTGGGCACCCAACTCCAACACATCTTTGAAAAGACGGACACCCGCCGCCAAGCCGAATTGCTACGCCTGCTCATGACAATTGCAAGACCGCTCTTGCGGGGGTAGCGGCAACACACTATCTGCCGTCACGGGATAGGTCGGCGATCGCAATCTCGTCATCCAAACGGATGATGACAGCGCGAAATGGAGTTGTTAGACACCCCGGGTATGGAGGTGCCTCCATGTTGAGTTCGAACTCGATGCCTTACCTGGAGCGAGAGACAAGGTTGAACCGAGTGCGACTTGCGTCGGCCATTGCAGGGTGGATCGGCGTCCTCGTTCCGACGGCATGCAGTAGTGGTTCGCAAACCTCACCATCGGACCTCCGTCCGATCGAGCACTGTTCGAGTGTGGCACAGTGCAAAGCGGCAGACCCACGCTATGATTCCTGCATCTGGGTTTGTACAGGCGACGTAACCTACTGCGAAGTGAGTTGCACAATGGATTCGGATTGCACTAGGCGCGCCGATCTTCCATCCAACTACACGCACTGCAACATCCCGCGGCAGGGAAGCGGCTTTTGCTCTGAGATTGACAACGGCTACAAATCGGGTGACTGCGTACAGAACACGCTTCCCATCAGCTCGGGTGGTAGCAACACAGGCACTAGCTCGCCAACTGGCTCGGCCACTTGCACCTCTTCGAGCGACGTAGTGTACCCCGACGGTCACTACATCTGCAATACGATTGGCGGGAACAAGATCATGCAATGTGAGAACGGCGCCTTCGTCCAGGTCGCGACGTGCGATTGCACGGTGACTACGTCGAGCGGCACCCAAAGTACTTCTTGCGACTACGGTTCGACTGGCGAATCCACCAGTAGGGCGTGCACATACGGCTATACACCGTGCGTTGAATGCATAGACGGCCTGGGCTGTGAGTATTACTAGCACTGAGCATAGTCATTTGAAGCGCCATTTTTCCTTCACCGAATTGCGTCTGCAAAATGTCTGATAGAAGATTTGTAAACTAGACGCACCTACACGTCCAAACTATCTCCTATACCCGCGCCATCTGATCAAGAAATTCGTCGAGCACTACATGACCGAGCGGTTTCACCAGGGCGTGAGTGGCCAACTCATGCTGGACGCACCCCCTTCGAATGGGCTAGTTCACCCAACTACCCTGACCGGCGTGTCTGGAGTGCGGGGACCAGTATGGCCAGATTATCCCCACTACCCATTGTTACGGATTCCAGGTACCATCTCGCGCGGATGCGTTCGGTAACGACCACGCAGCATACTGCTTCGACGTTTTCGTGGAGTCGACGCGCGTCTTGCGCTCCTACGGGTCGGGCGAATATGCGCTGCGAAACATTGGAGGACTCAAAATGACGACGGACAATCCCATCGCAATTGTGAAACGGATGATCCAGTGCGCTCTACCATTCTTGCGCTCCATCGGTCTGAGCTGCCTGGGCCTAGCCGTGACTGGCTGTGGGTCTGGGGGGAATGACTGTCCAAACCTTGCGGGAACGTGGCAGGTCACCGAGCACTTCGTCTCGAGCCAGGTCGGTCAGACCACGGAGATCACGCAGAGTGGGTGCACCATCACCATGAAGACCGCCGGCAATGCTGCGGCCATATCGTCGGTGGTCAGCTCAGACGGGCGGCTTTCTTGGAAATCGGGTAGCACCACGTGTGTTGGGCAAGCCGTGGGTGACATCATCACGATGGACTGCATGTCTTCCAGCGGCGGCGGCCAGGTAGTCACCAAGCGGAAGTGAGCATGAAAACGCGCGCCACCGCAGGGAAGCGCTACGCATTGCAGGTGTCGCCGTCGCCCGCCGCTTGAACGCAGATCACTCCGATCATGCCGGACCATGGCTGGAGCATAGTCATTTGAAGCGCCATTTTTCCTTCACCGAATCGCGTCTGCAAAATGTCTGATAGAAGAGATTTTGTAAACTACACGCACCTACCCGTCCAAACTATCCCTTATACCCGAGGGAAAACAAGCCCACTTTTCGTGCGTGCAGTCGTGGGTATGGGCCTATCCCTGGCCCCACTTCTGGGGGGCTGCTCGGTCACTACTCGGAGCTGGGCGGGTCGGCGTAGTCGGCCTCGTCGATGTCGGCCGTGCTCGAAAGCTCGGCCTGCGGAGGCGGTCGCGCGGTGGTGCGGCGCGGGGCTTCGCCGGGGATTCCGAGGTGGTCCATGATCTTGCGTATCGCTTCCGGCTTCGTGATCGCGGCCAGGATCTTCATGCGGCCTTGGCACTTCGGACAAGTCAGCGCGTCCGTCATGAACACGCGCTTCAGAAGAAGGGCCCAAGGTAGTCGGCTCCCTCTTTGTATCTTGGTGATATCGATCTCACGGGATTCATCGCCGTCCGCCGTTTCGGCGCCTGCCACTTCAGCAATCGGCGGAGCTGGCGCGGGCGGCGCGGGCGATGTCGGCACTACCTTGTCGCGGTCCTTGGCCGCAGGACCGAGAATGCCGTGGTATCGAACGAGGTGGGCGCGAGGGCGGGGAATCAGAGGGATGAGCTTATGAAGCGTGAAGTGGGGCCGCCGGCGCCGTCCGCCGGCCCGGTGGCTGGCGGGCCTGCTGGCACAGTGCGCCCCATGGCGCCTCAGCCCAAGGCGCAGGCTCCCGACAAGCGGCGGTAGTCGCGGCGGGCCGTCCCCACCGGTCGCGGAATCAGGGTCGAGAATGTTTCGGCGGAAATCTTGTCGCGTCGGGGTCCGGTGCATACTACGATTTGTGCAATGGCTGCCAAGAAGACGGGTCCTGAGGGGCCCATCGAGATTCCTGAAATCATCGCAGTGCTCCCGCTGCGTAACTCGGTCCTGTTTCCCGGGTCGATCATCCCTATCGACGTGGGTCGCAAGAAATCGGTGAAACTGGTCGAGGAGGCGATCTCGAAGGAGAGGCCTGTCATCGGCATCGTCACGCAACGGGATGCCCGCACCGAGGATCCCGGCCCGGCCGACCTGTACACCGTGGGCTGTGCCGCCCGCATCCTCAAGGTCATTAAGCTGGCCAAGGACAGCTTCTCGGTGATTCTGCAGGGGATCTCGCGCGTGCGGCTGCTGGAGACCGGGGCCCAGGATCCCTTCATGACGGCCAAGGTGCAGGTGCTGCCTGACCCGCTCGGCTCCAACCTCGAGATGGACGCACTGGTGCTCAATCTGAAGGACGTGGTCAAGCGGGTGTTCAAGCTCATGCCCGAGCTGCCCAAGGAGGCTTCCACGCTCATCGACAGCGTGACCGAGCCCGGGCAGATCGCCGACCTCATCACTTCGAATCTGGACGTTCAGGTCGACGAGAAGCAGGAGATCCTGGAGATCTTCGACCTCAAGGCACGGCTGCGCCGCGTGCTGCAGTTTCTCTCGCGTCAGCACGAGGTGCTCAAGGTGCGCGAGAAGATCAACACCCAGGTGCAGGAGGAGATGGGGCGCAACCAGCGCGAGTACGTCTTGCGCCAGCAGCTCAAGGCCATCAAGGAGGAGTTGGGCGAGATCGACGAGACGGGCGGGGACTTGGACGACTTCCGCGAGAAAGTCTCGGCGGCCAAGATGCCGGCTGAGACCGAGAAGGTGGCGCTCAAGCAGCTGGAACGTCTCAAGGTCATGCAGGCGTCATCGGCTGAGTACACGGTGACGCGCACCTATCTGGAATGGCTGGTCGAGCTGCCCTGGGCCATCTCGACCGAGGACAAGTTGGACATCCCGGCGGCTCGCGACATCCTCAACGCCGACCACTACGACCTGGAGAAGGTCAAGAAGCGCATCCTGGAATACCTGGCGGTGCGCAAGCTGAAGACCGACAAGAAGGGGCCGATTCTTTGTCTGGTGGGCCCGCCCGGCGTGGGCAAGACCTCCTTGGGGAAGTCCATCGCCCGTGCCCTAGGCCGCAAGTTCATGCGCGTGTCGCTGGGTGGGGTGCGCGACGAGGCCGAGATCCGCGGTCACCGTCGCACCTACGTGGGATCGCTGCCCGGGCGAATCGTGCAAGGCATGAAGAAGGCGGGATCGAACAACCCGGTGTTCATGCTCGACGAGATCGACAAGCTGGGGCACGACTTCCGCGGGGATCCGGCCGCGGCTTTGCTGGAAGTCTTGGACCCGGAGCAGAACCATGCTTTTTCGGACCACTATCTCGAGGTGCCGTTCGATTTGTCCAAGGTCATGTTCATCGCCACGGCCAACATTCTCGACCCCGTGCCGCCGGCGTTGCGCGATCGTCTCGAGGTGCTGGAGATTCCGGGCTACACCAGCGAAGAGAAGCTGAACATTGCCAAGCAGTTCCTCATCAAGAAGCAACTCGACGAGCACGGCTTGGGCGGTGAGCGCGTGGTCTTCGAGGATACCGCGGTGGTCGAGGTCATCGACAGCTACACGCGCGAGGCGGGTGTGCGCAACCTGGAGCGCGAACTGGCCAACGTCATTCGCGCGGTGGCCGTGCTGGTGGCGGAAGAAAAGGCCTCGGAGAAGGAGACCATCACCATGGCCCGCGTGCCCGATTTTCTGGGCCCGCAGAAGTACCTGCCCGAGGTGGCCGAGCGAACCGCTGAGGCGGGCGTCGCCACCGGCCTGGCTTGGACGCCGGTGGGCGGTGACATCCTGTTCATCGAGGCGACCCGCATGAACGGCAAGGGCAATCTGGTGCTGACCGGCCAGCTGGGCGACGTAATGAAAGAGTCGGCGCAAGCGGCACTGTCATTCATCCGGGCTCGCGCTCGCTGGCTGGGGCTGGAAGAAACCTTCCTCGAGCGCAGCGACATTCACGTGCACATCCCCGCCGGGGCCATTCCCAAGGACGGCCCGTCCGCCGGAGTCACCATGTTCATAGCCATGGTTTCGCTACTGACCGGCAAACCGGTGCGCAGCGACGTGGCTATGACCGGCGAGATCACGTTGCGTGGCCTGATTCTGCCCGTGGGCGGAATCAAGGAGAAGTTCCTGGCCGCGCACCGTGCGGGTATCAAGCGCGTCGTCATGCCGGAGCGCAACCGCAAGGACATCATCGACATTCCCGAGCAGCCGCGCAAGGAGATCGAGATCATCTTCGTCAAGCGTATGGACGAGCTTCTGCCCTTCGTGCTGACGGAGATGCCCAAGCTGCAAGGCACGATGTCGAGCGCCGTGACCCCGGCACCGTCGACACAAGCGCCGCCGGTACCGCCCTCGTCGTAGTACCGTCTCTGGTATGTTCGTAGCGGGTTGAGTGGCCGCGTTGGCGGCTGTGGCTCGCGGACACCTACCCTTGCTACTTGGGTGTGAGGCTCGTCACTGTGCGATTGGCGTAGTTCGTCCAGTAGACGCTCGTAGCATCAATGGCGATGTGGGCGGGGTAGCTTTGGCCCGAGGCGAGGGTCGTTGTCGTGCCGCCGCCGGTGGAAACCTTCATCACCGTGCCGGCATTGGAATACGTTGTCCAGTAGACGCTCGTGGCATCGACGGCGATGCCTTCGGGAGCGGACTGGCCCGAGGCGAGAGTAGTCGCGGTGCCGCCGCCTATGGGCACCTTCATCACCGTGCCGGCTGTGAAGTTTACCCAGTAGACGTTCGTGGCATCCACTGCGGTGCCGATGGGCTTGTCTTGACCTGAGGCGAGAGTAGTCGCGGTGCCGCCGCCTATGGGCACCTTCATCACCGTGCCGCCGTAGATATTCGTCCAGTAGACGCTCGTGGCATCAATGGCGATGCTGTTGGGGTAGCTCTGGCTTGAGGCGAGGGTCGTGGGGGCGCCGCCGCCTATGGGCACCTTCATCACCGCGCCGTCCGCGTTAGAATTGGAGACGATTCCGCCGTCCGTGTTGGAATTGGAGGTGGTTCCGGCGTTCGTCCAGTAGACGCAGGTGGCGTCAATCGCAATGCCGTCGGGGGAGTTCTGGCCTGAGGCGAGGATAGCTGGGGTGCCGCCGCCGGTGGGCACCGTCATCACCGTACCGTCGCGGAAATTCGTCCAGTAAACGCTCGTGGCATCAACCGCGATGCTATTGGGGTAGGTCTGGTTTGAGGCGATGGTTGTGGGGGTGCCACCGCTGATGGGCACCATCATCACCGCGCCGTCCAGGTAAGATTTGGAGGAGGTTCCGCTGTTCGTCCAGTAGACGTTCGTGGCGTCAATGGCCACTTGGATAGGGATATTCTGCTCCGACGCGAGGGTGACGAGACAACCTCCTGCCGCACAGGTGGCCGTGGAGGGCGAGATGGCCGAACAACTGGAGCAATTCGCGCCGGTTCCGCTCGTTCCGTCGGTTGCTCCGCCAACTCCACCAGTGCCTTCGGTGCCCCGTCGAAGACATGCCCCCGGCACCGGCAACCCGAGCTAATCAGGACTTGCATGCGGTACCAGGACTGGATTGCGGAAAAGGGCCGAGTGGCCTTCCGCCCGCGGTTGTGCGAACGTGGCCGTGTGACGTCGCAGCCGCCTCAATGTCTGCCGGGAACCGACGTCATCGATCTCATCGGCGAGTCCGGCAAGGATCTCGACGCGTACTTCGATCGTCGTGAATTCGAGATCCGTAGCTGGCTGGAAGACCAGCACTACTGGCATCGCTACCGCAAGACCGTGATCCTGCAGGTTGTGCGGGGCCACTGCCCGGATGGCAGCCGCCCGCTCGTCGACCTGGGCTGCGGCGCAGGGGTCGTGGCCACCTATCTCAACCAGCACGGCTACCGGGTGGACTATGCCGACGTGCACACCGAGGCCCTGCATGTCGCCCGGCAGCGCTTCCAGGCGACCCTGGGCACGCAGGCGCCCGCGCCCCGCTTCATCCGCGTCGATATCACGCGCGGTTTTCCGGTCGACGACTACCAGGGGTACCTCTTGCTGGATGTGCTGGAACACCTGCCCGACGACGTGGCCGTGATGCGGGCTCTGCACGGCCGCATGCGGGACACCGCCGCCAGGCGTGCCCAGACTGGTTGCTGTCGCGAGGACCGCGATTTCGTGCTGCTCACGCTGCCGGCTTTCCCCGCGCTGTGGTCGCCATGGGACGACCTGGAGAAGCACAAGCGTCGCTACACTCTGGCCACGGCGCGCCGGCTATGCGAGCAGGCCGGCTTTGAGGTGATCCGCACAACCTGTTTCTTCTTTCCGCTGTTCTTCGCCGCGGTCGCAGTGAAGGCGGTACGGCTCGCGGGGCGCAAACTGGGCGGCCGGATCGCCCCCGCCGGCGCCATCACCGATCTGGCCGAGGGCAAGACCTCGCGGGGGCTGAGCGGGCTGGTGCTGGGCCTGTTGGCGCCCGAACGCGGTTGGCTGCGATACGGGAACCTTCCCCTCGGCACGTCGATCCTCGTGCTCGCGCATCCGCGCTAGCGTCTACGGCCACGACCTTCCGCGGCTATCGCGGGATTAGGGAGGGTCGAGCAGGCTTTGCGGGATCCACGATCTGAGCGATGCTTCGGAGTATCGTGCACCGACCGATGGCGAATCGCAGTTTCTGGCTCGCGGCCGCCGGGTTTTCGGCCCTGCTCCTGCTGGCGGTCGGATGGGTCGACTACCTACCGACCAACGATGGACCGCAACACATCTTTACGGCGCACGCCTTGCACCGCCTCGACGATCCGACTCTCGGCTATGGCCGCTATCTGGAGCCTGGGGGGGCGATCACCGACATCGGGTTCGAGGCGGTGTTCGGGACGCTGGAACGATTCCTGCCCTGGCGGCACGCCGTCCGCATCACCCTCTGCCTGTTTGCACTGGGCTGGGCCTGGAGCGTGCTGGCCCTGGCGGCAGCCCTGGACAGAGGGCGTCGTTGGCTCGGGCTGCTGGGCTTCGCCACGGCGCTGCAGTGGCTGCTGTACATGGGGCTGTTCTCGTACTACCTCTCGCTCGCCCTCGGCCTCGGCGCCCTCGCGTTCGCCTTCAGCCGGATTGCGTGGCGAAGACGCGACTATCTGATACTGGCCGGGCTTCTCGCTGCGCAGGCCTGCGCGCACGTCGTGCCCACGGTCGTCATTGGTTTGACCCTGGTCCTGCTGGCGCTGTTCTCCGCGCCAGCAGGCGACCGCGCACGCGCTCTCGTGCGCACGGCAGCCGCTGGCACCCCGGCCGCGCTCATCGCCCTGGTGGTGGCCTGGCAGACTCTTGGCAACGAGCCCATCAACAAGTACAGCATGATGCCTGCGCTGGCGGCGCGGGCGAGCCTCATGGGCCGGGCTTTCGTCTCCGGCCCCTCGTGGCGGGCCTGGCCTGTCGTGGTTGTGGCGGCGATCGGCCTGGCAGGCGGCTGGCGTCTGCGTCGTCGCGGCGGGGATCCGCGGGGGCGCGTTCTGTGGATCGTGGGCGCGTTGCTGTTGCTGCTGGCGATTTCGACCCCGCTTCACATCAAGGGTTGGGAGTACTTCAACGTGCGCTTCGTGCCGCTGGCCGTGATGTTTCTGGCGCTGCTGGTTCCCTTCGAGCGCATCCGGCAGCCAGCCTGGCGAAGGATCGCGATCACCGCGCTTGTCGTCTATGCCGCTGGTTCGCTCGGGTGGGGCTGGCGGCACAACCTGCGCGTGCGCGCAGCCCACGCTGACCTGATGGCGGGTCTGGATGCGCCTGTGCGACGGAGTGGACCACGGCTGCCCGTGATCCTCGAACCTCCGCCGGGCGAGGTCGCGGACGAGTGGGCGCGCGACATTCCGTTCGTGAATTCCAACTGGCAGCTCGGCGCGCTGTATTCCGTCGAGCAGGGGGGCGTTCCCGCATTCCTGTTCGCGGGTGCGGGCGGTATGCAGGACTTGGCCTGGCGCCAGCCGCCAGCGGGCATGGCCATGCCGGCCAAGCCGGTGCGCGGCTACGAGTGGCAGCTGTGGGAACCCGCAGCGCGGGCCGATCCGCTCGCGCGGGCGAGAGCGCTGAACTACATGTTGTCCTTCGGTCCTGGGTACGAGGATGTGATCCTGCACGGGCTTCCAGAAGACATGGCGGTACTGCGCGAGCGCGGCTACACCGCCGATTTCGAGCGTAACGACGTGGCCATCGCCCGCTTCGCTGGGTGTGCTGCGAGTCTTGAGCTGCACGCGCCCCCCGGCGGTTTTCCCCCCACCCTGGTGACGGCGGGGTGGTTTCCGGCGACCAACACCGTGTTCTCCGTGGTGCTGGGCTCCAGCGAGGATTCCGCCGTGCGAAGCGTGCCGCTGACCGACAGTCCGTGCGGCGATGTCTGGGTCCGCGTCCTGTTCGACATGGATCGCAACCACACCGCCTCGCCGGGTGATCGCTTTTGCCAGGGCGCGGACCGCAATGCCGTCTTGCTGGCCCGAATAAATGCCCCTGGTGCGAAGATCGTCTGCAGCGCAGGCTCGCCCATGCCAGTACAACCGGGCACGGAGTAGAGCACCGAACGGTTTGCCGCGACGGAAGCCCGTCGTGAGATAATCAGCGGGCGACTGTCGAGTCGCGGAGATTGTACGCCCCATGTGTGGAATTGCCGGCTTGATCGATCCGGCGGGTGCTCCCATCCCGCAGGCCGTACTGTCGTCGATGCTTCGCACCCTGGCCCCGCGTGGCCCGGACGGCGAGGGCACTTGGTATGCGCCCGGTGTGGGTTTGGGCCACCGGCGCCTGGCCGTGATTGATCTGTCCCCCGCCGCTGACCAGCCCCTCGGCAACGAGGACGGCAGCGTCCAGGTTGTCTTCAACGGCGAGATCTACAACTTCGTCGAGCTGCGCGCAGAGCTGGAGGCGCGGGGCCACGATTTCCGTTCGCGCACCGACGGCGAGGTGCTGGTGCACGGCTACGAGGAGTGGGGCGACGCTGTGGTCGAGCGCATCGACGGCATGTTTGCGTTCGCGCTGTGGGACGAGCGGCACCGCCGATTGCTGGCCGCACGCGACCGCATGGGCAAGAAGCCCCTGTACTACGTGCGCATTCTCCGCAGCGGCGCGCCCCCTCTTTTTGCTTTTGCCTCCGAGCTCAAGGCACTGGCGTGCGTTCCCGGGTTCGACCGCAGTGTGGACCCGGCTGCGCTGGCCCGCTACCTGGCCTACGAGTATGTGCCCGCCCCCCACGCCATCTTTCGCGGGACCAGCAAGCTGCCCGCGGCGTACCGACTGGTGCTTGATTTGGCAACGGCCGGCGTGGCCGAGCCGCGCATCGATCGTTACTGGGATCTGCCATTTGCCGACCGGCCGGCCGGCTGGAGCGAAGACGAGGCAGCCGAGCGCCTACGAACCCTGCTGCGCGGCGCAGTGGC
>Ga0224523_1001116_pt1 | contig 12015 bp, 9 predicted proteins | sample CFST50metaG_FD_182732 | JGI IMG/M metagenome (GOLD analysis project Ga0224523, IMG submission 182732) | Peat soil microbial communities from Stordalen Mire, Sweden - C.F.S.T50 | ecosystem: Environmental > Terrestrial > Soil > Wetlands > Peat | place: Sweden: Norrbotten County, Stordalen Mire...
GAATCAGATACTGCCGCTTTCTCGGCCAAGGCAATTAAAGAAAGAATGGCTGAGCTGTTCCCAATAATTTTTTCTGATGTTTTTTGTGTTATTTGCTTTTCAAGGATTTCATTCTTGAGGACTAACTCCTTATGAGCAATTGCTCTGTCAATTACAACTTGTAGCTCTTCAAAATTATATGGCTTCACAACATAGTCGAATGCACCTGATTTCATGCATTCAACTGCTAATTGAGCATCGGTTTGTCCCGTAAGGATGATGACGGGCAGTGATGGGATGTTGTCTTTTATGCCCAGCAGTGTCTCGAGGCCGGGTTGAGTAGGCATGTTCAAGTCAAGCAAGATAGCGTCGTACGAGCTTTTTTTTAAGGACTCAAACACGCCCTCACTGTTATAAACTATATCAATCTCAAAATTTTTTTCTAAGAGCTGCTCTTTTAGTACATAACAGAGCGTTTCATCATCATCGGCAACGAGGATTCTGTTTTTTATCGAGTTAGGTGTACTCACAATATATTTTTCGCTTTCAGAAAGATAAAATTGAACAAATATAATGTTTTGATACTTCTATTTAAAGGGAAATAATCACGAGAGAATATATGACGTAGTAATATATCCACGCTATGAGTTAGTTAGTATTGATTGACAATTTTATTTATATGTGACTCAGTTAATACTTACAACTCTATGGTTTGTGAGTCTCTGAAAAGATTGTTATATTTTACTTGTTAGTTTGTATCTTTTAACCGCTTTGCTGCATTCATGTTGCACTTCTGGTTTATATTTGCAAGAGTAGGCGAATTAGTGTAATTCACCATGCGGAGCTATAAACAATTTGGAATAATAGTGCTTGTTTAAACGTTTCTTTCCCTGAGGACATGGTAACAACCAGATCAAATACAATTCATTACTTTTTGTTTTAAAAATATTTGAGGCAAATAAGCTCAATTAATAATATCGAGAAAGGTTATTATGAACTTTTTAGTGACAGGTGGCGCCGGATTTATTGGATCGCATCTTGTTGAAAACCTGCTAAAGAGGGGGCATTCAGTTAAAGTGATTGATAACTTTTTAACTGGAAAACGTTCAAATATTGAGCATTTTAAGAATGATATAGAGTTTTTTGAAATCGACATCAGAGATTTTGATAAAGTCCTGAAAGCCGTAAAGGGAAGTGATGTGATACTTCATCATGCAGCGCTTGCCTCAGTGCCGGCTTCAGTCGCTGATCCGGTTTTTGCAAATGAGGTTAATGTTACCGGAACACTTAATATTCTTGAAAGTGCAAAACAGACTAATGTTCATAGAGTTGTTTTTGCTGCGTCCTCTGCTGCTTATGGAGATGAACCGGAATCACCAAAACACGAGTTGATACGCCCCCAACCGCTTTCGCCGTATGCCGTAGGAAAACTTACAGGTGAATATTATTGTAAGTTATACTCCGAGTTATATGATTTGGAGACGGTTGCCTTCCGCTATTTCAATGTTTTCGGTCCCAGACAAGATCCTAATTCTCAATATGCTGCGGTTATCCCCAAATTTATAACTGCAATGATAGCTGGAAACAGACCTACAATTTTTGGAGATGGTTCTCAGACAAGGGATTTCGTCCATATTGAGAATGTAGTTGAGGCGAATATACTGGCCGCAACTTTATCTGGAAAAACAAGTGGATTATATAATTGCGCTTGCGGAGAAGCCATTAGTTTAAATGATGTTGTAAAATCTTTAAATGATATTATTGGAACAGATATTAAGCCGATATACGCTGACGCGCGTTCCGGCGATATTAAATATTCTCTTGCATCAATTGATTTAATTAAAGAACAATTGCATTTTGTTCCAAAGTTAAATTTCAAAGATGGATTGGAAAAGACGGTTCCTTACTATCAAAAATAAAATGTGAATTTGTTACTGCAGTCGTTTATGAAACAGTAATCAATCACATTGGTAAATTATTAATTAAATAAATTTCTACTCTTAGGTTCTATAGAAAAGAATATTCCGATTATGTATAAAGTATTAGTTACAGGAGCTGCTGGTTTTATTGGGTTCCATTTAACGCAAAAATTATTAAAACTAAATTGTGAAATTGTCGGGCTGGATAATATTAACGATTATTATAACGTTCAGCTCAAGTACGATAGACTAGCCGAATCAGGAATAGTAGTTAAAGATATTCCTGAAAACCAATTTATTGCCTCTGCAAAATTCCCCAATTATCGTTTCATCAAACTTTCCCTCGAAAATAAAGCTGCGATGAATGAACTGTTTATGAATGAAAAATTCGATGCTGTAGTTCATCTTGCTGCTCAAGCCGGAGTTAGATATTCACTCATCAATCCAGCCTCATATATTGAGAGTAATGTTCAAGGCTTTTTAAGTGTTTTGGAAGGATGTAGAAATACAAACGTGCGACATTTAATATTTGCTTCATCAAGTTCAGTATACGGAGCCAATACGAAACTTCCATTTGATGAGTCGGATAGAACAGATCATCCGGTTTCGTTATATGCAGCTACTAAAAAGGCTAATGAGTTGATGGCGTATGCATATTCGAGTCTTTATAAATTCAAAACCACGGGATTGCGCTTTTTCACTGCTTATGGCCCTTGGGGACGACCGGATATGGCGTATTTTATATTTACCGATAAAATAGCCAAAGGTGAGCCAATTAAGCTTTTTAACGCGGGGAAAATGAAGCGGGATTTTACTTTCATAGACGATATAGTGCAGGGGATATCTAATATCGTTTCTAAAACACTATGCGATATTGATGGCCGTGTGCCTCAAGAAACTTCAATGCAAGGCCTTCATGCAGTTTTTAATATTGGCAACCACAAAAGTATTGAAATTACTAAACTTGTGGCGATTATTGAGCAATATCTGGGGAAAAAGGCAGTTATTGAAACATATCCTATACAACCTGGTGATGTCGAAAATACTTATGCGGAAATTTCAAAACTTCATAAAGAATACAATTTCGTACCGAATACAGATTATGAGGATGGTGTAAGAAAATTTGTGGCTTGGTATAGAGAATATTTTCAAATTTAAATTCCGGTGATTTTTACAGAATACGTTCGGTGGATTGACCTAGTTCTACATTTATGTAATTTTCTGATTTAGTAAAAAAATTAAAAGATCTGCGCCTATAGATAAGTTGTGCTACAAAAATATTTTCTGATCTGTTCGTGACGTACGATTTTTTTTTACAATAGACGTAATTATATGAGTGATATTATGATTCTTTTAGGGAGGATGAATGGGTAATTATTCGTATCGTTTTACTGTTTTTACACCCTGTTATAATTCTGAGAAGTTTTTGCACCGAGTATATGATAGCTTGGTTAAGCAAACGTATACTGATTTTGAATGGCTGATTATTAATGATGGTTCTACGGATAGCACCGATCAGCTAATTAATCAATATATCGCGGAACATAAATTCGCGATACAGTATATTAATTTGGCCAAAAATCAGATGCTTACTAAAAACTATAACTTGGCTATTATGCACGCTAACGGGGAACTATTCCTTCCTATCGGGAGTGATGACGAATTCGTGGCAAATTCTCTTGAAATATTCGATAGAACATGGCGGGGATATGAAAACGATTCATATGCGGGTGTTAGTTGCCTTTGCAAAGATCAGGATGGCAAGCTTGTAGGGGATCCTTATCCTCAATCGCCAATAATTTCTGATTATCTGGATATTTGTATTAATAAAAAAGTTAGAGGTGAGAAATGGGGCTTTATCCGGACGGATATTTTGAGGCAAAATCTACTACCTACCGATATAGATATTTTTGTTGAAGAAGAACTTATGTGGTTGTCTATTGCTGAAAAGTTCAAAACGGTATATATCAATGAGCCGCTAAGAATTTATTATATGAATCAGGGTCATGTCAGCTTAAGCAATATCAGTAAAGGGACAGTTATAAAATATTCGAAAGGTCAGCGTTATTTTAGAATTATTATGATTAATAAATATCATAAAGCGATAAAAAATAATATCCGAAAGATTTGGGACTATTTTATTTATATTCGAATGTCCTTGCATAATCAATTAGGCATTTATTTAACTATAAAGGAAATAAGCAGCACGAAGAGTAGGCTTATTGTTTTGATGATGCTGCCACTGGTTTACTTGTGGTATTTGAAAGATGTTATCGAGGGGCGTGTTGAAAGGAAAATGGCGGACAATAGATAAAATTCTTTTCATAAAGTACTGCGGGGGATAGTTCATTGACGGTATAATAAAATACATAACTCACACGTTACTTCATGCTTATAGGCTCTTTCTGTATTGATTTATGTCATCGAATAAGAAGTTGAATAGCAAATAGTCAAAAAGAAATAAGAATAACCATTAATATGATAAGTACATTTTCGATCATATACCTAATCATAGCATTATGTATATGTATCTATTTCACTTTCTATAAACTCCAGACAAACAGAATTTTGGGTTTCGTTGTGATGTTTTGGACCATGGCGCAGTCTAATCTTAGCCAGGACATGCTTATTCCCACGATAAATGCCCTCGGGGGAAGCATACAGCCCAATAGAACTTTGTTAATCGTTGCCTTTCTAACAATTTTTTATCAAAAGTTGAAGGGTGCTCGTATAACAAGCCCCATGCTGGTGATGGAAAAATTATTGTTAATACTTTTTACATGGCTGTTTGTTGTCTTTCTTACACACTATATGAATGGTCTGACATTTCAATACTCCATGCTTGTGTATATAAATTGGCTGGTATTTGCTTTTACCTTCTTCGCATTGCAGAGAAGCTGGGATGAAGATCTTATGAGTGCTATATTTAATGTAATCATAATAACGGCAGTTATTTCAACTTTCGTTGGAATTATGCAGTTATTTGTTGACCAGCAATTTATGAGGGTTAGTGTAGGAAGAATAGCGTTTAAAAATATTTTACGTTCAAGCGGTATTTTTGGGGCTGATTACACGCAGGTATACTTTTGCTTAATTGGTTGGATAATTGCTGTAATGACGATGGAAAAAGGACGGTTAAGACAATTCGTACTATATTTTTTGCCGATTGGAATGTTCCTTACTTTTCACCGTGCGGGTGCATTAATATTTCTCGGGGTTATGATTGCTTATTTGATTAAATACCGCGAATTAAAAGGTCGGATAATCTTAGGTGTCGCGTTTTTGATCGGAGTTTTTCTCTTGTACTTGCTTATCGGTCAGAGTGCCTTATTCAACGCATCTGGATTTTTCAGTGGTGGAATTCAGGAACGAATGTCAGATGACACTATTAGTGGAAGATTTGCAATCTACAATGTGGTTTTGCAAAGAATTCCGGATTTCTTTTGGATGGGAATCGGCACTAAATTCAGTAATATTTATTATATGGATATGTTTACATCCGGTCAAACGTATGCTGTCGGAGGAGACATTGGAGGTGTGCACAATTTATTCCTGAATGTAGCGTATCTCTACGGTGTACCGACGAGCATTGTTATGTTTTCGTTTATTTCTTCTTCAATTGTCGGTTTCCTTAGGAAAATTGAGGTAGATAGAATAGTTTTTATTCCTTTTGCAGTAAGCTGCGTTTACTTCTTTGGGAATTTTTCAAACTGGTTCTATCCGGATGCTGAGTTCTCAATAACAGTGGCCATTGTTCTTGGGTTGGGGATGGGTTTATTGAAGAAAAAATACGAAATTGTTGAAGCTTAATGAATATACTCGCCTCTTTGTTAAAAAGAGATTCCGTTAATCTGCGAAGTTTGATTAAAAATCGCAAATTACGTCAAGTCTCGTCACTTTATATTTCGATAATTGTTAACTTCGGTTTTGGATTTGTAACCAGCGTGCTAACTGCCAACATGTTAGGGGGCAATTTACTGGGCGATTACAAATTGCTTCAGAATACATGGCAATTAGCCCTCCTTATATTTAACTTTGGTTTCTTTCCGGCACTAAATCTATATTTGGCAGAAACAAATGATGAGCAAACGAGAAAGAAGATATACGGTCTCGGTTTTTTGGGTACATTCCTATTATTTATCTTACTTGACGCCTGCTTATTATCGGTATCGTTCTTCTATAAGTTTAATGGCTTTTCCGATGTCAATGGTTTATTACGATTAACTTTGCCGTTAATCAGCGGTTTGTTCTTCCAATCTCTTTTTGAGAACTGTTTCAGCGGGGATAATAGGATTCGTGACCTGTCCTTGCTCAGGACAGTCGCACCGATTTCATTTTTTGTCGGAATAGTTGTCCTGCGATATTTTAAGCATGGAAGTTTGCTTAACATTCTTCTTGTACAGCAAATTCCGCTGATATTACTCGCTGTCTATTTTCACTATAAATTAAAGCCGAGTTATACAGGGATTTCAAAACTTGTAGGTGATGTAAATAAACTTGTAAAACGGCACGGATTTCATATTTATATCGGTGCACTTATCGGGGTTGGTTCGCAGAATGTTGTTTCGATACTTATAAGTGAATACCTGAAAGTTAAAGAATTAGGTTATTATTCACTTGCTATAGCTATTACTACTCCCATTATTTTGCTCCCGGGAGTTGTAGGTACGACTTTTTTAAAAGATTTTGTTACTCTCGATAAGATACCCGTTAAAGTATTGAAGTCCACTCTGGCAATAAATATACTTTCGTTCGGACTCTTTTTCGCATGTATTTCTCCTCTTATCCATGTATTATACAAACCTGAGTTTTGGGTGATTGTTCCTTATACTTATGTGGTGGTGTGCGGAGCATTTTTTCATGGTTTCGGAGATTTATATAATAGGTTCTTATTAGCCAAGGGGATGGGGAAAAAACTTCGCCAGATTGCGCTATATACGGGAATTTCAAGTATTGTGATCTTCTTAGTATTTGTTAAAGCGTTGGGTATTTGGGGTGCATTAATTTCCCGTTTGATATCAGATGGGATATACTTGATGGGGACGCTGTATTATTACTATTGGTTTATTAAAAAGAAGAAGGTTGAAAATGGAACAGAATGAATTCTTTTCAGATAAAGTATTATTAATTACTGGTGGTACCGGCTCCTTTGGTAATGCAGTATTGAGAAGATTCCTGGACTCTCCAATCAGAGAAATTCGGATATTCAGCCGCGATGAAAAGAAGCAGGATGATATGCGGCAATTTTACAAGAATAATAAAATTAAGTACTACATTGGCGATGTCCGAGATAAAAGGAGTATAGATAGAGTTATGCGCGGTGTGGATTTTGTATTTCATGCTGCCGCTCTCAAGCAAGTTCCTTCATGTGAGTTTTTCCCGATGGAAGCGGTGAGAACTAACGTCAATGGCTGTGAGAATGTTCTGGATGCTGCCATCGAAAATAACGTTAAAAAGGTAATTGTTTTAAGTACGGATAAAGCCGTTTATCCGATAAATGCTATGGGCATGTCTAAAGCATTAAGTGAAAAAGTGATGATTGCAAAATCAAGACATCTCAATGGTTCTAACATCACATTCTGCGGTACGAGATATGGCAATGTTATGGCATCACGTGGCTCTGTTATACCTTTGTTTGTTGACCAAATCAAAAAGGGCGCTCCAATCACTATAACCGATCCCAATATGACTAGATTTATGATGACGCTTGAGGATGCTGTTGATCTCGTTTTATTCGCTTTCGAGCACGGTAATAATGGTGATATTTTTGTCCAGAAATCACCGGCATCGACTATTGAAACACTTACAAAAGCTTTGTTGGAACTCTATAAAGCCAAGAATGAAGTCCGCATCATTGGCACTCGGCATGGAGAAAAATTATATGAAACCCTCGTTAATAGAGAAGAAATGGCAAAGGCTGAGAGTCTGCCTGATTACTTCAGGATACCTGCCGATACACGGGATCTAAATTATAACAAATTCTTTTCCGAAGGCGAATCAAAGTTAACTGAAAGCGGAGAATATACTTCACATAATACAGAACGTCTTGATGTCGCCGGAACTAAAAAGCTTTTACTTAAACTTAAATCCATTCGTTTAGACTTACAGAATGAGCAAACAGAGCTTACTTATGAACCCTAATATGAAGAAGATTAAAGTTGGAATAACCGGGCAGCCGGGATTTGTTGGAACGCATCTTTTTAATTATCTAAACCTTTTCAAGAACGATTTCGAAATAGTTCCTTGCCAAGATAGTTTTTTTAGTTCAGATGCCCTGCTGGATGAATTTGTTACTTCTTGTGATACAATTGTTCATTTGGCTGCTATGAATAGGCACGGTGATCCAAATGTTATCTACAGTACCAATATCAAGCTAGTCTCACAACTCATCGCAAGTATTCAAAAGTCAGGTAAAGAAATTCACGTGATTTTCTCTTCTTCTACACAAGAGTCACTGAACAATCTATACGGACAGTCAAAACTTAAAGGGCGTGAGCTTTTTATAGAATGGGCGAATACGACCAAAGGCATTTTTACCGGGCTTGTGATTCCCAACGTATTCGGACCTTTTGGTGTACCATTTTATAATTCAGTTGTTTCTACATTTTCATACCAAATTATTAACAACCTTCAACCCAAAATTGACGTTGATAATAAATTAGAGCTAATATATGTCGGCGAATTAGTTGCTGAAATTGTTCAGGCTATTCGTGCTAGAATTTCAAATTATGAATTGCGCATTGAACCCCGGTATAGTGCTAAGGTTACGGAAATTTTGGATATTCTCAAAAGCTTCACCGAGGACTATATTGTAAAAGACACGATCCCAAATATCTCAGAACCATTTTACGTTCATCTGTTTAATACATTGCGTTCATACCTGCCGGTTGACCATTTCCCGAGAAAATTAAAAGTTAATACTGATAACCGTGGTTATTTATTCGAATTTCTCCGTAGCCGCAATTTGGGACAAGGGTATTTTTCTCTTACGAAGCCTGGGATAACACGAGGAAACCATTACCATACGAGAAAGATAGAGCGATTTTGTGTCGTAAGCGGGGAAGCGGTGATTAAACTTCGTAAAATCGGCGCTACAGAGGTTATTCAGTATAATGTAAATGGTGAGGAGCCTTGTTTTATTGATATGCCGATTTATTACACGCACAATATTACAAATACCGGGCAAGGTGAATTATGTACTATTTTTTGGGCAAATGAATTCTTTAATTCTGATGACCCTGATACATTTTTTGAGGAAGTCTAATGAACAATTCTAAATTAAAATTGATGACCGTCGTAGGTACGCGTCCTGAAATTATCCGACTCTCGCGAGTGATGAGTCTTGCGGATAAATTTTTCAATCACATTGTCGTGCATACAGGGCAAAATTATGATTATGAGCTTAATGAGATCTTTTTCAAAGAGCTTGGCATTCGAAAGCCGGATCACTTTCTCAATGTCGATACGTCCTCATTAGGCAAAACGGTTGGCGGAATTATGCAAAAATCCGAAGAAGTAATGCTTGCAGAAAAGCCTGATGCACTATTAGTCCTTGGCGATACAAACTCGTGTTTATCGGCATATATGGCAAAGAGAATGCATATTCCTATTTATCATATGGAAGCGGGGAACAGATGCTATGACTTCAACGTTCCGGAAGAGATTAACAGAAGAGTGATAGACCACATCTCGGATTTCAATTTAGTATACACTGAACATGCAAGACGACATCTGATAAGCGAGGGACTTCCTCAGAGAAGGATTTACTTAACAGGTTCCCCGATGTACGAAGTACTGATGCACTATAAGCCACAAATAGAATCAGCGGACAGTGTTGAAAAACTAAAATTACAGCCCCATAAGTATTTTGTCGTAAGCGTTCACCGCGAAGAGAACGTCGATAACCCGGAAAATTTAAAAACAATACTGGAAGTTCTTAATACAATTGCCGATACTTATCAATATCCTGTTATTGTATCCACACATCCGAGAACCCGTAAAAGAATCGAAGCCCTACAAGGTTTTGGTACAAATAAACTGATTCAATTTATGAAGCCATTTGGTTTTAATGATTACGTGAACCTTCAACTTAACGCTGCATGTACAATTTCCGATAGCGGCACTATCAGTGAGGAGTCCTCAATTTTATCATTTCCGGCAATCACAATAAGAAATTCGATGGAACGTCCCGAAGCGATTGACGCTGGTGTTATTATCCTCACTGGATTTGACAAGCAGACTGTAATAAATTCAGTAAATCTTGTGATTGAAGAAAAGAAGATGGGTATTGAACCGAAAATTCCGGCTGAATATTGCATAGACAATACTTCATGGAGAGTGGTAAAACTTATTCTGGGCACAACAAAATTGAGCAATAAATGGCATGGTGTGACAAGAGGTGAATAAAAATATTATTTTTTTATCTTCATCTGCGATTTTTGGTGGTAATAATGCTTCTTCGTCCAGAGTTCTGAATTACGCTAGAGCGATATGTGGTAACGAAAATACTCGGGTGTTTATTGCCTCTTCCGAATTTGTTTTATCGGGAAGCAACTTTTTAGTACATGAGCTTGAACGGAATATTTTCACTATATCGAGTCAGAAGAAGAGAAATCGATATCTTGAATTATTAATTAAACCCTTTTTTAATACTTTTTTTGCTCTTTCTTACTGCAAAAATTTATTCAAAATAGTTGATCGGTATAATGGGAAGAAAATATTCTTTTTTTATCCCAGCTTTGAGGTTAGCTATGATTTATGCAGCGTTCTCTATTTTAAATTTTTAAAGCGATGCAAGGTTTTTTGTGAGCTTAATGAATTAAAAAAGACGAATATTAGTATTTTAGCCACTCCTAAAAATCCACTAAAAGCTTTATTTTCTGCAATCAGGAACAAATTCAACTATTCTAAACTTTGGCTGAACGAATATACCCTTTCTTTCTTTTCAGGTGTAATAAGTATATCTACTAGTCTTGAAACTTATGCTAAAAGGAAGAACAGAAATGTAATTAGAATCCCAGTTCTGACCAGCATTGACAGTAAGCCCCACAAACCACTACAGTTTGTGTTTGGGGAAAATTTCAGAATGTGTTTGGCTGGCCAGATTAACCTTAAAAAAGAAGGATTATTAACATTATTTCAAGCTCTTGGAATAGTTGTAAAAGTATACCCTAACTTCAGTCTTACTCTTTATGGCTCCATTAATGATGCCGAGAAAGATTTAATCTTAAAGCATTATCCCACTCAGTATGGTGTTCTGAACAACGTTGTTTATGGCGGAATTTTTGATCAAAGTTCAAATGTTGAGATATTCAGAAATTCTCACCTTTTATTGCTTCCCAGAGACTTTCATCCTCAAACCAAATATGGATTTTCAACTAAACTCGCGGAATATCTTGCTTCCGGTGTGCCGGTGCTGGTAACAAACGTGAGCGATAATGGGCTCTATATTCATGATACTCAAAATGGTTTTATAGTGAAAGCAGGGAATTTTGCTGAAATGGCTGAAAAGATTCTCTTTATAATTCACAATTATGGGGCAATTGCTCCTTTCGTTTCCATGAATGCACAAGAGTTAGTCAATAAACATTTCTATTATAAAAATTATTCAAATCTTCTCGATACGTTTCTGGATTAATAAATGAATATTTTATTCCTTCTTGATAGTTTAGTAATGGGAGGTAAAGAACGCAGGTGTGTTGAACTCATTAAACACTTGTCCCGTATGCCCCAAGTAAATGTTTCTTTATGCGTGATGGATGAAAATATCCATTACAAAGAAATATACTCTTTGCCGATCAAAATTCATCTGCTTATCAGAAAAACGAAAAAAGACCCAAGTATTTTCTTAAAACTTTACAAAATATGTAAAGAGGAGAATACCCAAATTATTCACGCTTGGGATACTATGACCTGTTTCTATGCGGCGCCATTATCGTTATTATTAGGTACTAAGCTAGTGGATAGTTCTGTTAGTGAAGCTACTCCATGCGCCTTTTTATCGGCTCAATATGTGTTGCGGAAATTTAACTTTAGTCTTGCCCGGGTGATATTGTCAAATTCAAAAGCCGGACTCGTGATGAGTGGCGCTCCACTAAATAAAAGCGATGTTATATAT
>Ga0224523_1001117_pt1 | contig 12006 bp, 8 predicted proteins | sample CFST50metaG_FD_182732 | JGI IMG/M metagenome (GOLD analysis project Ga0224523, IMG submission 182732) | Peat soil microbial communities from Stordalen Mire, Sweden - C.F.S.T50 | ecosystem: Environmental > Terrestrial > Soil > Wetlands > Peat | place: Sweden: Norrbotten County, Stordalen Mire...
TGAAGGACCTATAAGAGCTGTTACACTGTTTTTGGTAATCTGCATGGAGATATTCTTAAGAGCCTGTTTTTCCCCATACCATAAATTAAGGTTTTCTATTATTATATGGGATTGAGATATGTTTTGGAGTTGAGTTGATACATTTAATAAAGTTTCAGTCATCAAGAACCTCAGTTTCATCTATATTGTATAAAAATATGAACAAGTTTAGATATGAGTAGTGTAATTTTTCTAAATAAGGGAATAATTCAATGAATTTGGATGAAATTTCATTGTTTTTTCAAAATTGGAGCAGAACCTGACAAAATTGAAAAACTCTTTATCTATCATTTTTTAACATCTCCATTAGCTCGCTTTTCATACGATTTTGCAGATGTACATGATTGGAGCACCTTTTTATGTATCTTTCGTCCTTTAGGCACATGTTGACAAATTGTTGTGTGTATTTTTGTCTATGCATGCAATATCAAGGAGCACAAAAATTGCAGCAATTGCCAATTCTATTTCTTTTATGAAATCAATATCTCGTTTCACTTGTCCTGCGAATTCGTCAAGTTAAGGGTTTATGTTAAAATCCAACTCATCTATACTCTTAACTTTTCTTTGTTTTCTGTTTGATTTCGACGCGTTTCAATCTGTTATCTGAAATGCAAGTGTTTATGAACTTTTTTTCATTCCATTGTTCTAAATTATACCTCTCTCTGATTTAGGATATATTTTCTGTATATATTCTAAATAGTACTAACTTAAACTAATTACACTAAAATTACGTGGCCCTTATACCACAAACCATGACGGTGACAGTAAATAACTGAAGCTTTGTGGTTATCAAACGACATTAAGTATCACAAATATTCGTGTGGAATATCTAAGGAAAATTATAAAACAGTAAAGTTATTCATTCTGAAATGTAGCACATTGGAAATACTGACTTTGACAAAATACTTAAATATCATTATGGCAATAATATATACATATATAAATTAACTAAAATCTATATTGTTCCTCAAAATTATTTATATTATCCAACAATATAAATAAAAATTATCATGGAGCAATAACCAGGATGCTATTTATCTATAAAATAAAGCATAATCGGGATTTTTCGGCGGGACTCCAAAAATCTCAACAGGTTGCTAAGTTTTGTATCAAACATAGGACTCAAAATCGAAGCCTTGATTCACTTCCCACTCCATAATCTGTTTCTTATGATTATAATTTTCCTATTTCTCCTCTTCATTCAAAGCAATTGGGAAATTATGAGAAAAATTAGAAGACGAGGCAGAGAAAGAGGATAAAAGCAAATTCTCTGTCTGTATCTGATTTATTTCCATTGTCTGCTTCTCTTTATCCCGGGGATGTTAAGCATATAGACTTGAAGTCAACGATTTCCAGCTAGATTCTTAGGAAATATTCCCGAAACCAGGACTTCAGATCAATTAAGAATGTAAAATTAATCATCCCTTCGCAAGCTGTAAGTGTAATTAAAGAAGGAGAAAACTCTTATAATCCCTTGTCTGAAACTTCTACTTTAATAGAGCTATTATGCATATGCAAGCTACTACTATTTTGTGCAATGCTTAAAATACAGAAGAAAAGCTCTTTATAATGAATAGATATTGTATTTACTAAAATTTAAATTTGTTACGTTTTCTATCACAAAATGCCTTGTTGATGGACTATCAACAATTTATTGATAATCTTTGACAATACAGAATTCCCACTGGATCTCAAATTTGAAAACAGATGAAGAAATTACTCGAAGAAAGTCACCCCCCCGGTGTTTATTAACCCGACCGGGAGGAAGAATTCACTGGATTTTATGGGTCTAAAAATAGTGAGGACATTTACCTTTAAAAAAACTACCATATTCTTTTTTAAGTGAATTGAGAAGCTTTTTGTCTAATTTTGCATCATGAAATGTTTTCACTTTAGAAAGCTGGTCAAAGGTTAAATAATGAACTTCTCTAAGGTTATCTTCTTTAAGGTTAGCTCCTGTGATATCAACTCCATGAAGGTTAGCCTTTATAAGGTTAGCCTTTATAAGGTTAGCCCCTTGAAGGTTAGTCTCTATAAGGCTAGCCTTTGTAAGGTCAGCCCATTTAAGGTTAGCTTCTCTGAGATTACTTCATGTAAGGTTAGTTTTTCTAAGATTAGCTCCTTCAAAATCAATCATACCATAATTTCTTTACTTTATCACGAAGTTTTTGTTTGGCTTATGTCAATTGTGAATTAAAAGAAACCTTATTATCATGGTCTCTGAAGATAGATTTTGTCCTCTAGTGGATCTCTAAGATTCTTTGGATAGCCTGCAGCTGCTATTTTGTGAAATTCTCAAGACCTTGTGATTGTCATTACAGTAAATATCCCAACGTTAATCTTGCGAGCTGCAGGTGAAGTAATGCCTGTAGTTCGATCCAAGGTATGTTTGAGGGTACCAGAAAATCTCTATATTATAATTAGATAGTATTTAATATATGTTTTTGGGATATATACTATATAGAGCTAGCTTAAACTAATTATACTAATATTACATTGTCCTGAGCCCACAAACTATGACAATGACAGTAAATAACTGAAGCCTTGTGATCATCAAAGGATATCAAGTGCCAAAAAATAGTATTGTGAGCTGCAGGTGAAAGATGTCTGCAGTTCGATAGATTATTTGGTGAAGAGTTTCTTAAAAAATTTTTAAATCCAGGCACATAACTACACTAAAACATTTTATTCCAAGATTTATGTCATAGTACATTTATAGATTATGATCCATGAGCTGTATTAGCGAGCCTGATTAAAAATATTGGTTTTCTACTAAGTTGTCAATATAGAACTTATGCACTTGATTTTGACATCAAGTGCAGTAGCTGTTGTAGCCAACAGTGCACTTTAAAGGATTTGAGGTTTAATGCTATTGATTTTTTTTTGGTTTAACAGCTTAAGTTTTATATTTATTAGGTATTTACCCAGTTGTTCCATGTATTACAGATCAAATCTGGCAAATTTGCATTATTTGCCAGGATTTGAGAATACAGATACAATCTGTTTTTTCTATACATATTTATATTTATTTTAGTATATTAATCTCTGTATTCCCTTGGTTTTGTTCGTCTTCAGGCAAGTAATACTGGGTGATCAAATGTCATATTTACATATTTTCCCTTATTCTGTTTGGGTGCCGCTCTATCCTCATACTTTGTAGATGCAAAAACTGTTTTCCCAGCCTGAGGATTAGTTGTTATCGCCGAAAAGCCTTTTTTAGGCGCGTCGTTATATGCGATTCCTGGGTAATTCCCAATGTTAAAGACAGTACCTGCATGATCCCCTTCGAGAATTTTGTTTCCTGGGTAAGGTCCATCGTCGAATTGGATTCCAGGATTAACTCCCATATTAATTGTGTTCGAGGCTGCGTCTGGTGTATCAATGGTAGTGCTAGATCCTGCATAATCCCCTAGATTATATTTGTTTGCTTGAAGCGGTGTGAGTTCTGTTTTGCCAGCCGTGATGTCTGGATCCAACTCCTGTTTAACTTTTTTTGCTGCATGTGACCCCTTTTTAACTTCTGAGTTGTTGGCTGCTGCCGCAACAGTTACAGATATTAAAAAAAACATTACTATTAAAAGACATATTGTTGTTTTTGTTCTGTCAAATCTTTGTTTTTTCGTTCTTATCCTCTCCTTCTTTTGGTCTATTTTGTATATTATTAAGACTGTTCTGTTTTCAATGCATTTCCAGTGGATAAATATAATATGCAAACACCACTCCCAACAATATAGAATCAAATTAAAACGTTCAAAATCCATTTTGGAATATCATGTGTTAATTATAATGCCTATTGGAATATAACCAACACAATTTAATTTTTAATTCCCAGTACTTAACATATTAAGTAATTCTGGGATATAAATCTATACAGCTTAAATATATATAAGCCTTTTATACTATAAATAATCATATATGTTTTTTAATAGATATTTATTTAAAACCATCTCAAAACAAAAACTAACATTTTTGGATATAGTAAGGAATGATAGTGTAATATAAAATATTGAAAACAGGCATCATAAGGTTTTCTTTACATCTTTAAAAAAAATTGAAGATATACTCTTTTTTCACATTTTATTCTTGATGAGACCCAAAAATCTCCCTTAAAACCAAAAGATGTTTATAGGACAAAGCGTAAGATCACTGGATCTTCACCCCCAATGGATGTAAGCGTCAACTTCAACCCCGGTTCAATATGTCATTTTCAGCTGTATCTTTGCTAACATTGCCAATAGAAGATGCGAAATATTCATCACTCTATAGTGTATATTTTTTCCAATAGTATTTTTTTTCCAAATACATTTTTTGAGTTTTCCATATATTAATTGTTGTCTATGGTTTTCAGTTCTCGAATTATCACAAGAGTGCTGACGTTTGGTTTGTTCTTGACGAATAACATCAAAAAATTTTTTATCATTGATCAAAATCTAATTAGGAGTAGACCGCAATACCCGGGGACATATTGCTGTTGTAGCAGACCTAAAGTCCGGTAAAATCTGGAAATTGGGAAAAATACGCTACTACAAACATAAAAAATACGAGAATATAAAAAAAGAGATTTTATAATATGGGCAAATACAAACAACTGAAAGCTGTAAAAAATATGGAAAAAAACATTGTAAATAATCTAAATCATATAATCAGTTAAAAAATTGTGAATGTTGCTCTGTATAATGAGTGTGGGATCAAACTCGAAAATTTAAATGGATTCCAGAAACTCAATAGCAAAATTGGAGATGCAAAAAAAGGTGAGAAAAATAAACACGTAAACAAAAAAAGGGAACAGAAAAGAGATAAAAGCAGGAAAAAGAAATAAACAAAAAGTCTATCACAAACAAAAGTAAAGTTCTAAAATATATATGTTTAAATGAATACTCCTTGAATAGGTGGTCTTTTAATCAGCTTTGCCAATTTATTGAATACAACGTCAGGCTGCTAAGAATAGAGCTAGTTTATATTGATCCCCATGCAACTAGTAAGAGGTGTAGTCACTGTGGACATACAGGTAACTGACACAGCAAACAATGTGAATATCCACACTGTGGTCATGTTAATCATGCCGATGTCAATGCCGCCTTTAACATAGCGTTGACGCCAAAAAGCAATGGTCAATTCTCTGCAGAAAGAGATACAGGGAAAGAAAATACTGACATCCTTCTACGGATTCTGGATCGTACAATTTTCAATAAACTGATAGGCAGAAAAAACTTCTCCACAGTTTGTGTGAAAAGCATGTCAGTTTTATAGCCTAAAAAGTATTTCTTGATTTTTTAACTCTAGGGCGGGCAGTTTCCGTCCTCAGAGTGTATCAACCCGACAGAGAGGGGGAGTTCACTATATGGGTATGAGAAAAGGATATCTTTTCTTATATTGACCATTGAGAATCTGTGACTCTCTGATTGTACAGAGATATCCTGATCATGAAATGCAACTGGAGTGATCCTAGCAGATGCATAAGTTTTCACGCAAAAATGATGCATCAGTTAAAATAAGAAAAACAGAAATTTTCTCAGCATAAATATGGACTCTGCTTCATGTTATCTTTTATATCACTTTTGATACATTGCCAATCATTTTAGTCACGTACTGTCGTATTAAATTAGAAAAAGGAGTTTTTGACTCCTTATTTTTTAGTTAATATTAGAGGTTTTATCCCCATTGGAAGGGAAGAAATGTACTATATTCAGTCTGATGGAAGAATCCATGTTTTTCTGGGCATTGGCTTACATTAATATAAATAGTCTTTGATGACTTATTATATTTTGTAAGATTACCTGGTTCGAAAGTAACATTCAATGGTTGATTCTGACCTGCGTTTAATACAGTGCCTACGTTTGGAGTATAGTGGTAAATTCCAGCTACTGGTGTGGCTCCAGTTGAATTAGAAGCACTTGCATCTAATTGATTATAGCTCAATGGAATGCCTTGACATATGTCAGTAGCATTTTCCCAGATAATTGTAGTGTTTTCTGGAATCTGTTCACCTAATACGCTTACTAGATTCACTAGCATTAAAATCGTAGCAACCGAAACTATAGCTATTTTACACAACTCATGTTTACTTATCATTTCTCTTTCCTCTTTTAAGATATATCATTTTCACCTAAAATCCGACCAGTTTGACTATATATATTGATGCATTACAATATATATTCTAATCATACACTATTTTGCCCTTATATGACCATAATTCACCTGATTTAATACTAAAATTTGTGTTTCTTATTCACCCATTCACCTTCTGTTAAAAATTGGGACTCCAGCAGTTGCGGTAAAAAAATCAGTAGCATTAGCTTTTGAATTGTCCAAAATACAAGCTTAAACAACAAATTCTATTGCATTTGATTTTGTTCTCCAAATACATATAGTCCTACAAATATTAGCATTTATGAACTCGTAGCACAATATAGACAAACATAAGCATTTGCAAGAAAATTTATTAGGTATATTTTAACTTTTAAACTATATATAGATTGTTGAGTATGTATCAATTCATGAGTTTTTGTAGAGGTGATCTGCATTCATAGAGTTTGGTAATCCCATTTTATCTTTTCAGATAATCTACTGTTATTTTGTAAATAATAATTAATCTAAAAAACTCATTGATATCTAAATATTTATTTTCCTGAAAGAAAAATAAAATAAAAATCTTAAGATATCAAGAAATCTAGAACTTGATTAGATTAAGTTATGTTATATAAAAACCAAAACATCAATGAGATCCAGAGATTTCTTAACACTGAGAACTTATTTGCAAATATGATCTTCAATCTGTAGGAATGTACAAAAATTATGGATCCTATCTAGTTCATAGAGAGAACTAGTAAGTTCAACTGGGCATTTTTTTTCAAAAGTCAAGCTACCCCGCTCCAGGTGCTGTCATTAGCTGCATATGCTCTATGAGTACAAGCTCCATGAGGTATAGATTAGCAATGTTTTCTTATTTCATCTGTAATTGAGGGAATTTAGATATCTTCGCACAAAACCTGCGCAAGTGTGAGAAAAGTATAGTAAACATATTTCCTAATATATATTCTGAAATATATAGTATTTAATCTTTCCATATATATTATAAGATTTGAATCCCAATTATCTAACAATCCATTGCAAAAATTTGTTTTTTTGCATATAAACGGAAAATATTATTTGTAGTTATATTAGTAATTAAAAAATTTAATTGGGAAACTAATTGACAACCTGATGTTTTCCCAGTGCACATGCTAATGGAAAATGGATTATAAAGAATTAAGTGTTAATTTTAAAAATAGGAAGGCATGAAATAATTGGAACTTATGCATTGAGAAGCAAAAGAAAACACTTATAGTTTCATCATAAATATTATAATATAGATTGTTTGGAGTCCAATGCAGTTTATTCCTCTGTTTAAATTAAATAGATTAAAAATAATATAAAGGAGCAAAATAAATGTTGAAACGATCATCTAGTAGAATGAAAAAGGTGCTAGCTATTTTGCTGGTAGTCCTTTTTGTAGTATCTTTGACAGCTGTGGCAGTAAACGCTGCTAAAATAAAAGACCACTCTAAAAGCGACTCTAAAAACGTAGACTCAAAAGACTCTAAAAGCGTAGACTCAAAAGACTCTAAAAGCGTAGACTCAAAACCACCAATAGGATTAGGCTGGGACGGCTTGGACACTGACGATGGCACGGAAGACGCTATTCCTTGCCATTGGGTATTTAACGGTTTCTCCTGGCAATACACATGTTCTCCTTACAGTGCCTACCCGTATATCTAAATATAAAAATATGCCACATAGTCACATGGTAATAGCATCTCAATGAAAACAAGATCTGAAAATGATAAAAACGGTATGCTTGGAAACATATTCCAGGCTTTATTACCTTTATTTTTTTCTGAAAGTTTCATTCCCGACAAGTGCTTGGGGAAGTTGCCAGCTCTACAGCTTGCTATAAGTTATTTGATTGAAATAAATTACAAAAATGAGTTAATTTAACAATGTCAAATCAATAAAGTTAAAAGTCTTTTTTTCGATAAACTCCAATTTTCAGCTGGTTGTTTATATGAAGAAGCACAAAACCCCTTAAATGAAGACTCAGAGGATATAAGCGTCAACTTCAACCCTGGTTCCATATGCAATTTTCGGCTGCTTCTTTACTAACATTCCTTACAGTAGATGAAAGATACCCCTCTAGCGTTGAAAATTAGAGAATGGTGTTGTTCGGTATGTGGAACAAATCATGATAGTGATGTAAATGCCACAATTAATATTAAGAAATTTGCATTACAAATTCAGAAACTATTCAGTCTTTAGTTGAGTGGTAGTTTATCTAAGGACTATTACTAATCAACTAAGATTAGAAATATATAGAACGCATACAAAAACATTGAACGCATAGGATCTTTTTATAATTTTAAGGTTCTCAAACACCTTTAAACAGACCTTCTATTGGCTGCAGGTATCTCTTCACTGGCAGCCTACAAGATTAACTATAGGGCATTTAATGTCGTTGATGACCACAAGGCCTCGAGGATATTTCACAATTACAGCAGCATATAACCAAACATGTCTTGAGGTTCAGATAGGAAAAGGCCTGTATTCAGAGCTATGATAATATGGTTTCTTTTAATTTACAGTTGACACAAGACTAACAAAAACTTTGGGGTAAAGGAAAGAGATTATGGCATGAATGAAATTAAAGAAGCTAACTTTAACGACGGTGACTTTGAAGGAGCTAACCTTAGAGAAGCTAATCTTGAGGGAGCTAACCTTAGTGAGAATCATTTTTTATCATTTGGTCAGCTTTCTAAAGTGAAAACACTTCATAATGCAAAATTAAATGGCAATATCCTCAAATCACTAAAAAAAAAACATCCCACCCTTTTTGAATAACCAAAGTTACAGGTCTTCAAGGATCTTGAATGACAGTGACTTTTATATTTATTTTTTTGCTATTAACAATTTGTGTGAACTATCACTCAGCTGAAGACCAAATGGCTTCTTGGTTTATTTAGTTATATTTTGATAACAAGTCCCCAAGCACATCCCCACATTCCAAGAGTGTCAGATTCCAATTAGATTTAGGATTAGTTTGTTTAAGTCAAACCTAGAAATTGATTTTCCGATTTGCTCACCTGTCTTTACTTTATAATCAAGCGCCCAATTATAGACAAACCTACAACTACCAATATGTTAATTAAATTGGTTATATTGGTCAATTGTTGGATATAGCCGAAAATTGAATGCTTTTATGTATGAACATAAGAATCATAGCAAATTTTTGTTAATGTATCATATCATCTTTTTGTGCAAGTATCAAAAATATTAGAACCAATTAACTAAGAACTCAACGAGATAATTCATAACATTGAAAAGGAAAACGATTTTGAAATACTAGAAGTAAAGACAGACAAAAACCAAACTCATCTACTCGTTAAAAGAGAGCCGAAAGTCAGCACTCTTGAGATCATTCAAAAACTGAAAACCAGAGACAACAATTAGGATATGGAAAACTCAAAAAAAGTATTTAAAAAAATACTATTGTAAAGAACATACACTAAAGGATGAGGAATTTTTCGCATCTTCTATCGACAATCTTAGCAAAGAAGCAGCCAAAAATTGCATACGGAACTAGGGTTGAAGTTGACGCTTACAGCCACTGAGCTGAAAACCCAATGATTTTATTCTTTATCCTATAAAAATTCATATAATTTAGATTCATATTTGACGGTGAACAATAAAGATTTAATAGTTAAAGAAATAAATATGTTTAAAAAATAAAACCTGACTATTAATATGCATAGTGTTGTTATCAGTGCACTAGTTAGTTGGGAGTAAATTGAAAAATCAATGATCTTATAAAATAGTATAAAACAAAAAAAACTAGGAGTGGATTCAAATATGGAGAAACAAAAATTTGATAGGATGAAAAAAATACTTGGCATTCTTGTGTTAGTCTTTGTAGTAGTGCCATTGACAACTGTGTCAGCGAGCCCATATCATGATGACAGATCCTTACATGATGAAAATTTAGGATTTCCTCACATCATTAACAATGATGACTATGCTGTCACTCCTTATGGAAGTTTCTGGGACGCAGCTTATACATACTGTCTGTTCGACACAACTGGATAAAGACTTAATAAATATAGAACTTAAGCTGTTGTTTCGGTAACGATATATATAGATAATCTTTGACTTATCGAACAATAAACTATAGAAAGGACGTAGGAGGCGTTTTCACCTCATATAAAGTACATGAAGGCTTTGTTTATAGTGGATTGAAAGTTAATATTAATACTGAAACTATCAATCAGTCCTCATAAACCCTTTTTGGCGTCAATGCGAGCGGATTTTACTGCCTCCTTAAGTGCCCTATAATCGCTTTCCATCTGTTCGGCGTAAACAATAGCAAAATTAGTAATGGCCTCATAAAAAACGTCACTTTTGCCAATATATCCCAAAATGCAGGTGCATCTCCTGTCCGGGCAAGAGCTCGAGCCAGGCATAAGCTGCACACCTTGAGATATGTTTCCAATCCGACTTTGTCCAGTGAATTTAAATCAAAAGAGCCCTTCATATCTTTAAACTGTCGCCAATGATACTGGATTCCAGTAAATGAATCCTTGATCCCTGCCAGAAAAATGTCACTGGCTACCTGCATCAGCTTCTGTCCAACCACCACGCGTTGAGCGTGGTTGGCATAATCTTTCTTTGGGACGTAGGGTTCCAGGACCGACGGCCCTGCCTCTTTCAGTTACAATATCAGTGCATCATCTTTTGTAGTTCCTTCAAGAAGACAGACCAGACAGCGAGTTCCAATACTGCCAATGCCTCCAATCCGCAAAGCTCCAATTGAGATCCGAAAGTGCAACACTAGCTGGTGCTTTTCTTCTGGAAGGGGATGCATATATTCTTTGAACAACTTTTCAACATGCTGCTCTGTAATCCATGCTTCTTGTTCCTCTGGCACTGTCTCACTTAAACGAACCAGAAATGGGGAATCGTTTCGGATCCGCCATCTTCTGCCTACAAACTCAGTTAGCTTTTCCATTGTTTGCTCTTGCGTACTATAGAGTGCCTTTTTAACCACTTTTTGGACGCTTTCTCTATCTTTCCGAGAGAATCTATCAAAGACCTCAAGAATTTCATCGACCTCCACGTCATAATACCATACATCTAGGAATGGAACCAAAGCAAAATTTGCTATGGATTTTTGATAACATCTGTTAACAACCATAGCCAGTTCCCTGTTTACCTCGTTGCCAACCCCCTTTTCCCTTCCCGTAAGCACTACGCTAGTGACTAGACACTTGAGGTCCCATTCCCAGGAGCCAGGATAAGTCTCATCGAAATCGTTAATATCAAAAACCAACTTGTGCTCTGGCGTAGCAAAAATGCCGAAGTTTAACAGGTGTGCATCACCACATAGCTGTGTGTGCAGACCTGTAACTGGTGTTGTAACCAGATCAGTAGCCATTAATACAGCCGCACCTCGCATGGAAGCAGAGGGTGATTCCAGCATACGGCCATATTTGATGGGTAAAATAGGTTTCAGACCGTTTTTGTCATGTTCCTGAAGCAAGCTTATTGGATAGGATCTGCAAGGCATTGGTGCCCATTTTCCATGGCTGCTGCGGGGGACCTGCGCTCAGGACCCCACACGCTTTCCTGTAGTTCCAAGGTAGTAGCCCATCCTTTCACTGTCTGACACTTACAATACCTCATAAATTATTTAACTACCTCTTATCGAATTTATATGAAGAAGCGCAAGCTATTCAGTCTTTAGCTGAGTAGTAGTTCGAATCATAATTGAGGTTCTTGATGACTGAAACTTTATTAAATATATCAACCCAACCCCAAAACATATCTCAATCCCATATAATAATAGAAAACCTTAATTTATGGTATGGGGAAAAACAGGCTCTTAAGAATATCTCCATGCAGATTACCAAAAACAGTGTAACAGCTCTTATAGGTCCTTCA
>Ga0224523_1001120_pt1 | contig 11999 bp, 5 predicted proteins | sample CFST50metaG_FD_182732 | JGI IMG/M metagenome (GOLD analysis project Ga0224523, IMG submission 182732) | Peat soil microbial communities from Stordalen Mire, Sweden - C.F.S.T50 | ecosystem: Environmental > Terrestrial > Soil > Wetlands > Peat | place: Sweden: Norrbotten County, Stordalen Mire...
GGGGGAACCGTGGGCTCGGGCGGTCGAACCGGCTCAGGTGGCTCGGGTGGCACTGGCGGCGCAGCCGCTCCTCCCGCCGACGGTGGCCCCGCATCCACTTGCGGCACAGGCACAACGCCAGCACCGAATCCATTCAGCTGCACCTTCGCTTGGGGAGTCAACGGCAATCCCACGAGTTACCTACAGTTCGCTTCAGCTTGGGCTGGCTACAACATCAAGGCCGATGGCACCTTCCCTGCTAACGGCTTCGACTCGGGCAACTGGCTCAAGTCTTTTGCCAGCACAACGGCCGTTCCCGCCTACTACGCATACATCCTCGGGTATTACGGACACGCCAACGGCCTGCAGGACGGGAACGTCAATCCTGGTGGGCCCAATCTGACCAATGGGATGGGACCGTTGCTTCTCGGAGTCGACAATGCCGCGTGTCCACAGGGCACGATCTGTGACCAGAATTTGATGGTCAAGGCCTACGCGTGGTACGCCGCACAAACCTACGCCGCGTACAAGAAGCCCGTCATCTGGCTACTCGAAGGAGACTTCATTCAATACTCGGTCGAGGGCTCGACCTCGGGTCTGTCATACGCGCAACTCGGGCAGCTCGCCGCGCAGATTACTATGGCGATCAAGTGCAACGATCCCCCGGCCGTGGTCGCCCAGAACTACTCAACCTGGATCAGCACCTCGCAATTGAACTCCTATATTGGCGAGATGAACACCGCCATGGCGGCCCTGGGCACGAGCTACGACATGATCTGGACGACAGGCAAAGGCACCAGCGCCAACGCCGGAGGCAGCGAGACCTGGGCCGCTTTGCATACCTTCACAGGCAAACCCATCCTGGTCGATGAAAGCTTCGGCCTTTCGGCAGCAGGCGATAGCTGGGCGAATCAGACGGCGGACACCATCAACGCACGCATCGCCGGCGGTGTCGTGGCGGCGAACATCACGACGTCCACTCCGTCGTACCTGCAGACCAATGTGACGACCACGCTGGCACCTTCGGCACTCAGTTCAACCTGCCCTTGAGAGGCGCACGCCGTTCACTGCGCGGTGAGCGACACTGACCCTGACGTCAACCCGGACGAACTTGCGGTAACCACGATCGGTCCGGTCGCCCCAGTCGACCGCACAATAGCCAATGCCTTGCCGCTAAAGGCGTTCCGGGTCGTGGCCTGGTAGGTCGAAGTGTCGATTGCATTTCCGTTATCGACACCCACGATCTCACCGGCTCCTGACACGGAAAAGCTGATTGGATTGGCAGCCGTCGGCACAAGGATGGCAGCTGCGTCTTGGATGTCGGCGGTGACAAAGCCCAGGTCCCTACCATCGGCGTTGATGCTGGTCCGATCCGCGGAAAGCGCCACCTTCGCCGCCGCCCCCGCTGTCTTCACCTCCTCGCTCACGACCACAGCCCCGCCGCGTTTGCCCTCAGCCCGCAAGGTACCCGACGCCCAGGGCACGTTCCATTCAAGATGCACAGCGCCCGACGCAAACGTCTTGCTCCCCTGCGAAACGTCGTTCAGGAATAGTTCCACGCTGTCGCAATTGGTGTAGACGAAAACCGTGACTGTCGTCCCCGAACTCCAGTTCCAATGAGGCAAAACATGGACCATCGGAGTCGTTGTCCAATGGCTCTGGTAGAAGTAGTAGATGTCCTTGGGGAATCCCGCGGTATCCACGATGCCGAAATACGAACTCTTGGCCGGCCAAGGATAGGGAGTTGGCTCACCGATGTAGTCAAAACCAGTCCAAATGAACTGGCCGGCTACAAAGCTGCGACTGACATCATTCTTGTACGAACTCTCGGCGGAGGAACCCCAACTGACGACGCTGTTGTCGTACGACGAACACTGCGTGTCGGGGCTGGTCAGGATACTCTTGGAGGCGGGGGTCTCGTAGATTCCGCGGCTGCGCACAGCCGATGACGTTTCACTGCCAAAGAGCTTCCAAGTCGCATGGGCCGTGTGGTCTTGGTCGTAGCGTCCCTCCGAGTAGTTGTATCCCTGCAGGTCAAGCACGGCGGCTACCGCTTGATTGTTTGCATTCGATGTATTTACGGATGCCCAGGTCACCGGACGGGTAGAGTCCACGGCCAGCACCCAGTTCTTGAGATTGGTGGCGGTGGTAGTCGTGGGATTGGGGATTTCGTTCCCCACGCTCCACATGATCACACTCGGATGGTTGCGGTCCCGGCGCACGAAAGCCTGAAGATCGGTCTGCGCCCATTGGGTGAAGTACTGGTGATAGTCGTTGGATACTTTCGCTGACTCCCAACAATCGAAGGCCTCGTCCATGACCAAAATGCCTTCGCGATCGCAGATGTCCAGCAGTTCCGGCGCGGGCGGATTGTGCGACGTGCGGATAGCATTGACCCCCATGGCCTTCATGGTCTGGACCTGGCGCTCAATCGCCCGATAGTTGATGGCTGAGCCCAAGGCGCCGAGGTCGTGGTGCATGCACACCCCGCGGAGTTTGGTAGTTTGCCCGTTCAGGGAGAAACCGGTGGTGGAACTGAAAGTGGCGGTGCGTATGCCCAAGGGGGCCAGATAGGTGTCTAACGTGGAACCGCCCGCGTTGATCTCGACCTTCACCTGGTAGAGGTTGGGAGAAGTGGTGGACCAGAGCTGGGGATTGGGAACCGTCAGGCTCTGGCTCACGGTGGCTGTGGAATTGGCGCCGACGTTGCTGGCCGCGCTGGTGTTGCTGGCCACCGACGCGCCGCTGGGATCGGAGATGGTGGTCGTGACCGTCATCGACTGAGAAGTGGTCGATTGGTTCTGCACTTCAGTGCTGACCGAGACAGAAGCAGAACTGCTGCTGACGGTGGGCGTAGTGACGAAGACGCCGCTGTTGGTGACGTGGACCGGATCGACCACCGTCAACCAGACATTTCGGTAGATGCCGCTGCCGGAATACCAGCGGCTGGTCGGCTGGTTGTTATTCACTCGAACGGCAATGACATTGCTGGTGCTGCCAAATTTCGCGTAGGGCGTGAGATCGTACTCGAAGCTAGAATAGCCATACGGCCTTGTGCCCAGGGATGTGCCGTTGAGCCACACCTGGCTATTCATGTAGACTCCGTCGAATTGGATCAGGATCTTCTTCCCGGAATACGCTTGATCCAGGGTGAATGTCTTGCGGTACCAGCCGACTCCGCCATCCAAGAAGCCACCTCCACTGCCGGCGGGGGATTTTTGATTGAAGGCTAGTTCGATGCTCCAGTCATGCGGCACGCTCAGATTGCGCCAGGTCGAGTCATCGAAAGTGGCGTTTTGGCCGTTGGTGACGTCGCTTCGGTTGAACTTCCACCCACTGTTGAAGTCTTGCCCTCGCAAGCCATTGTAGGCAGGTGTTTGAGCGGGGCCGGAGCCGACCGGCGCATTCGGCGCGGCGTCGACAGCCCCCGCGTCGCGGATCCCCTGCCCGCCAGACCCGCCTCCCGCGGTAGTCCCGCCCTGGCCGGTCGTCACGCCTCGGGTACCGCTCCCGCCTTGGCCGATCGTCCCACCTTGGGCGACACTTCCGCCCGGAACGGTCGTCCCACCTTGGGCAACGCTGCCGCCCTGGACGGTCGTCCCACCTTGGGCAACGCTGCCGCCCTGGACGGTCGTTCCGCCCTGCCCTCCGGTCGCTGATACGGCCGTCGCGCCGGCCGTCGTCGCGCCACCGCTCGCGCTTGTGGCGCCGCCCGTTTCCGTCAAGGCACCGCCCGAACCCGCGATGACACCGCCCGCCGCGATTGTGCCGCCGCCCGTTTCGGTCCTGGCCCCGCCCGAACTCGTCGGGGCGTTGGGGCCAGACCCGCTCGTGCAACCTGCCCCGACAGAAAAAAGGGCGGCCAAGAGACACGGGCAAACTCGCTTGCGGAAGCTCAAGGGGATCGTCAAATACAACTCCTGGCGATCTGTTACCTACAGTAGCAGTTGTCCCGAGAATGGCTCATTGGCAGGCTGCCGAAGGGCGTTGTGCGTTCGTTCTGGAGAGGGGTCTCGCGCGACTGAAACGGGTCTTGCTAGTTGCGCTTGGCCTTCCGCGACGACGCGCCAATAAGCACGCTTGCTCCACGCCCTGGGATGGGCAAGGATTGCCCAGTGGGGCCTTCCCTGTGACGGCCCCGCACAGCATGGCCAGCCCCTCGACCACGAACGACACCGCTTCCGCAGCCCGTGGAGCAGCCCGGGCTGTCATCTTGGTGGTCGACGACGATGCGGCTCAGCGCGACTGTCTCAAAGAGGACCTGGAACGCGAAGGCTTCGCGGTCGAGGTCGCCGCCGGAGGCCGCGCCGGCTTGGAGCGCGTCAAACGGGGTGGCGTCGATCTGGTGGTGTCCGACGTCAAGATGCCTGACCTCGACGGACTGGATCTGTTGCGCGAAATTCGCGCCGTCGAGCCTTCTCTCTACGTCATCATCATCACCGGATTCGGGTCGATCGACACGGCTATCCGCGCGGTCAAGCTAGGCGCCTACGACTATTTGACCAAGCCGTTCGAGACCGACCATCTTCTGCTCACCATCGACAAGGCGCTGGGCGAGCGTGTGCTGCGCTCTGAGGTGGTGCGCCTGCGCGAAGAGGTCAACCGGCGCGACCGACTAGACAACCTCATCGGTCGCTCGCCCGCCATGCAGGAGGTTTTCGGTCTCATCCGTCGCATGGCCGGCTCGCAGGCCAGTGTGCTGGTCACCGGCGATTCGGGCACCGGCAAGGAGCTGGTGGCGCGCGCCATCCATGCCCATGGTCCACGCAAGGCTCGTCCTTTCGTGGCCATGAACTGCTCGGCCATCCCCGAAACCCTGCTGGAAAGCGAACTCTTCGGCTATGCGCGCGGAGCCCATTCCACCGCGAACACGGACCGCCAAGGTCTGTTCGTCGAGGCTGACGGCGGTACCCTGTTCCTTGATGAGATCGCCGACATGCCCCTGCAGTTGCAGCCCAAGTTGCTGCGCGTCCTGCAGGACGGCGAGGTGCGACCGCTCGGCACCAACAAGGTCGAGCGCGTGGACGTGCGGGTGATCGCCGCCACCAATCGCGATCTGACCGCGCATCTGCGCGAGGGACACCTGCGCGAAGACCTCTACTACCGTCTCAACGTGGTGCAGATCCATCTGCCTCCGCTGCGCGCCCGCAACGAGGATGTGCTGCCCCTGGCCGAGCACTTCATGGCCCGCTCGGCCGCGCGGGCGGGCAAACCCCTGCGCGGCTTTTCCGAGAGCGCCAAGAAGATCATGCTCGGCTACACCTTTCCCGGAAACGTGCGCGAGCTGGAGAACATGGTGGAACGCGCGGTGGCGCTGGCCGAGGGCGAGCTGGTTGGCCCCGACGATTTGCCCCCAGTCATGCGCGAACGCAAGAGCCAGGACCGGCTGGCCACGGCGGTCGCCCAGGGGCTGACCCTGGACCAACTCGAACGTGAGTACATCGAGCGCGTGCTCGAATCCGAGGGCGGAAACAAGACACGCGCTGCCCTGCGCCTGGGGCTGGACCGCAAGACCCTGTACCGAAAGCTGGAAGAGTACGGGGCCACGCCCAGGCTGAATGGCCACGGAGATGCGCCAAAGAACACGGGCTAGCCGCAGAGCTATCGACGCCAGCGCAGTGCCCTGCTAGCACTACCACCATGGCTGATTCATTCGGCTCTCGCTCGGCCTTGCGCGTCGGCAACCGCACTTTCGAGATCTTCCGCTTGTCGGCGCTGCAGGCAGCCGGAATGTCGCTCGATCGCCTGCCCTTCTCGCTGAAAATCCTTCTCGAGAACCTGTTGCGACGCGAGGACGGCACCTCGGTCACCCGCCAGCAAATCGAGGCTGTGGCGCGCTGGCAACCAGACGCCGAGCCGGCGCACGAGATCGCTTTCATGCCGGCACGGGTGATCATGCAGGACTTCACCGGCGTGCCTGTGGTGGTGGACCTGGCCGCCATGCGCACTGCCACCCAACGCATGGGAGGCGACCCCACCCGCATCAATCCGCTCTTGCCGGCGGAACTGGTCATCGATCACTCGGTGCAGGTGGACGAGTACGGCCACGCGCAGGCCCTGGCGCGCAACAACGAAATGGAATTCTCCCGCAATCATGAGCGCTACGCCTTCCTGCGCTGGGGCCAATCCGCTTTTCGCAATCTCGCCGTGGTGCCACCTGACACCGGCATCGTCCACCAGGTCAATCTCGAGCGCTTGGCGCGCGTCGTGTTCGCTGCTCCTGATGGCAGCCGACCCGACGTCATGCAGGCCTATCCCGACACAGTGGTGGGCACCGACTCGCACACCACCATGATCAACGGCCTGGGCGTGCTGGGCTGGGGCGTGGGCGGCATCGAAGCCGAGGCCGCCATGCTGGGGCAACCCATCCCGCTGCTGGTTCCCCGGGTGGTCGGTGTGCGGCTGGCAGGTTCGCTGCGCGAGGGGGCCACGGCCACCGACCTGGTGCTCACGGTGACCGAGATCTTGCGCAAGCTGGGCGTGGTGGGGAAGTTCGTCGAGTTCTTCGGCCCCGGCGTCCCGCAACTGCCGCTCGCGGACCGCGCGACCATCGCCAACATGGCGCCCGAGTACGGCGCCACCTGTGGGCTGTTTCCCATCGACCAAGAAACGCTGGCCTACCTGCGTGTCTCGGGTCGGTCGCAGGAATCCATCGCCCTGGTGGAGATCTACTGCCGCGAGCAGGGCCTGTTCGCGACCGCCGATACGCCCGAAGCCCAGTACAGCAAGATCGTCGACCTCGACATGTCCAGCATCGAGCCCTGCGTGGCTGGGCCGCGTCGACCGCAGGAACGGGTGCCCCTGCCCCAGATCAAGAAGTCGTTTGAAGCCGCCCTGCCTTCGCTGACCAGGCCCAAGAAGTCGGACTCTGCCCAGGCCGCTTCGGCCGGCGGCGCTCACCCGAGCCTGAAGCACGGCTCGCTGGTGCTAGCTGCCATCACCAGTTGCACCAACACATCCAACCCGTCGGTGCTCTTGGCCGCGGGCCTGCTGGCCAAGAAGGCGGTGGAGCGCGGCCTGGCCAGCCAGCCCTGGGTGAAGACATCGCTGGCGCCGGGATCGCAGGTGGTCACCGCCTATCTCAAAGCAGCCGGACTGCTCCCTCACCTGGAGACGCTTGGCTTTCACGTGGTCGCCTACGGCTGCACGACCTGCATCGGCAACTCGGGACCGCTGGCGGCGCCCATCTCGCAAGCCATCGAAGAACGCTCGTTGGTGGTGGCGTCGGTGCTCTCGGGCAACCGCAACTTCGAGGGCCGTGTGCACCCCGAGGTGCGCGCCAACTACCTGGCCTCGCCGCCGCTGGTGGTGGCCTTTGCCCTGGCCGGTCGGGTGGACATCAATCTCGACGAGGAGCCCTTGGGCCGAGACCGCGCTGGCCAGCCGGTCTTCCTGCGCGACATCTGGCCGTCGCAGGCCGAGATCCAGGCCGCGCTGGCAGCGGTCCAACCCGCCATGTTCAAGCAGGCCTACGCCACTGTGTTCGAAGGCGACGCCCGCTGGCGCGGCATCCAGGTTCCGCAAGCAGCGACCTACGCATGGGACGAGGGCTCTAGCTACGTCAAGCATCCGCCCTATTTCGTGGACATGCCGGCCAAGCCCGCCGTGACCAGCGAGCTCGGCGGCATGCGCGTGTTGGCCGTATTGGGCGACGGCATCACCACCGATCACATCTCGCCGGCCGGCTCGATCAAACCCGACAGCCCAGCCGGGCGCTACCTCACCGGACTCGGCATCCAGCCCAAGGACTTCAATTCCTACGGCTCCCGCCGCGGCAACCACGAGGTCATGGTGCGCGGGACTTTCGCCAACATTCGTATCAAGAACCTGCTGGCGCGCGGGACCGAGGGCGGCCTCACGCGCTATCTGCCCGGCCGCGAAGTCATGCCCATCTACGATGCGGCCATGAAGTACCAGGCTGACCAGGTGCCGCTGCTGGTGCTGGCCGGTCGCGACTACGGCTGCGGCTCGTCGCGCGACTGGGCGGCCAAGGGAACGCGCCTGCTGGGCGTACGGGCGGTGCTGGCGGAAAGCTTCGAGCGCATCCACCGATCGAACTTGGTGGGCATGGGCGTGGTGCCGCTGGAGTTCTTGCCCGGTGACAGCGCGCACAGCCTGGGCCTCGACGGCGAGGAGATCTTCGAAACCCTGGGCCTGCCCCAGTTTCTAGAAACGCCGCCGGCCCACCGCCAGATCGCCATCCGCATCACCCGGCCCGACGGATCGCAAGACCACTTTGCCGTACGCGTGCGCATCGACACGCAACAAGAGTCGCTCTACTACCAGCATGGCGGCATCCTGCCGTATGTGCTTCGATCGCTGAGCGAGTTGTGCCAATCATGAAGTTCTTCCCCCTCGTGGCAGCCGCCACCTTCGTCGCTTCTTCCACCGGTGCCGGGCCTACGCCGCGGCCAGGAGGTACTCGCTTGACCTCGCAGAAATCGGCTTTCCCCTTCGCCTTTTCCGAGAAGGTCCTGGCCAACGGCCTGCGCATCTTCGTTGTGCCCTACGACTCACCCGGCCTGGTGGCCTACTACTCGGTAGTGCGCACGGGCAGTCGCAACGAGGTGGAACCGGGCAAGTCCGGCTTCGCGCATTTCTTCGAGCACATGATGTTCCGCGGGACCGAACGCTATTCGACCGAGCAGTACAATGCCGAAATCAAGGCCATGGGCGCGGACTCCAATGCATTCACCGCCGAGGACATGACCGTGTACCACATCCTGGCCGGCAAGTCCGCGCTGGCCAAGGTGGTCGAGATCGAGGCTGACCGCTTTCTCAATCTGAAATACGACGAGGCTTCATTCCAGAAGGAAGCCCGTGCCGTTCTGGGCGAGTACAACAAGGGCTCGTCGGATCCGTTGCAGAAAATGGACGAGGCGCTGCACGACCACGCCTTTGCGGTGCACAGCTACAAACACACCACCATCGGGTTTGTGCGCGACATCGAGGACATGCCTCACCAGTTCGCCTACTCGCGCCAGTTCTTCGACCGTTACTATCGGCCCGACAACGTGATCCTGTTGGTGGTCGGCGACGTCAGTTCCGATGAAGTTCTCAAGCTGGTCGAAAAGGCGTACGGCACGTGGAGCAAGGGCCTGGCGCGGCCGCCGGTTCCCGTCGAGCCACCGCAGACGCACGAACAGCGCGTGACGGTTCCCTGGAAGGGCGCCAGCCTGCCCATGCTGTTTGTCGGCTATCACACGCCCGCCTTTTCCACCAAGTCGGTCGACGGACCCGCGCTCGAGGTTCTGGGCGAGCTGCTTTTCGCCGAGCGATCGCGCCTGCACAAGCAGCTCGTGCTCGACGAGCAGAAGGTGGAAACCCTGGAGGGCGGCGACGGGAAACACGTGGATCCCAACCTTTTTCTCGTGCTGGCCCGGGTGAAGCAGGCCAAGGACATGGCCTATGTCGAAGCCACCATCGACAAGGAGATCGCCCGCATCGCGGCCGAGGGCGTGGATGAGAAAACCCTGGGCGAGGTGCTTTCTCATGCGCGCTACGCTTTCGCCGCCCAGCTTGCGACGCCCGACCACGTCGCCCTGGTGGGGGCCGAGTTCTTGGCTTTGGACGGGCACCTGTCCGCCATCGACGCGTATTTCTCCCGACTGGGTCAGGTGAAAGGCGCGGACGTGCAGCGCGTGGCCCGCACATACTTCGCCCCGCAAAACCGCACCGTGGTTACCTTGCAACCGGAAACCCCGTGAACCGACGGAGAACCCCCATCATGTTGCTTTCCATTGCCCTGGCGGCGACGGGCACCCTCGCCTCCCGCCGACCAGCTGCTGCCCCCTCGCGTGAAGCGGCCTCGCTGCCCCAAGGTCCACGCAGCGTGAGGTTACCCTCTCCTGACAATCCCCTGGTCGCCATTCGCTTGCTTTTCCAGGTGGGTTCAGCCGACGATCCCGCGGGCAAGGAGGGGCTTGCCGCGCTGACCGCGGCCATGCTCGGCGCCGCCGGAACTAAGCGCCGCTCCTGGTCCGAAGTCCTGGACGCGCTCTATCCCATGGCGGCCGACATTCAAACCTACGGCGACAAGGATACTTTCGTCTTCGAGGGCACCGTCCATCGCGACAACCTGGCGGTCTTCACCGATCTCTTGGCTGAGCAGATCCTGACCCCGCGTTTCGCCAACGAGGATTTCACGCGCCACCGCCAGGACGCGCTCGACTTTGTCAGCAAAACTCTGCGCGGCAACGACGACGAAGACCTGGGCAAGCAGGCCCTGGCCGCGCTCATGTTCAAAAGCCATCCCTACGGCCATCCCACCGCCGGCACCGTCGCCGGCCTGAAAGCCATCACCCTGGCGGACGTACGCCGTTTCTACGCCGACATGTTCAGCCAGGATCGCTTGATCGTCGGCGTGGCTGGCGGGTACCCCGATGGCTTTCCCGAAACTCTGCTGGCGCGATTCTCTGCACTGCCTGCCAAGGGCAAGCCGCAGAGAAAACTTCCGCCGCCCCCGGCCCGCGCTGGCGAGGTGCTGATCGTCGAGAAAGAAGCTCGCGCCAACGCCGTGTCCCTGGGCCACCCGCTCGACATCACCCGCGCTGACGACGACTTCTATCCTCTGTATCTGGCCGGCTCATATTTGGGCGAACACCGCACCTTCAATGGCCTGCTGATGGTCGAACTCCGGCAGAAGCGCGGCCTGAACTACGGCGACTACGCTTACGTCGAAAGTTTCATACAGGACGGAGGAACGACCTTCCCGCTCACCAACATCACGCGCCGCCGGCAACACTTCGAAATCTGGTTGCGTCCGGTGCCACCCCAGACCACGTCGTTTGCCATTCGCGGCGCCCTCTTCGAACTGGACAGGCTGGTGCGCGAGGGCATACCGGCCGCGGGCTTGCAAGCGACCCGCGAATTCTTGCTGCACTACCTGGACCTGTGGGCCCAGGATCCCTCGCGCCGCCTGGGCTACGCCATCGACGCTCTGGTCTACGGCAAAGACATCGTCGCCGAACTGAAGGCGCGGCTACCGACAATGACCAAGGTGCAGGTCGATCGCGCCATCCGAAAACATCTTGATCCCAAGCGCTTGACCGTAGCCATCGTCAGCGACGACGCCAAGGCCCTGCGTGCCGAGTTGGCGTCCGGCAAGCCCACGCCCATGAGCTATGACACCAAGGACACTCTCGCCGAAGTGCTTGAGCGAGACAAGGCCATTGCAAGGTTCCCCCTTCCTGTTTCTGCCAGCCGGATCAAGATCGTTTCCGCGGGGGTCATGTTCGAGAAGTAGAATGGCCCGTCGATGCCCGGCCCCGACCGCTACCATATCTCGCGCAAGATCGCCGACGGCGGTATGGCCGAAATCTTTCTCGGCACCCAGCGCGGGGTCGAAGGTTTCGAACGACCGGTCGTGCTCAAGCGCATCCTGGCGTCGCTGCTGGCCGACCCGCAGTTCCGCAACCAGATGATCGACGAGGCTCATGTCGCCATGAGCCTCAACCACAGCAACATCGTTCAGGTGCTGGATCTCGGCCACGCGCGAGGCCGATATTTTCTCGTGTTGGAACTGGTGGAGGGCTGGGACCTCAACCAAATCCTGAATCGGGCCCGCGCTGCCTCATTTCCCCTTCTGCCTGAGCTGGCACTCTACGTCGTCGCCGAGGTTTGCCGGGCGCTGGGCTACGCCCACGCCAAGACACGCGACGGACAACCCCGGGGCATTGTTCACCGCGACGTGAGCCCGCACAACGTGCTGGTCAGCGAGCAAGGCGAGGTCAAGCTGACCGACTTCGGCATCGCCAAGGCCATGGGCCGGCGCGAGCACACCGGACATGGTGTGATCAAAGGCAAGCTGGCCTTCATGTCGCCCGAACAGGCGTCAGGCACGGCAGTGGACGGACGTTCCGACCTCTTCTCTCTCGGCACTGTGCTGTACCTGCTGGGCACGGGACGTCGCCCCTTCGACGCCCCCACCGATCTCGAGGCCCTGGTGCGCGTGCGGCAGTGCCAGTTCGCCCCGCCCGCCCAAGTCGCGCCCGACATCTCGCCCGAGTTTGCCCGCATCA
>Ga0224523_1001122_pt1 | contig 11990 bp, 10 predicted proteins | sample CFST50metaG_FD_182732 | JGI IMG/M metagenome (GOLD analysis project Ga0224523, IMG submission 182732) | Peat soil microbial communities from Stordalen Mire, Sweden - C.F.S.T50 | ecosystem: Environmental > Terrestrial > Soil > Wetlands > Peat | place: Sweden: Norrbotten County, Stordalen Mire...
CCGATCTGAATGGCGATGGCATGGTTGATATCAATGATGTTTATTTTGCATTCGACAACTACCTGCTGGGGATTTATGTGCAGACGCCTTAATGATGCAGTATCCATGGCTACATGATCATGTTCATTAAGCGAGAAGCAGGATTAAGATTCTCAATGAACCGGCGGGTTTTCCCGCCGGTTTTTTTTACTTTATATTTTATTTTTTAGATTGTGCTGTGCTAATTCTCTCATTTAATAACAAACAACTATAAAATTCTTCCAACTGTATCTTTCCCTTTAAAACCTTTAAGGATTATGACAGAAGTTGGCAAGATCTTTACCTAAATTGGCTAACCAACTTCCGTCATTGGCAAGATCTTTACCGAAGTTCATTAACCAACTTCAGTCATTGGCAAGATCTTTACCGAAGTTCGTTAACCAACTTCAGTCATTGGCAAGATCTTTACCGAAGTTCGTTAACCAACTTCCGTCAATGGCAAGATCTTTACGGTAGTATAAAGTAGATTGTGTAAACAGGGTTTGGGTAGCAACAATCTAGGCTTGTTCCTCCGTGGAGCGTAGCGGAACGGAGGAACAAGCCTAGATTGAAAAAATTTAACTAATTTTAAAACCAAACACCTATATGAAAAAAGACGAAACAAGTGACCAATTCCCTAAGGGATTTTTTAAGCAATTTAAGGACAAGGAACAATTTCAGGAATATTTTAATTCGCTATTCAAGCGAGGTATAGAGGAGATGCTACAGGGTGAACTGGATGAACATCTGGGTTATCTTAAACATACTAAAGAGGGATACAATACAGGTAACAGTCGCAATGGATCTTTCCCAAAAACGATTAATACCGAGAACGTGGGAGAGGTAGTACTGAACATTCCAAGGGACAGAAATGGAGAATTTGAGCCAATAATCATTCCTAAGGGGCAAACGATCAGCAGCAAGATAGAAGAGGCTATAATAGGAATGTATAGCCGTGGTATGACCACCTACGATGTTCGTAAGCAGGTGTTGGAGATTTATGGGATGGAAATTAGCGAAACAACGGTTTCCAACATTACTGAAAGTATAATGGAGTCTGTCAAAGAATGGCAACAGCGGGTACTGGAGCCAGTCTATTACGCGATATGGATGGATGGCATTATGCTTAAAGTTAGAACTGATCATAAAGTAATAAGCAAGTGTATTTATATCGTTATCGGTCTTAAACCAGATGGTATAAAAGAGGTGCTCGGATTTTGGATTGAAAAAACAGAATCAGCTTCCTTTTGGATGAGCGTTCTGACGGATTTAAAAGCCAGAGGAGTAGAGGACATTCTTATCGCTTGCACAGATAACCTCAAAGGGTTTACCCAGGCAATTAAAGCAGTGTTCCCTGAAGCTGTTACACAACTTTGTATTGTTCACCAAATCCGCAACAGTTGCAAGTTTGTGGTCTATAAAGATAGACGTGAATTTTGCCAGGATTTGAAGAAAGTATACAACGCGATCAACCAAGAAATAGCCTTGGAAGAGTTTGAAAAATTCAAACTCAAATGGGGTAAAAAGTATAAATATGCAATCGCTTCATGGGAGGCAAACTGGGACAATCTTACCAATTATTTTGATTATCCGCTTGAGCTTAGAAAAATTATTTACACCACTAATACAATAGAAAACTTAAATCGCGGAATAAGAAAATACACTAAAACAAAAACACAATTTCCCAATGAAAACGCAGCATCGAAGTCAGTTTATTTAGCAATAAAAAACATAGAAATGGCATGGAGTAAGCCAATTGTAAATTGGCCAATAATTCTTAACCAATTTTTAATTATCTTTGAAGAACGATGCAGACTTTAAAAATCCTGTTTACACAATCTACTTTATAGTCTCTATTTATTCTAGAAGGTTCTACATTTTTGTTAGAAGGTTCTACACTTTTTGCATTCATTTGGAGACTATGATTTTGTTCTTACACATTTTGATTTCATTCTTACATGTTTTGATCGTGAATTCCTGTCTAAAGATTTTAGACAATTAAGAATTTCTTTAAAAAGGCTCAAAATTACTTCGAGACATCTCAACATTGTATTAGATCACTTAGTTCGCGAGTCCCGAAGCTTTCGGATGTAATCAGCACACCATATTTTTGCAATTTAATAATAATGTGTAACTTTGCCGTCCAAAATAAAAACGAACAATTACTCATTTATGGCAACAACAGCAGATATCCGCAATGGATTATGTATTGATTTCAACAACGACCTTTGCTATGTAGTGGAATTTCAACATGTGAAACCCGGCAAAGGAGGAGCTTTTGTACGCACCAAACTCAAAAGCATTAAAACAGGCAAAGTATTGCAAAACACTTTTCTGTCGGGAGCAAAAATCGACATTCAAAGAGTGGAGCGCCGCCCATACCAGTTTCTTTATAAGGACGACAGCGGCTATAACTTTATGCACAATGAAACTTTTGAGCAGTTGAATATCCCCACGGAAATGGTCAATGCACCACAGTTCCTAAAAGAAGGACAAGGAGTGGAAATAGTGGTTCATGCCGATACTGAAACACCCCTGTTTTGCGAACTACCAGCGTTTGTGGACCTCCTGGTGACCTACACTGAGCCCGGCATGAGAGGCAACACTGCCACCAACGCCCAAAAGCAAGCCACCCTGGAAACCGGCGCAACAGTAAATGTTCCGCTGTTCATCAATTCCGGCGAAAAAATACGTATCGACACACGCGATAATTCGTATTCGGAAAGAGTGAAGTAAGCGGTTTTCGGTAATCGGTAATTGGTTTCGTCAATAGATAGAATGACCATAACCTGCAACCAAGAACCAGCAACTAGCAACCAGTAACTACTAACCACCAACCACTAACTAATAACCACAAACGTTTTTTTATGAAAATTTTACCTGTTTTGAAGCTGAAAGAAATTGAGGGGATGATAAACGCAAAGTTTACAGGTGATCCAAACCACATTATCAGTGGTATCAACGAAATTCACAAAGTAGAGGTTGGCGACATCACCTTTGTCGACCATCCCAAGTACTACAAAAAAGTACTTGAATCCAAGGCCAGCACCATCATCATCAACAAAGACGTTCCCTGCCCTGCCGGCAAAGCGCTTATTGTTTCTGACGATCCCTTCAGGGATTACATCACTCTGGTGCTAAAGTACCGCAAGTTTGAACCTTCAACCAGCGCCATCAGCAAGTCGGCTGTTATTGGCAAAGGCACCGTTATTCAACCCAATGCTTTTATCGGCAACCATGTGGTGATAGGCGAAAACTGCATCATCCACGCCAATGCCAGTATTTACGACCACAGCGTAATAAGCAATAACGTCATTATTCACAGCAATGCCGTGATCGGTGCCGATGCTTATTACTTCAAAAGAAGACCCGAATTCTATGATAAAATGGAATCATGCGGTCGCACAGTGCTCGAAGACAATGTGGAAGTTGGAGCGCTGACATCAATTGACAAAGGCGTTTCAGGCGACACTGTGATAGGCTGGGGAACCAAGATCGACAATCATGTTCAGATAGGCCACGATGTGGTGGTTGGAAAAAATGTGCTTATCGGATCCCATTGCGCCATTGGCGGTGTCACCACCATCGAAGACGATGTAATACTTTGGGCCAGGGTTTCCATAAACAAAGACCTTGTTATAGGCAAAGCGGCTATTGTACTTGCCATGTCTGGTGTTGACAAATCGCTTGAAGGAGGCAAAACATATTGGGGTGTCCCTGTAGGCGAATACCGACGCAAATGGAAAGAGATATCTGCCGCAATACGCCTGCCGGAGATAGAAGATGCGCTGAAGGCCAAAGAAATCATCAAATAATAAGTCCCAAGTCCCAAATTCCAAATTCCAAGGGGTAGCTTGATTTTAGGGATGGAGCCTTGAATAAAGGAGGTTTCTCTCAACGCGAGCGTATGCAATACGCCCAAAAAGCACAATACCCTATCCCTTGGAATTTGAAACTTGGGACTTGGGACTTGAGACTTTATTCTTTGCTGTCCAGCTTTTCCGGATTCTTCAGGTAGTAAACATCCAAAGCCACTATTAATGCAATGATCCCCCAGAAAGGGACCGAAGCTTTGTCTGTGTCAAGGAAGTTATTCATTAGTCCATGAATAAAATAAGTAAAAAGAGAAACAATCGACACCAGGACAAGATATTTTATTTCCGCTGAGTTAGAGCGCTTGTAAACCTTTACAGCCGTATAGGTAATTAGTACAATTATTGAAATTACAGAAATAATGCCCATCACTCCCATCTCAGCAAGTGGGCCGATATATTCACTGTGGGCATTGCCCCTGTCGCCGGCATTGGTACTGATAGTGGTCTTTTCCTGTGAAAGCTGGAAAGGCGCATAATTGAATTGGTAAGTTCCCGGCCCCCATCCAAACACAGGCTTTTCCTCAAACATCCTTATGGCACAAGACCAACGGTTGATACGCTCAAGGTTTGAAGCGTCGGTGGAGATGTTCGAAATGGACTGGATATGCTCCATGTAATCTTTTGACGAATCCTGACGGTTTTTTTCAAGCTTCATAAAAATCTCAAAACGATATAGCATGTAAACCCCGGTAACCAAAACCAATGCAGCCACCACTATCTTGTAATTAATTTTCATTTTCAGAATAAGGAAAATGACCAATGCCACCACAAGGCTCACCCAGGCCGCACGACTATGTGAAAGAACAATGGCAACAGCATAAATGATAAACAATGCAAATGATAGCCAACGCTGCATTTTGCTAAGTTTTTTGTCAAGCGAAAACCCAAGGGCAAAGGGCAGAAACATCGCCAGTAAAGCACCATAGGAGGTATGATCGTTGAAAAAAGGCGTCATCACCCAATGTGAAGTAGGCTCATCAAACCCATAAGAAGAGTGGTTATAAATTGTGTAAAATATAACTATCAAAAACGACAGCAAATACATCCAAACAAATCTGCGAATATTACGTGGTTCTTTGAAAAGCTGTGTAGCAAGAAAATAAAAAGGAATAATGAACCAAAGTTTTGCTGCAAGGAATTTAAATGAAACAACCGGCATTGTACTTGTAATGGATGTCAAAAATATCCAGAAAAGGTAGATCATAATGGCAATGCTCACCGGATGGCGAGTGATTTTCGAATCGAAACTGCTATTGTACATCAAACGGACGACAAATAAAACAGTAACCGCTGCAAGCAAAGGCTCAGTTGGCAGGTTTACACCAACATTCAATTCAAAATTGCTGAGAGAAACTGATAATGGAGTGAGAAAAACAATTAGCAGCAGTAAAATATCAAGTGAAAAAATAAAAAGCAGGGTTATTAAAAAGATAACAGGAATGATTGAAAACCAATAAAATTCATTGACGATAAAAATACAATTCAATGCAATAAAAATTGCACAGATGCCATAAACCCACTTTATTTTAATTTTATCAATCATTCAGGTTACTGGTTGCTGGTTACTGGTTGTTTTCTTTTATTTTTAATACTTTCAAGAAGCATGATGATCAGCAATGCAAAAACAAATGTTGCAATAAAACTTGTTACAACAATGAGCCACCTTATAGGGTAAGTTTTTTTATCAGCAGGTATAGGGCTGCTTACATAATTTGAATAAGTGAGTTCTTTATTAACATCGCGCAATGCAGTTTCATAATCCAGTTGCAGCTTACTGTAAGCCCCAGTGGCGGACGAAAACATTTCATCAAGCAGTAAATATTCTCCACCTTTTACTTTAAGGTTTTTTATTGTTTCACCAATGGAAGTAAGGTTACTTTTTCCACCAGAACCAAGCATTTTGAAATATGCCTTCATCGATTCCTTTGTCTGGACTTTGTAATCAAGAATACCATAAACTATTCTTAAACTATCAAGCTTTTGGGAAAGAGAATCTATCTGGATTTGTTTTTCCTTCAACTGACGCTGGGCTATTTTCAGCACTTCCTGCGATTTATCCTTTTGCATTCTTCTGGCCTTTTTATTGAAAAGGGTAACCATTTCCTTCACCATTTTACAAGCTGTTTCGGGCGAGTTATCTAAAATATCAATGACCACCGATTCGTATTCAGTTTTACGAACATCAATATTATCCTCCAATTCCTTTATTACTTTAGTATAATAATGATCATCCGATTTTTCGATACCATAATGTGATGTCAAATCAAATTTTGCAATCATACTATCTTTGATATCATCCGAACGCAACAACTGCAACATCAACTCAGTGGGCGTTTCCGATGAGTATGGAATCAGGTTCGAAGGATACAATATAGCTGTGGATTTATACCGGGGCTTAATGAACAGCTCACTCGAAAACAGTGTCGACAACACAACTGAAAGTGCCAATAATATCAACAGAGATATCCTCCATTTTACTATCAGCTTGAAAAGACTCATATTTGAGAACATATTTTCCATATCAAAATCAATTTCTTTTGGCCAATGTTTAAATTTTACGAATGATATTTTAGGTATTTTAAAACTTTCTTTAACATACTTCTTTTGCTGCCCGGATTTCTCCGGCACAATATTTTTTATTATTTGTCCCTCGCTGGTTTCTGCTTTCGATTCTTCAATTTTTTTTTCATCTGTAGCAGGAACTTCCTGAGGTTCGACAGAAGTTCAACTAAATGTAAACTTTTTCTTTTTTAAATTTTCAATTACAATGATCACCATGAAGGCCAGCAGCAATGCAGAAATAGTAGACACCACCGTTATAAGCCACCTTACAGGGTATGATTTCTTTTCCGCCTTATATGCTGAGTTCACAATGAATTTACATGGAAGTTCTTCTTCGGCATCCACCTTGGCTTCCTCATATTTTGATTTAAGAGAACTCAACTGCTTCTTTTCATTCTCCAATCCATCACGCAAAGCAACATAGGCACCACCATATTCAGAAAGTGTTTCGAGTTTTGATTCAAGTGCTTTGGCGCCGGAAGCATTGTTGTGTGATAATGCAATTGCTAGCTGTGTATTATAAGCCTCAGCCTGTGTTTCGTAATCATTTACTCCCAACTTCCGCAGTTCGGTGAGCGAGTCTTCCATTAGCTTGGTTTCCGTTTTAAGCTTATTGTACTCCGTTTCAACAATCTTATAGCCCTTAATTGCCCGTTCTTTCTGCATTGAGTTCTTAGTGGAGTCAAGCAGTGCAGCAATGTCGTTGGCAATATCAGCAGCCATTTGCGCATCTTTATCCAGCACAGTAATCTCAACGGCCATGAACTCAGTTCGTGTAAAACTGATATTGCTTTCATATTCCTGGTAGAGCAAGGTGTTTTTATATTTCGAAGAAGGATCAATGTCGTAATGGTTCACCAGGTCATACTTCTGAATAACCCTGGCCCTGATCTTGTTTGAGTTCAATATCTGCAAAAGTTGCTCTGCCTGTTCTTCGGCTCCAAACTCAAGTATATCCTGCTTCCCGCCATAGTTATCAGTCATCAGCGCCTTAGAAATGGAATTGGTAGATGTAGGAAACATGATGACAGTGGACTTATATTTTGGTGAAATAAAAAACGGCATAGTAAACAATATTGAAGCACCAATTGCTACGGCACCAACAATAAGAAGCAATTTCCTCCAATTATAAATCAATGAGATCAGGTTTGCGGAATTAAAATCTTTGTTTTCCGGAGTATTATTCATTTCGCTCTAAGCTTAATTATTAATAATGTCAAAAATATAAAAATTTATTCAATCAGGAATTTTCATTTGTCGTTATTCACTTTTAATGATCTTGAACATATCTCTGAAACTGATGATACGTAGCAGAACTGCAAGTAAACCGCTAGAAGCAATCATTATTATCATTCCTGTTTTCCAGTGGTCGCCAAAATATTTTGAAGCATACCCAATAAGTATTACTCCTGCAACAAACACCAAGAGCGATATCAGGAAACGATAATTCGTCTTAAACCTGAACAGACGCTGTACAAGTATAACTTGTATGATAGAAGTTGTAAACTGTGTAGTGAGGCTGGCAAAAGAAGAGCCTGATGCAAAAAAGCGAGGGATCAGGAAAATATTCAGGATGATATTCAGTGCCATGCCCAGGCCAGCCATAATATTCAACTGTTTCAGGTTTCCATTTGCAGTAAGTAAAGTTCCGAAAACATAAGTAGTGGATATTGGGATAAAACATCCCATCAGGTAACCAAAAACCCGTGATGATTCTTCAATCCGGCTCCCATAGGCCAATGAACTCTCAGCACCTTTAATGTTGAATGGATAAAGTAAACTCATTATTTCATGACTGTAAAAAAAAGAAGTTAATGAAACAATAATAGAACCCATAAATAACATGGAAAATGCCAGGCGCACCAATGATTCCACAGATTCCTTGTGTTTGATCATTTTTGCAAACATAGGCAACAGCAAACCCGAAAACAAAAAAGCAATCATATTTGTTGCATCAAGTAGTCTGTAAGCTGATGCATAAATACCAGCCTGCATTTCGCCCGAATTTAACCCCTTAACTTCAGAAGCATCGGGTAGCATACGTTCAAGCATTACTGTGTCAATCCTGTTATAAAATGTCATCAGCAGCACAAGAATGGCAAAAGGGTAACTATTTTTGATGATGAGCAATGAGAAAGGTAGGTTCCAGTGAAGTTTGAGAAATTTTGATTTCGCTTTTTTAAAAACGATCACCATTGTAATAATGGCTGTGAGAAAGTAAGCCAAAGTCTGTGCAAATGCATACAGGCGTATACCATCCAGAGGCGTAAAAGCATCAAACAATAGCAAAGGCCCACAAACAACTATCATTATTGAACGGTCGAGTACAGATATAAAACTGTCAATTTTAAATAAATGTAGCCCCGAAAGATTTGATCGAAGATACATTATAAAAGAAATGAGAAATTGGTTAAAGGCAAGTACAATCAGAAGCATGACCTGTAGTGAGTCGTAGCGGATTATAAAAGCGCAGACAAGACTTATCAACAGATAAATTCCACCCAGCAGCAGCTTAAGAACTATGATGCTCGATAGGTGTTTGCGTAGAAGGTGATTATTTTGAGCAATATTTTTATTATTGAAATTGGTTATCCCAAAATCAAGCAAAATATTCAATAAAAAAGAAAAACTAAAAATAGAATAATAGAATCCATAATGCTCAGTCCCCACAGCATTCTGCACGCTCCGGTCAATCCCCAAAATAAAAAAAGGTTTGATAAGGAGATTCAGAAACAATACAAGTGCAATATTTTTAAGGAATTTTTTCAGCATATGATAAAATCGTGCAAATGTAAGAAAGGTTTAATATATATGACAGCTATCTAAGTGAATTTACGAAAAAATGTAATTTTGCTTATCAAAAATAACTTACTTTTACCTGAAAATTCCGACAAAGAATTCACCAGAAATGAAAATTGTTGTAAACACACAATGCCTTATCAAAAACAAGCTTGAAGGGCTTGGATGGTTTAGCTATGAAACGCTGAAACGAATAACTGTACAACATCCCGAGCATGAATTTATATTTGTATTTGACCGCAAGTGGGACGAGGAATTTATTTTTGCAAACAATGTAAAACCCGTCATTCTTTATCCGCCATCGCGTCATCCTTTTTTATGGCATGTTCGTTTCGATGAATTATTCCCTTTGTTATTGCTGCACCAGAAAGCTGATCTTTATCTCTCGACAGATGGTTGGATGCCACTGCATACGAGGGTAAAAACTATTGATGTGATACATGACCTGAATTTTGAATATTACCCGAATGACCTGCCTTTTTGGTATAGGAATTATTACAGGTATTATTTCCCTCGTTTTGCACGAAAATCAACGCACCTGGCAACGGTTTCGGAATATTCAAAATCGGATATCGTTAAGAAATATGGGGTCTCACCCGAAAAAATTGATGTGGTTTATAATGGCTGCAATACGGAATATAAGTCTATTGAATCATTACATCAGCAAGACACCAGATGGGAAAATACCTTTAATCAGCCTTATTTTGTTTTTGTTGGTTCGTTACACCCCAGGAAAAACCTGAGTAACCTTTTCAGGGCTTTTGATATTTTCAAAAATATGGCCGATACTTCTGTAAACCTGCTTATAGTTGGCGAAAAGAGATGGTGGACTGAAGAGATCGACGATATTTACAATAACATGCAACATAAAGATGATGTTATATTTACCGGCCGGGTTGATGCTACAAAGTTATGCAAGATCATAGGTTCGGCGCTCGCCATGACTTATGTTTCTTATTTCGAAGGATTCGGTATACCCATACTTGAAGCTTTTCATTGCGAAACTCCTCTTATTACTTCAAATGTCACGTCCATGCCAGAAATTGCAGGTGATGCAGCACTATTTGTTGATCCATTCTCACCGGAATCAATTGCAAATGCTTTGTACAAGATTGCGAACAGCGAACCCTTGCGTCAGGATCTTATTGCAAAGGGACGTATCAGAAGACAGAATTTTAGTTGGCAAAAATCAGCAGATCTGCTATGGAATTGTGTTGAAAAAGTGATTGAAGAAGGCTAACAATGAAAAGATATTCAGCCATTCTTAGATTTTAAAAATCAAGAAAAGCAATAAATCCAATAAAATTGTGTCAATAAGGATGATCACTTCTATTATCTACAAAGGTGATCAATTCAATGGTGTTACCCATTAGTGTCCACTATAAATTAAAGAACGTTCTTTGAAACCCTTGTAGAATCAATATTTAAGAGTTTTTTACTTCGTGTCGATTTGAAATGCTTAATTCGTGAAAATGTTATTTCATGAATCAAGGCAAGTATGTTTTTACACAGTTAACAGATTTTCTTCCAAAAAGAGTATTCAATGGCATTGTTTCTCACTATTCTGGAGACAAGAAAGTTAGACATTTTAGTTGCTGGAATCAACTGTTGTGTATGATTTTCGGACAGATTACCAACCGGGATAGCCTTCGAGATTTGATTGTTGCCATTGAAGCTCACAATAGAAAGACATATCATCTGGGCTTTGGGAAAAGTGTTACCCGAAGCAATCTTTCAAAAGCCAATGAGAATCGCAACAGTAAGATATTTGAAGAATTTGCTTATTATCTCATTGACATAGCTCGAAACAAGCTAAAGAATGAGAGTTTTGAAATAAAAGGCAAGGTTTACGCCTTTGATTCTTCAACCATTGATTTATGTTTAAATGTGTTTTGGTGGGCAAAATTTCGCAAAGCCAAAGGAGGCATCAAACTTAATACGCTTTACGATATTACGACTCAAATACCAGCATTCATTCATATTACAGCAGCAACAGTTAACGATGTTAATGCAATGGACTTTATTCCTTATGAAAGCCAGGCTTATTACATTTTTGATCGAGGTTATATTGACTATACACGATTATTTAAAATAACACTACTTTCAGCGTACTTTGTTGTCAGAGCCAAGTCAAATCTTCAATTTAAAAGAATTTATTCACTAAAAGTTGATAAATCAACAGGCGTCCAAAGCGATCAAATAGGTAAATTGACGGGGTTTTATGTTTCAAAAGATTATCCTGACAAATTGCGAAAAGTGAAATATCACGATAGTGAAATGAATAGAACCTTCGTGTTCTTAACCAATAATACATTGCTTACAGCACAAGAAGTCGCACTACTTTACAAGAATCGGTGGCAGGTAGAACTATTCTTTAAATGGATAAAACAACATCTAAAAATAAAAACATTTTGGGGTAACTCGGAGAATGCTGTACGTATACAAATTTATACTGCCATAATTACATATTGCTTAATTGCAATTGTGGGTAATGATCTGAAAATTGATCGTTCTACCTACGAAATATTACAAGTTTTAGGAATATCTCTACTGGATAAAACTCCTGTAAAAGAGTTGTTTACAAATATAGATTACAATGATGTCAAAGAACGAAGTTATAACCAACTGTCACTCAATTTGATTTAAGTGGACAGCAATGTACTTTAATAATAAAGTAATGGCCCTTTGGAATATTTAACGGCCTTTTATGCATTTCTCATTATGCTCCTGTTTCAT
>Ga0224523_1001124_pt1 | contig 11971 bp, 9 predicted proteins | sample CFST50metaG_FD_182732 | JGI IMG/M metagenome (GOLD analysis project Ga0224523, IMG submission 182732) | Peat soil microbial communities from Stordalen Mire, Sweden - C.F.S.T50 | ecosystem: Environmental > Terrestrial > Soil > Wetlands > Peat | place: Sweden: Norrbotten County, Stordalen Mire...
TAGTCCCAAAATATTTGTTTCAGAAAAAATATCTTTCTTATTTTCTTTTTGCTTTTTTAGCAATACTACTTGTAAATGGTTTAGGAATATTAATGGGATCTCTCATTACTCCACCTCAACCTCTTGCAATGCCACCAATGGATTTGGGGCCAGGAATGCCTCCCATGGAATTAAGTTCAAGAATGCCTCCTCCAATGGGATTCAGGCCTATCACTCCACCAGAGCAAAAGTCAATTTATATGATTATTGCTGATAATCTGATTATTTCGATCCTTGTTATGGGGGCGGGAATTGCATTCAGGATGGCAACACAATGGCTCAGTGAAGAAAGCAGGCGTAAAGATTTGGAGAAAGAACAGCTTAAAACCGAATTGGCTTTGTTGAGACATCAGGTGAGTCCTCATTTTTTTATGAATACATTGAATAACATTCATGCACTCATCGATATAAATGCTGATGATGCTAAAAATAGTATCATTCAGTTATCTACAATGATGCGCTACATGCTTTATGATACTGCTCATGGAAAAACAACACTTAAAAAAGAGATTGAATTTATTGAGAGTTATATCAACCTGATTCAATTGCGTTTTCCTAAGAATGTGGCTGTCACTCTGGAGTTACCATCGATAACCAGCGATATTCATATTCCACCTATGCTTTTTATCTCTTTTCTTGAGAATGCTTTTAAACACGGAGTAAGCTATAAAGCCCAATCGTTTGTGTTTTTTAAACTGGAATTAATTGGTACCCGATTGAATTGCATTATCAAAAACAGTAAACACAAGCACAACGAGAGCCCTGACAATACTTATTCAGGTATTGGGCTGATAAATATAAAAAAGAGTTTAAGCCTTCTTTTTAAAGAAGATTTTACGCTGAATATTCAAGACGACGACAACGAATTTAATGTTCAATTAAACATCCCTGTCTATGAAAATTAAATGTTTAGCCATTGATGACGAGCCACTCGCATTAACGCAGATCAGTTCATACATAGAGAAAACACCATTTCTTGAAGCAGTGGCACTTTGCCAGAGTGCATTTGAAGCTATGGATTATCTGGCAGAGAATGAAGTTGATCTGATGTTTGTGGATATTAGCATGCCCGACCTCAATGGAATGGACTTTGTAAAGTCGTTAGCAGATAAACCACAGATCATTTTCACTACGGCTTACAGTGAATATGCCTTGGAAGGGTTTCAGGTAGATGCTCTGGATTATATCCTGAAACCGATCAGTTATGCCAATTTTCTTAAAGCTGCAACCAAAGCAAAGACATGGTTTGAAATAAATCAGAAACAAAAAGAAACCATACAGACTACACAAGATAGCTTGTTTGTAAAATCAGAATACAAACTGATACGCATCTTTCTGTCCGAAATCAAGTATATCGAAAGTTCGAATGAATACATCCAGATTCATCTTGTGAACGATAAACCAGTAACAACCCTTATCAGATTGAAAGCCATTGAAGAACAACTTCCAAAAGATAAGTTTATGCGTGTACACCGTTCTTTTATCATTAACCTTGATGCAGTCAAGATGATTGAAAGAAACAGGATTGTCTTTGATCAAAAGGTATATATTCCAGTTGGGGAACAATACAAAGAAGCTTTTCAGGCTTTTATTGATAAAACATTTCTGGTATGAAACTTTTAATGCGCTATACACCAATACGATCAGCATTAACTTAAGTATCTTTAAAAATTGTCTATGAAACTAAAAAAGAATATTGCCACCAGTGAAGAGGGTTTTGTTTTTAATCCCGGTACCGGTGACTCCTTTACATCCAATCCTTTGGGAACAGAGATCATCTGTTTACTTAAAGAAGAGAAGCCTATCAAGGTGATCATTGAAACGATCTGCTTAAAGTATGATGTTGATCAATATCAATTCGAAAATGATCTCAATGATTTTGTATCACAGCTTAAAGATTACAACATTTTAGATGAACTCCATGAAAAGTCAGTTGAATAAGAATGACGTATATGGCAAAAAGAAAATTGTCATTGCAGTTACAGGTTTAAATGCAATCGACAGTCCCGGTCCCGGAATAGCAGTGATTCGTTCTATCCGTGAATGTCATGACCTTGACGTTTATATCATCGGTCTTTCCTATGATGCACTCGAACCCGGCATCTACATGCATGATATGGTGGATAAAACCTACCAAATTCCATATCCATCGGCAGGTACCCAAAGCTTGATGGAAAGGCTGATGTATATTCATGAGCTTGAACATATTGATTTGATTATCCCAAACTTTGATGCAGAGCTTTTTAATTTTATTAAATTAAGAGAGAAACTAAAGGAAGTGGGTATCCGAACTTTCCTGCCTGAAATGGATCAGTTTGAAGCGCGTGACAAAATAAAACTCTATGAATTTGGTGAAAAGCACGATTTATTTATCCCCGAAGATAAAATGATCTACAATGTCAAAGACCTTGATAATGCAGCTGAAAATCTTGGATTTCCTTTGGTCGTTAAAGGCAAGTTTTATGATGCCATTATTGCAAGTACGCTGGAACAAGCTCAGAAAGCCTTCTATAAGATTCAGGCTAAATGGGGATTACCAATTATTGTACAGGAATTTATCAACGGCAACGAAATCAACATAGCCGCATTGGGTGATGGAGAAGGAAATACTATCAGTGCAATTCCGATGAGGAAATTATATATAACAGATAAAGGGAAAGCATGGGCAGGAATCACCCTTGATGATTCATCCTATATTGAGCTTGCAAAGAAGTTTATTGAAATCACTCGTTGGCGTGGAGGGTGTGAGTTGGAAATCATGCAAACCACCGATGGCAAATCCTATATCATGGAAGTCAATCCTCGTTTTCCAGCCTGGATATTTCTAACTGCTGCTGCAGGACAAAACCAACCGGCTTCATTGGTAAAAATGGCTATGGGGGAGAAGGTTGAACCTTTCACTGGCTATGAAGTGGGCAAGATGTTTATCAGGTATTCCTGGGATTTGATAATAACTATTGCTGATTTTCAGCAGATCTCTGCTACCGGGGAGTTTAAATCTCAATGCTGATGTTCATAATTTTCGGATACTGAATTAATTAATAGAGAAATGAATATGGAAAAATTGAAATATGAACGGCCGATAATTAAGAAAATGAACACCGGATTTATGAACAAGTTCGGAACACGTTCTGAATTTGAGCCGGTTACACATATTGAAGGTGTTTCTGTAAAGAGTCTTATTCATCAGTATGGCTCCCCATTATTTGTAATTTCAGAAAAACAGATTCGCCGGAATTATCAAAATGCAACCCGGATCTTTAAAACCAGATACCCTAAAGTCCAGTTTGCATGGTCATATAAAACTAATTACATGAATGCCGTCTGTCAGATCTTTCATCAGGAAGGATCGTGGGCTGAGGTTGTTTCAGGTTTCGAATATCAAAAGGCATTGGCAAATGGAGTGCCGGGGAATAAAATCATATTTAATGGACCTTATAAAACCGATGAGGAACTCATCATTGCTATACAGAATAATTCATTGATTCACATCGATCATTATGATGAACTTTATTCCCTTATAAAACTGAGCGAAGAGCATGGTTTTAAACCCCGTGTGGCCATTCGTGTCAATATGGATACAGGTATCTATCCGAAATGGGATCGTTTTGGATTTAATTATGAAAACGGACAAGCCTGGAATGCCATCACCCGCATCCTGATTTCAGAGAACCTTGACTTGGTTGGACTACATTGTCATATCGGCACTTTCATGCTTTCCCCTTCTGCATATTCTATTGCAGCAACAAAGTTGTGTGAACTGGCTTGGAAAATCAAGGAGAGTTACAATAAAATTATTCAGTACCTCGATCTGGGTGGTGGATTCCCTTCGACCAACACTCTGAAAGGTGCATATCTCCCCGGATCGGATACGGTTCCTTCCATCGATCAGTTTGCTGATGCAATAACAGATGTTATTCTGGGTTATGGATTCAAACAAGAAAATCTCCCTTTGTTAATACTCGAAACCGGACGGGCATTGATTGATGATGCAGGTTTCCTTTTAGGTACGGTGATAGCCACCAAACGGCTTTCGGATGGACGAAGAGCAACCATTCTCGACTTTGGAATTAATTCACTTTTTACCTCTTTTTGGTATGAGCACAAGGTGAGTCCTGCTCAACCAATGGGGCAGTATTCAGAAGAGATCGTGCTCTATGGGCCGCTGTGTATGAATATTGATATCATTCGTGAAAGCATTACAATGCCATTGCTCGAAAAGGGAGACCATCTGGTCGTACACAAAGTTGGAGCATATAACATGACCCAGTGGATGCAATTTATCACCTTACGACCCAATATTGTATTGATCGATAATGACAACATAACACATGTGATCAGAAAGGCTGAAACCCTTGAATATCTTCAAATGTTTGAACAAACACCCGACCATCTGAAACAGAATCCTTTGAAATAAATTGTTTTATTGATTACTGAAAATGACTACTATATGCTCAAGCGCCAATATATTGATACATTTCGTAACGTTGTTCTTCCGGCAACTTTAAATAGCTATTCTGTTATTTTCTTTTTCAATAATAAGCTTTTGGCCTGGGTAATTCTGTTGGTCTCATTTTTTAATTTCTATGCAGGATTGAGTGGCTTAATTGCAGTTGTGGTCTCAGTTCTCATTGCCAATAGAATGGGTTTTGATAAGACACAGTTAAAGAAAGGACTTTATAGCTTCAATGGATTGCTCACCGGTATTGGTATGGGTACTTTTTTTGATCCGGGATGGGTGTTTTTGAGTCTGCTTTTATTGTCAACTTTGTTAGCGCTGATGCTGTCTGTTACCTTTGGAGGTTGGCTGGGAAAATATGGACTACCTTTTCTCAGCTTGCCTTTCGTCTTTACCTTTTGGTTTGTCGTACTGCCCTCTTCTCAATTTGAAAATCTTGGATTAACGCAACGCAACATCTATTGGATGAATGAAATGTATGCTGTTGGTGGAAATTCAATGCTCAATTTTTTTCAGACTATCAACTCACTCCCGGTCAATAAGATGGTAGACATCTATCTGCGGTCTATGAGTTCTATTTTCTTTCAGGATAATCTGATCGCAGGTTTATTGATTACCATATCTTTATTGATCTGTTCACGTATTGCCTTTTCATTGTCTATTGTAGGGTTTGTATCTGCCTACTTTTTCGCGAAATTTTCAGGATCAGCTGCTGCAAGTATCACCTATTACAATATTGGCGCCAACTACATCATGGTTGCTATTGCAATTGGGGGGTTCTTTGTCATTCCATCACGCCATTCATACTTCTGGGCTATTCTTTTAGTGCCGCTTACATCGCTGGTATTGTTGTTTTTAAATAAACTATTCGGATATATTCAACTTCCGGTGTTTTCCCTACCATTTTCAATGGTGGTCATACTCTTTGTCTATTTCCTGATGATGCGATCAAGTCCATCCAAATTGAAGTTGACGCCTTTCCAGTATTATTCACCTGAAATAAACCTTTATACCTATAATAACAACCAGGATCGACTTTCCCATCTACTCTATTTTCCATTGTATTTGCCTTTCTGGGGTGAGTGGACAGTAGCACAGGGTCAGGATGGAAAACATACCCATATAGGTGATTGGGGTAAGGCTTTCGATTTTATGTTACTTGATGATCAATCCATATCTTATACTATGAATGGTTTGGTTTGTGAGAATTATTATTGTTACAATAAGCCCATACTCGCACCTGCAGATGGAATCGTGGAAGATATTTTTGATAATATCGATGACAACGAAATAGGCAAAGTAAACACAACGGATAACTGGGGAAATACCATTATTATCCGACATCTTACAGGTCTTTATACTCAAATGTCTCATCTGAAGAAAGGAACGTTTAAAGTCGCAAAAGGTGCTTTTGTAAAGCAGGGTGATATCGTAGCGCATTGTGGCAATTCAGGACGGTCTCCTGAGCCACATTTGCATTTTCAGGTCCAGATATCTCCTCTGTTGGGATCTCGGACATTGGATTATCCTTTTGCATATTATCATGAAAGAGAAGAGACCACAGTGAAACTTAAGCAATTTTCAAAACCATTAGTAGGGACTCATGTTTCCGGACTATTTTCTGATGCAGTGTTGAAGTGTGCTTTTGATATTTCTCCCAATACTGTTTTAAAATTAAGGTACCAGAATGAAAAGGGGATTGAAAAAGAGGAGCAGTGGGAAGCCTTTACCGATGCCTACAACTATAAATATCTTTATTGCAAAGAGACAGAATCGAGTGCATATTATGTAAACGACAACACCATGTTTTATTTTACAGCATTCTATGGCAATAAAACATCGCTGTTGTATTATTTTTATCAAACCGCTTACAAGGTTTTCTTAGCCGGTGCCGATCAACTGGAGTTGAAAGAAGCAATGCCGCTCAGTATATTAAGAAATAAAAAAATGAGCATCTGGCTGCACGATATTGTTGCGCCTTTCTATACTTATATCAGGGTGTGGTATTCAGTAAAAGTAGTTTATGGAGATAATCAATTCGATAATAAGAAGTTGAAGCTGAAATCTGAAATACACTCTTCCCTTTTTAAAAACACTCAGAAAGAAAGCTCAGGTACGATTACATTACAGGGAAATAGCATCAGTGATTTCACTTATGAAACAACTAAAATTAAAATTAAGGCCATATGCGTAAATTCATAATCATAGCATTGCTTTTTGTTGCTATAATTGGGAAGGCACAAAAGCCCATCGATTTTCTTTCTGTCGACAGTATTACTTATAAATGTTATTTAGCAGGAGATTGGAATAAGTTGATTGAGGTCGGGAACGCCGCACTAGAACAGAATATTGACTATAAAAAACTACGTCAAAGAATAGGTTATGCATGGTTTGCAAAAGCAGACTTTTACCAAGCACAGAAGAATTACGAAAAAGCCCTTTCTTTCGACGAGGGTGATGCCGACACCCGTGTTTATCTCTATTATTGTGGACTGAATCTGGGAAATGAATCCTATGCCCGTTTTCATGCCTCAAAGCTACCGGCTGATGTTCAGCAGAATTTTAAAATGATGCCCTTTAAACTGATTGATGCTATTGACTTTGAATACAACTACAAATCCAATAACAGCAGTACCCGTTCCAATCCAACATACACCCGTCTGGGGATCAATACGTTTATTGATTACAGGTTAACACTTTATCAGTCGGTATCCTATTATTCCCAAACTTTTAATCCGGACACGGTTGTCAAACAACCCGAGTATTATGTATTATTGAATTGGTCTTTATCCTCACACACCTCTATTAATGTGGTCTATCATTATTTGAATATGAGTAAAGGAGGTGTTGCTATACCTGCTAACATGTTTTTTGCTTCACTTTCTTATAAAATGAACCGTTTTCATATTGGTCTAAACGGCTCAATATTAAGTGACAAATTATCCAATACCTCGCAGTATGGTGTTCAGGCTGGTGTGACACTCGAGGGGAAATCTAATATATATCTCAACAGCTCTTTAAGTCAGGAAACAGAAAAAGCAGTAAGCCGTACTGTTTTCTCTCAGGCAGTGGGTGCACAATTGGTTAAAACATTGTGGGGAGAGGCCAATGTCACACTAGGTAATTTAAATAACTATAATGATTACAATGCACTTTATGTATACAATTCAGTAGACCCAACGTTATTCAGGACAGGCCTTACTCTATTCTGGTATCTTGGGAAAAGGGTCACCTTTTCTGCCAATTACACCTATGACACTAAACAAATCGAGTTAAATCAAAATAAATACATTCAACAATCATTTCTAGGAGGAATCAGATGGAAACTTTAAAAAAGATTTTATTCGGCATCAGTCTTACTTTCTTATTCAATTGCGTTCAGGCTCAAAGCACAGCAGTAATGGAAGCAGCATTTTCAAAAAGCTATGTGGCCGAGAAAGATAACGATTATACAGCAGCTATCAATAGTTTGAAGACTGTCTATAAAGCAGACAGTTATATCACAAATATCCGTCTGGGTTGGCTTCACTACCTTGCCAAACAATATATTGAATCGGTCAGATATTACGAAAAAGCTATCGCATTAATGCCTTATGCTATTGAAGCCCGTTTTGGATGTGTAAAACCACTCAGCGCTCTTGAAAACTGGGAAAAGGTAAAAGAGAATTACTTCCAGATACTCAAAATTGATCCCCAAAATACGACAGCTAATTACTGGCTAGGTGTGATTTATTATAACAGGAAAGACTATGCAAATGCCAACAAACTGTTTGAGAAAGTTGTGAACCTCTATCCTTTGGACTATGATTCAGTCATTATGTTGGCCTGGACGAAGTTAAACACCGGCAAGAATGAAGATGCCAAAGTATTGTTTCATCAGGCATTGATTCTTAGGCCTTCGGATAGCTCAGCTCTCAGTGGTTTAAAACTCATCAAATAACCCGTAGTAATATAATCTGATCTGATTCAATAAGAAATATCTTAAAAGTAAATTAACACGCAGATATGCTATATTTTGTGTCTTTACATGTTTGGATATCAGTTGAAAGAGGTGTATTTTTAAAAGACCTCCTAAGAGAAGAATATATAATTATTTGAAACAGTCACCTAAGCGTTCCCGGTCGTAACTTCTTTTCCCAGCACTTTAAGTCTGCGGATATGCGAGCCCAAAGCCTTGATAAAAGTTGGTTTCAGGTTATAGGTAAAGCCAAATTCCTTAATCGTTTTTTCAACAATAGGGGCAATTTTTCGGTAGTGGATATGGCAGATATTGGGAAACAAATGATGTTCGATCTGAAAGTTTAACCCGCCAATATACCAGAACAGGAAATTATTCTTTCGGGCAAAGTCGGCGGTAGTCTGCACTTCATGTACCGCCCAATCATGCTCAATTGTGTCTTGGGATGTCGGTATGGGTTGATTGACGATTTCCACAATATGTGCCATTTGGAATATTGTGCTCATGATGCAGCCTGCAAACCAGTGCATGATGAAGAACCCAATCAGAATCTGCCACCAGGTAAAGGATGTTAACAATAAAGGAAGGCCAATAAATACAAAAAGGTACAGGGCCTTGACTACGATCATCTTCGTAAGCTCAATATTGGGATGGGCAAGATGTTTTCGGGTGGCATCCGATTTTTTATATGAATGCAGTTGTGAGAAATCCTTAATCAGCTTTGATATGGTCATCAGGCCATAAAAGAAAAATGCGTGGAGGTACTGATAACGATGAATCTTTCGTAGCGGTGCATGTTCTGATAAACGGATAGGCCCCTTTGAAGCGATATCCTGATCACTGCCTTCAATATTGGTATAGGCGTGATGGAGATAATTATGTTGTATTTTCCAGGTGATCACACTGCTGCCCAATAAATACATGGTTCCACCGAATATTTTATTCACCCATGCTTTTTTGGAATATGAGCCATGCACTGCATCGTGCATCACACTCATACCCACCCCCGCCATGCCGATGCCGATAAATACCGTCAAAATCATAGCAACCCATGGACTCATGGGTATGGTAAGAATCAAAACCAACGGGACTATATAAACCGACAACATTGCTATTGTCTGAAGGGTCATTAGAAAATTTCCTTTTGTAGATATTCCTTTTTCACTGAAATAAGCGTTGACGTTCTTTCGGACTGCAGTAGCGAAATCCTGTTCCTGTGCGCTACTGGTTATAAACTTGATTTTTTTCATGATACAATTAAAGCTTGACATCATATAACAGCTCAGTGTATCTTAAGTTGAAAAAGCAGGGTGTTATTTAATTGTTATTATTTTAAATAGCGACAACAGTATCGGCTTTTGTTGTGTCCAATGCTATATGATCTGTTTTCACTACCAACATATCCCAGATGATTTTCAGCCATATCAGGATACAGGGAAAGGCCTTGAGGACAAACGGTGTGACATACTCATCGCGTATAAACCTGGGAAATAGATCGGTAGGTGAAATAGAGGTTAAAATAAAGGCACTTGCAAATAAGACAATATTCAAAACATTCTTCTCGCTGGTGATAAACCACATAGCGATCCCAGCCATAGCGATGATGAAAGTGGGGGATTCGGCTTTGTGATTAAATATGATGACCCACAATAGCACAGAAGTCAAAGTCAGTAATCTGAAGGTGAAATTTTTATACTCTTTTATTCTAACCAATGGAACCATGAAAATTAAGACTCCCAAAATGAGTATGATTTGTTTGCCGGGATCAAAGCCAAACCAGGTATGCAGCCAGCCCATGACGGAAAAGCCATATGAAACGGTGTGATCGTTATCCAGTAAATGCCCCCAGCTCTTATAAAGAAACATCAGTTGATCCAAATTGATAAATAGCAGCGGCAAGACGAATAAAAGTAATGACCAGCCCAGGGTATAGAGCGCCAGTTTCCATTTTTCAGGATAGAACAGGAAAAGTGCCAGCCCGACAATGCCAAATACCTTGATATAAATGGAGAAAACAATACAAAATGTTGCCAACCAATAGTTTCGTTTTTCCAATAATCCAAATGTCAGGATGATCAACCCGGCCAGTAAGGCATTGGATTGTTGGTTCTGAATGGATGTCATGAACTCCAGAAGACAGATCAACAGGATCACTCCTTTCTGCTTCAGCGTGAGCCTTGGCAGATAATAGACTGCCACAAGAAAGATGAACGCATTGATGATATTCCAAACCGTCAAACCAACGGAATCGGGAACGACGGTGAAGATCCCGAAGAAAACTGAAAAAGTAGGACTGTATTTATACAGGTCCTTGTGCTCCTTTGGGTAGTATTGATATAAGTCTTTGTTTTCGATTAAATGTGAAAAGGATTGCTTGAAAATGATATAGTTGTTGTATTTCGAATACTTCACACCGGTCTCCTCAAAGCTCTTCTTCGACAGCAATTGCGCCTGGAAACTGGCAAAAACGGACAGCAACAAAAACAGACCTATAATTATTTTACGATTTGATATTACTTTGATCAAGACTTTCATAGTATTAAGATAATAGACAAAAGTAATATTTACCGGCTTTTCTCTGTTATTTCATATAACACTTTTTCCGAAATATTCAATCTGACAGGCAGAATAAACCTTATCACTTATATCACTAAGCTCCTAAAAACGATCTTCAAACAAGGTAAAATAAATTTTTAAAACTTCTTCATAACTCCTTGATGACTTATTACTTAGATATAGTTGAGTCATACTTAAGCCATACTTGACATATACTTAATACATACTCAAAGATTATGGCTTAACCATGAGTCAATTAAGTAAAAATATTGTGACAAGATTTTGAGAGAAAAGCTTCTTCAAAGAATCATCAAAGACAATTTTAAAACTTTAAGAAAAACAAAAAAGGCCGTCTGGATAAGAATTCAGACGGCCTTTTTGATTAAAGAATCATTTGTTCAGCTACTTCTTTGTTACAGGAAGAGCAGGGATGAGCTTCAGGGTATAGGTAAAGGTAGTGGGGGTGGCATAAACGGTGTACTGTGGCAGGGGACGGGGACCACAGCCGTTGGATCCAACTCCGAGGGTTTGGTGGCTGATACACAAAACGGTTGCGCTACTTGTTGGCAGATCGATTTTGTATTCAGGTTTATCCAATTCTTCATCGGTATAGGGCAATGCGGTGATCTGCATCAGGTTCGCGTCGCTGTTTGCTTGCAATCCTATTCCGTTGGCAGCGGTGAGTTTGGCCCAACGGACATCTTCGTGGTTACCGCAATCCATTGGTTTCTCATAGGGTGTCTGCTGATCTTTGACGGAGCTGCTGTAGAGTCCAACATCGAAGCCACGTTTACGGTCGGCATAGTTCTCCATGGGACCACGACCAAAGTAAGTCAGGTGGTCAAGCTGTTTGTTGAGCATCAGGCGAACACCCATGCGCCCTACAACGAGTTGGGGATTGCTGGATGAGACATTGTTATCGGCTGTGATCGTACCATCTCCCTTAACTGTATATATTG
>Ga0224523_1001126_pt1 | contig 11959 bp, 9 predicted proteins | sample CFST50metaG_FD_182732 | JGI IMG/M metagenome (GOLD analysis project Ga0224523, IMG submission 182732) | Peat soil microbial communities from Stordalen Mire, Sweden - C.F.S.T50 | ecosystem: Environmental > Terrestrial > Soil > Wetlands > Peat | place: Sweden: Norrbotten County, Stordalen Mire...
GAAACGTCTGAAAGAAGCTGGTTTGTGGGACGAAGTGAAAGATCGTCTGAAATCGCCGGCCAACAGCTTGTCAATCGGGCAACAGCAGCGGCTGTGTTTGGCCCGCGGATTGGCGGTCGAACCTGCCATCATTTTGGGTGACGAAGCTACTTCGGCGCTCGACCCGATCTCCAGCAAAAAAATTGAGGAATTATTTCTGAAACTGAAAGATCAGTATTCGATTGTTTTAGTGACCCATACCCTCCGCCAAGCCAGGCGCATTGCCGATTACGTGATATTCATGTATCTGGGCGAAGTGGTTGAAGCTGGTCCCGCTTCCGAAATTTTCAGCAACCCAAAAGAAAAACTGACCAAAGAATACCTGGACGGGTATTTTAGTTAAAGACAATCAGCGATAATCTTTTTTCCTGAAGGACATTCCGAATAGCATGAAAATAAAAGCAGTGAGCCGCCTTCGACTCACTGCTTTTTGTTTTACACATTGGCTATAAACGGTGATTTCCGAATATACGTTTCATCCGTTAATTGTTCAGCCAGGAAATGAGCCAAATCAGTCGCGCTGATGCTGTCACCCGGACAATCTTCCAAACTAACAGCCATCTTTTTCCGCTCATCGGTTAATTCAATGAGTGGTAGCCTGACCAAAGTCCATTGAATATCACTTTCAGACAAAATATGGTATTCCAGTTGTTTGTCGGTTGTGGTTTCCGGATAGTTCGTTTTCATCCAATCGGTTCCAAATTGGGTTTTAGGACCTTTTTTGTCAGAAGGAGTATCAACATTCAGCCCGGTTGTTAGAATATACCGGCTGATTTTATGTTCTTTCATCACTTGAAGGACATTTCTCGTTGCATGGCTGAAGATGGAAGATTCCCCCTTTGGTTGTCCCAATGTACTGATTACAGCCCGACAATCCCTGACCAATGCACGGATGGCTTCAAAATCTCTGGCATCGCCTTTAATAACTTCGATTTGAGAGCTTTCGATTTCAAGATTTTCGGGATTCCGATGAAGTATTTTTAGGTTGAATCCCCTTTTTTGCAGTTCCTGAACCAGGTATTTTCCTGATTTTCCGGTGCCGCCAATGACGGCAATTTTTTGATTCTTTTCCATTTTTTCTTTTTGTAAATTTTGACAATAAATTGACTCCAGTATTCTTATCACCTAAGAAAACGGGGATTACAGAGACTTGGTAGCTCTGTTAATGAATGGGCAATATTTACAAATAGATTTTAATGATGCGAAGTTACAAAAAGTTGCTGTAGTCTTGAAATACTATAAGCTCATTGAGCAATGAGCTGGTTATACTTTTGCTTTTTTGAAACAGAAATACTACAAATATCAATAAAATAACACCTACTAAATCCTGCTTCCCACATATTACTTACCCATTCGGATATTTGCGATAAAACCATTTACGATGCATCATTCAGGTAATTGGCAGAGCGGTTGAGTTCTGAAAAGAGTTTTTTGTAGCGATGATTGTTGAGGTATCTCATCAGCCAGGGAATAGCCAGAAGAAGCAAAAGCAAAACGAAGATTAAAGGTTGAATTTCATTACCGGCAGCTATGTTTTTTAGGCCTCCGATATTCTTCAGGTGAAGGTATATTACCCAGCTTGCCAATAGGTAAAAAAAGAGGAGGTATGACAGAAAATCGAACATTTTCATGCGGTTCACCTTCCGGCGAAAGAAGATTAGCGATTCTTTCAGGGTTCGGTTTTCATCCGATTTGGTCAGAATTCGTAAACGAATGATTTCGGTGCTGGTTTGGATGAGAAAGAAAAGACCGCCTCCGATAAAAGGGACAACCGCAGCTAACGGTAAGTTTAGTTTCAGATAGGCAAAAGCGTAGATCATCAGACCGGACAATAGGATCAACAACCCGAAATAAGCGCCAATTTTCCATTTTACGTCGTTTATTACCTCCGTCATCATCCGACTGTGGTCCGTACTTTTGAGTGTGTTGAGGTTAATCAGCTCCGATCTGTTATCCGGATTTTCCGAATGAACTTCCTGCCACATCGATTTCAAATCAACGTTTTCCATTTTCGAGTATTTTTAGGAGTTGGGTTTTTATCCGGCTGATTTTGACACCGGTGTTGCTTTCAGAAATACCAATTATTTCGGCAATCTCCTTGTAATTATAATCTTCCAGATAAAGGAATATAATTGCTTTTTCAATGTCTGATAGTTGATTAATAGCCTGATAAAGCCGGTCTTTTTTGTCCGATTCGCTTTTGAACTCCTGATCGGCGATCGTGTATTCGGTTTTCGATAGCCCGACATGGATTGGACGGAGACTTTGCTTGCGGATGAGGTCGATGGCCGTATTCAGCGCAACCCGATAGAGCCAGGTTGAGAATGCCGATTGGTTTTTAAACGACGGATAAGCTTTCCAAAGTCGTATCAGGATTTCCTGGTAATAGTCCTCCTGGTAAGGGTTTCGGTAGAAATAGATGTTGCAAATCCGCTGAATGATTCCCCGATGCCGATTGATTAATTCTGTAAACTCGTTTTCCACTTTCGGATGAATTGAGATTTGAAAAGTTAGTCGTTTATTTTGGTTCGAATCTTACAAAATCGGGATTTTTTTCGGGATTCAGTTACGATACAAGACCACTTTTCAGTCTTCTATCACATTTAATACCAAGTGCAAATCTATATCAGTCCAAAACCATTCTGGTATAATGCCGATGAATAGAAATGTTAAGACCAATCGAGTGTGCGATGATTGGTCTGTTATATTTCTTCAATCGGTATAATCAAGCGATTTGTTGATATTGCATGACAACTTGTATATTTCATGCGACAACTTGTCCATATTGTGCGGCGATTTATGAATATTGAAGGGCATTTTATGAATATTGAAGGGCAATTCATGAATATTGAAGGGCAGTTAGTCAATATTACCCGACGATTAGTCAATATTACCCGGCAGTTTGATCATGTGAGGTGGCAATCAGACAATATTACCCGGCAGTTTGATCATTTTAGGTGGCAATCAGACAATATTGAAGGTCGTTTTGAAGATGTGAGGTGGCGATCAGACGAGACTATTCATGAAACATGAACGGTCAGACAAGATTGAAGGACAAGCGGATGAAATGATGGGTCGTAATAATAAAAGCCTGAATTAAGCGCTGAGGGTCAACGGTTCCGAAGCAGGTCGTTGAAATTATTTACACGATGAACCTCCTTTTGCTTATTCAGGCTTTTCACGGTTATTAAGCTGATGGGGTTGAGCTTGGTTCAGCCTTTTTCTTTGCTGTTTTGCCTTTCCCGTAATTTACAACAATTCTTGCCGCCTTGTACCGCGCGATCACATCTTCGTCGTCGATAAAACCTTCGATCATATCGTCGAGAATAATAAGACGGTTGTTTAGTGAATTGATTTGTGCCGTTATGTCGTGTACTGAAACCTTTTTACTGGTTTTTGTGGTTGACCGGCCTTCCAGATGTTGGTTGTAAACCTCCATCAACTGACGGATTGATGCCAGTTCGTCGGCAGTAATTTTATAAGGCGACAAAACATCGAGCATCGATTCTGCTTTTTTTACAATAGCAGAACAGCGGCTAATAGCATCTTTTTCGATGCCCGCAGAGAGTGAGTTTATAGAATGATCGACAAGTTGCAGAAGTACTTCGTTGTTGTTACGGCGTGCGTAAACACAATACTTTCGGCAAAGCTTGTACGTAGCGCGAATAATGTTGTCGAAGATCGAATTTTTCGATTGCGTATAACCGGTTGAGTCGAGGCCCGAAACAAGGTTCAGGTCTTCGTTCACCAGGTTAAATTCAGATTCGATTGCATTGACCTCCGAAACAATTTCAGGTTCATCAGACCAGTGTTCCTGGTCTTTCTTCAGGTTCGACAGTGTTGACTGCACCATTGTAAGAAAATTTGACTCAGTTTGCTTCATAGTTGCTTTTTTTAGTTAATCAACTGACCTGCTAGCAAATTTTCACAAAAGTTCGACCTTTTTTATCAAATTTTCATCTTTCAGTATGAAATATTTTTGAAAAAAATTGAATTGATGTGCAATGGGTATATTTCATGCGGCATAAGTGATTTTACGCCGGGTATTACATATCGCCTTTTGGTTGAAATCAGTTGTATTTCAGGGATTGTAAAATAATTTGATTTGCAGGTGTATAGCCACTGAAATGTAGAAGGTTCTCGACTCGGGGCGAAGTCGGGTTTTGTAGTGGCTAATCTGTTTCTATGAACAGGAGGTGTTGCTGGTATCCGTTCAAAAATAAGGATTCCATCTCTTTTCGAAAGATGGAATCCTGTTGCTAACTATCATTAGGAAGTAATAGCCTAATTACTTTGCTTCAAAAGTTGCACCAACTTGAACTTCAAATCCACCAGCGAGAATGATATCCCCTGTCGCATCAAAAGTGATATTGGCTCCGTTTTGAATTACAACGTTACCAACTGTTTGATTGGCATCTACATTATACCCTGCTGAAACAGTTTGACAGTTGAGATAGGCCGTTGAACTCAGGGTTTTATTTTGTACATAAACATTTGAAAGTGAATTTCTGAATGGGATATAATTGGATTTTGTGATAGTTACATAATAAGGCTTTGAAACATTTGTGAATGTATAGGATGAAACACTTGGTTGAACCTGAAAATAGCCGTCGTTTAAGGCACTCATTACACATATTTTATCAGCAACAACACCTCCGGCATTTACTGTAACACTTGTACCACTCTCAGAAACAGAACCATTGAATAATGTAGGTGTAGCCGTCCACATCGGCATTTCGGGGCACCCGATAATGTTGTGGGCAAGTACATCCTTGTAGTAACCGCCTATTTTAGACGTGGCTTCGGCCATACCTATATGGTTGGTTAGTTGGATCTGAGCAAGAAAATCTCTTAAAAAGCCACCACAACCTTCTCTTGTATTTCCCAAATAGGCTGGGCCGCCAGTTAGCCTCATGCAAGTAAACGACTCCCCAAGGTTACGGCAACCACTGTATGTATCGTAATCATCAAATGGTACATTGGTACAACTGATCGAATAAATCAGAAACGGATTATTTGTGTTTGTAAGATTATCGAACCCATTATTAGATTCGGGTTTCATAGTGTACATATGGTTATATTCATCATGATTGTCATAATCGTCAACGGCAGTAACGCCATAATGTACGTCATGATCACAACAGAGATTCGTTCCATGTGTAGCAGTACCAAAACCCATTGGGCTTCCGTGATTAGAGTTACTATAAAGTCCATACCCAGAATTAAGTAAACTTATTACATCAGCTCCTTTTGGATAGGTAGGCCAATTAGCATCATCAGAAGGAGATTCCTTTATGGTGTCTCTAGTTGTAAAAATTGAAGGTAAATACGCTGGGTTGGTAAATCCAATATAGTCAGCCTCAGTAAATAATGATTTTGTAAGATAAGAATAATTACCGTTACCCGGATTTTGTTCGTACTTCAACAATTTTTGTGTCCAATTCTTCACATCTGTTTCGCTGGTGCAAAGCAACCTGCCCACATAAATATTAGGGCTAACCCATACCTGATCTCCTGACCCAGGGTCAACATACTGTTCCCCAGTATAAATATCTCCGTCAGCGTTCCAATTACCGTTCAGAGCAGAAAAATACAAATCAGTTGGTACTTTTTGTTCATTAATCATACCGTCCAAGTCCCAGGTATTTTCGGCGCCACAACCATAACGGATTGGCATTACTGAATAATCACCGCCTAACAATGCATATTTTGTTTTCGGATTAGTATTGGTATATCCAGCCCTTAGATATTGCCGTAGTTTACCTGCATCGTCATTCAGGTTTGAAAGTGCATCACCCGTGTCGGCAGGGTCTGCCAGAATATCTTCAATGCACACAATTCCGGCATCATAGCCTTTGCGCTTTTTCCAAGTCAAAAATTCGGAAAAAGCAGGTTTTAATGCCCGTGATGTAACAATTACATATTCGTAAAAAGGTACTGTCCATGTGATGGTTGCCGATTTTAAATTTGAAGCCGTTTGTGCTACTGGTTCATCTGCCGAAGGAACATCGCCCGGGTTTTGTACCAACGATTTAAGCAAATATATACTCTCGGTGTCATGAAATTTTGGAACGACCAAAGATAATGTTGATTTTGAATCAGGATTCGAAGAGGTCACCAGGCTTATTTCAACATCAGAACTCAATCTTAGTTTTTTTTGTTTTGGCTGGTATTGCATGGGATAGACTGCTACTGTAACTATTTGCAAATTACCATCGATGAAGTCAGTACTCAAAACATTTGCCTGTTTATCAGGATAGAAAGAATCTGTGTTATACACTTTGGTATCTGGAACGTCAAATACGGTATCACTACCTGAAAAACTAGTAATTATAGGATGCTGAACCGGGATTAAATCTGAAGTAAGCTGAATATCATCTTGTTTAATGCTTTTAAATTTTATGTCCGTTACAACCTGTCCTTTGGGAATATAGAATCGATAGTGAAAAACAGGCAAATCAGGTTTGCCTACATCGCGCGAAGGGTAGGATTCTTTAAACATTACGCTTTCATAAATTTTCCCGCCTTTTTTTAGATTTTTCCGCTCGATACCTGTTTTATCGTACGATAAGGTTTTGCTTATTTGCCCCGACACCCGGTACGGAAATACAAATAAAATGGCCAGGATAGACCATCCTAATATAAATTTAAGTTTTATCATGTTGAATTTTGTTTTAAAACGTTAATGATCCAGAAAAACAAAATAGGGCAGTTGTGCGCATTATTTTGTTTTATCAATTATTATATCAAAATCAATTTCTGGCAAAAATTGATGCTTCTCCCATTTATACAAGTAATTGTCATCAACTAATTTTACGGAATCAGGAATGTACGAAAATGAATTAATAGACATTTCCTTTGGTGCGATTAATGTATAAAACGCCTTATCCAATGGGGTTCCCCATGCTTGGGTCGTAGTTAAAATGTATGTGTTTTTGCCGGAAGCCTTTTGCCTGTAAAAAATATTGAGATCCAAGGTATCCTTTGGCAGAATGGTCAAACTAAAAGAAACAGCATCCATCATAAGAGTGTATGGAACCAGTTTACGCCGGTTTAAATCTATGATATTAATAGAATCAATGGACTTTATTTTGACAGCAAAAGGGAATATTATTTGTTGGGTCACCCCATCATTTGAATTATTGTAGAATGAATAAATCCCATTGATACTGAAAAAATTACGGTCAAGCTTAAAATCAATGTGCTCTTCAAAAAATGAAACCGGATTCTGTGCAATCACCGTTACTGAGATGAGAATTAGAAAAAAGATTAATACTTTTCTCTTCATTACCTTGAAATTATAATCTTCGAAGAACCGTAGTTTCTGTTATTGGCATATAAATTAATAAAGTATGCGCCATTTTCGATGGTTGATGGCAAGCTTATTTTACCTTGGTTTTCGGTAATAGAAAACCGGCAGATTTTTTGGCCATTCAAATTAACCATGTCAATGTAACAGCGAGTAGAGTTAACTGGTATCCCGATTTCGTAATTTAAAGTTAACCCCTTTACAGGGTTTGGAAATATTTTAATGATTGATTCTGATCCTGTATTAATTTCGGTTATGCCAACGTTTAACTGATCCAGCAGATGAATATCCACTGAAACAACGGAATCGGGCTGCATCGAAACATCAATTGGTGAGATGTTAACAAAAAATCCTTCACTTTGGGAGGTATAAAAGAATAACTTTTCTAAATGGTTCTTCTTTGAATATAATCTTGTTGAATAGAACCCATCAGCTTTTGGATAAATATAAATATCCGTTTCAGGATTGTCAAACCAGCCGCTTGTGACGGAGAGTAATTGATTGTTTTTATCGTAAATACGTCCTTTGATTGTCCCACACATTCCAATTGTATCATTCATCGTTCCGATGGTAGGCGATTTATCAATACTATATAGCCCTGTATATTGAAAGTATGGAGGAACTCCGGCTATTGATTGCCCTTTTTGGGGACTATTAATAGTGGAATTTATTAAATTACCATAAATAATCGTTTTACCTGAAGTTTTGTATGCTCCTACAGTATAGACAATCTGAACTGAACCTTCTAGAGGGTTGATTGCGAGGGTTGATAACAAACTGTCGTTTCTTACTATTATTAATCCTGTTGAACTAGTAATTTTAAATCTTCTAATCTCTGAAATACCAGATGATGTTTTTATCCAGATACTATCGATAGGCAACCGATCTTGTTGGGCATCGGAATACATCAATTCAATGACCCATTTACCGTTATCGTCAAAATAGATTTCGGATATGTCAACACTTGGACTCGGAAGAGGATTTGCCCTTAAGATCACGATGATAAAGAATAAATTCAAGGTCAATAAAATTTTTTTCATGCCGTTTTTATTAAATTATCAATTTGTGAAAGTATAATTTACTTCGTTAAAATCATTCGTTTCGTATCTACTTCCTTGCCATCAATAACTAGAGAGTAGAGGTACATCCCCGGTTGAAAACTGTTGCCGTTAATGGTTACAGATTGCTTTCCTTTACCGTTTATGTTTTGAACAAGGAATCCATCTCTTTTTGAAAGATGGATTCCTTAGGTGTCGTCAATTATTGGATTGTCCCACTGTTAAAAGTTAATGTACTACCTACTTCAACCGAAAAATTTCCATTGTTACCAATATCAATAATAGCATTATTGAGCGTCAATGAACCCGATTGTACTGAAACATTACAGTTTTCGATTGTTGAATTAGTCAATGTAACTGAAGAATTTTGCTGAACAATCAAATCAAGTGTTGAAGCTGTGCTGGGTGTATGAATAGTTGCGCCGGATGCAATAAAGTTTGAGGCACCTTGTACCAAAATATCAACTTGAGATGGTATAATCAATTCATTCGTTAATTGAAACTGCGCACTGCTTTGTATATTCAATCCCCTGTAAATACGAATATTATCTGACCAAGTTGTATTTTGAGGAATTGACAATGGTGTTGTTGAATAAGTGTCTTCCAAAACATATTTTCTAGAACTAAATAGCGAAAGTGCTTCATGCATGTCTGCGATCTCTTTTGGACTCAAAAAATTACCATAGCCACCACTATTGTGCATCATTAAATGTTGGGCACATTCTCCATTTGGTTTATCTATGTCAATTATATTCAGGTCATGACATAATTCATGCGCCTCTATTCTTCCTGCCCCCAACCATCCATAAACTGTACTTTCATTGGGAGAGCCCCAATAACTGTTTCCTACAACACAATTCATCATCCAGTAATATTTGGTAAAACAACCACGCATGTTTACCTGCAAGTTTTCATTGAAATTTGCAGTTGGAAGATATGTCCAACTTGTACTTGGAATTCCAGTATTAGTATTTGGACAATTTTGATTAGTTACGATATTTTGAAATGATGTTTCCTCTTCGGTATAAAAAACACTAATTGCGGGATATGGATTACTCTGCACAATTGAGTTGTTTAACGTGGCTATGGCACTGCTTTGATTTTTCCAGGCGTTAGTATTGTCAACATACATCACGTTATACACAAATCTGATTTTCGAATCGCTCAAGGTACCAGACGAACCATCATAACAAAGCGGATCATAACCTGAAGGGATATTGGCCATGTAATAATTCGAGATATTCATCTTGTCATTAATGTATTGTTGATGAGCTTGATTATTTTCCTGAAAACCACCAGTGCCATTATCCTTTCTCAGAAAAACTAGATTTACACGGACATATTTAATGGGTTCTCCACTAATGTCACTAAAATCCAGTAATGCAGCTGACTTCAGTGCAGGGCTTCCTTCTGTAGAGCAAATATCCTCAAATATCTGTGCCTTCAGATTATTGCAAAATAGAATTATTAGAATGAATATGATAGATTTTTTCATAGTATCTGTATTTTTTTGATTAATGATTGGGAATGAGCTTTAATAGAAGAAAATCGAATGATAAAGGTTCCATTTGACAGCCTATTTGCATCAATTTTAAGGTTTGTGCCGGTAAAATTATCTATGGATTTTCTTATCCGGACTCTTCCCAATATATCACAAACTTCTATTGTACCTGATTTTGGTTCACCATCGTTTAAAAATAAAATAACCTTCTCCTTAGGGTCGTACCTGAAACTTGCATTTCCTTTGATGGCTTCTGCAAGACCTGTATAAGATGAATAATAGATAAAAAAAAGACTAATAGAGTCTTTTGCGATTGTTGTAGTATAGTGACAAAAATTACGTTGTTCAACGGAAACTTGTGAAGTTTCGTTTAGAAGAGTATAGTTATTAGGCCAATATCCGCAGCAATGAATATCTCCTATCAAACTAACTGGCGGGTTCCAGCTATACATATATAAGTTCCATAGGGGACGTCCCTGAGCAGAAACATAATCAGCCATTTCCTTTTGATTCCATGATATGGTAACCGGCCAGTGTTTTGAGATCATGCCAAGTTCAATCCAATCATAAAGGCTAAAGTGAGAATCATGAAAATCATTAAACTGTTTTTTAGAAATATATGTTAGCGTTTGTGGTTTTTCCAGGTAACAATCAAAACCACCATCGTACATTTCACCGGTAACTGCATCTGTAAAAAAAACATCAAAGGTTGAATTTAACGGTTCATTTATAAGGTTAACTTCACCAAGCTGTTCGTCAATACCAAAAGTAGCCGAGGAATCTTCTCCAAAATAGAGCGTATCCCTGTTTCCAATGGAATCCTCAAAATAGAGCGAGAGACTGTATTCCTGACTTTTGCAGATAAGTGAGAAGAGGATTAAAAAAATAAGTATATAATATGTTTTCATGGTGTTTTATTTCGTTAAAATCATCCGTTTGGTATCCACTTCTTTGCCATCGACAACAAGTGCGTAAAGGTACATTCCCGGTTGAAAGCTGTTGCCATTAATGGTTACAGTTTGTTTCCCTTGGCCGCTTAGATTGTATTGCTGCAATTGGGTTCCATTCATGTTGTAGATATACAACATTGAAGTAGTTGAACCATCGGGAATATAACAGCCAATTTTGGTTTCTTTGCTAAACGGATTGGGAATGTTCTGATCTAAACTGGCTTTTGTTTCAGTTAAATTATCCGTTGTCACGGTGGTTGTTGAGGCGCTTTTCAGGGTTGAAGTACCTGCAATTTGGTCTATTTGCTGCTGAAGTTGGGTCAGTTGTGTTTGTTGTTCTTTTATTACCTGCAACAGAACAGGGATCATCCCCTCGTAATTAACGGCTTTTAGCTTAGTTACCGAATCGGTTTTGACCAATTCAGGAAAATCTTTTTCTATTTCCTGTGCAATAAACCCGTATTGTTCCCCTTTCGAAAACTGGGGGATCATTTTAGAGATCAAAGTATCGCTACTCAATTTGGAATAAACCTCTTTAAGCTCTTCCTTACTTTTAAACTCATACTTTTTACCATCAATATTCATTATTTTCGATAGCATCAATTTCCCGTCCAATTGAGTTATATTCTTCTTGAGCTTACTGTCGGAACCCTGCCAATAACCGCTTGCAAGGGCGTTGCCATTAATAGATAAAATATAATTACCCGTGGTAGTGCCGGCAATATATACATTAGGAGCCGATCCTGTATTTCCGGAAACTACCAAAAATGGAGAATTAGTAGAAGAGCCACTCATTACTGTAGGATAGTAGAAGTAGCTGTTCCCATTAATATATGAGCTTCCACTAAAATAGCTACTTCCGCCAACATTAAGCTTATAACTGGAATTGGGCGCAGTCCCTATCCCAACATAACCAGACGAATTAATTTGAATTTGCGCCATCGCGCCAAACGATAGAACGACAAAACACGCGATTAAAAATAATTCAATTTTTTTCATAGTTTTACAAAGTTTGTGGGCAGGTAAGCGGTAACTTCCTTGCCCGGTTATTAAATAATTATATTTGTTTGGCAACCCGGCAAAATGTCGGGTTGTTTTGTTA
>Ga0224523_1001130_pt1 | contig 11942 bp, 5 predicted proteins | sample CFST50metaG_FD_182732 | JGI IMG/M metagenome (GOLD analysis project Ga0224523, IMG submission 182732) | Peat soil microbial communities from Stordalen Mire, Sweden - C.F.S.T50 | ecosystem: Environmental > Terrestrial > Soil > Wetlands > Peat | place: Sweden: Norrbotten County, Stordalen Mire...
CCTCTTCACACCCAAAATTATTTCAGGCTTTTCATTTCTTTAAACTTTTCCAAAGTGAAGAAAACTTTGGAAAAGGGATTATCCCGACTTTCATTCCTCATGTAACGGATTTCGGCGCTACCTCAACTAATTACCTATTATCCGCTGGTGAGCGGATTTCGCTACGCTCAACCAATTATCCGCTGGTGAGCGGATTTCGCTACGCTCAACCAATTCCCCTACTACTCCCCCTCATCTTTTTTCTTCTTAGCCTGTCCTTTTTTCCATTTGGCTTTGTCGAAAAGGTTGCCGTCCTCGGTGTAGTTTTTCCATTTGCCGTTTTTTACGCCGTCTTTGTATGAACCTTCAATTTTGAGGATGCCGCTGTCGTAATAAAAAGTAGCGTCGCCATTGGGTTTGTTGTCGTCGAATTCCAGCACCGCTTTCTTTTCGCCGTTTTGGTAGTATTCGGTGTATTCGCCTTTTATTTGTTCATCTTTTTCAAAAACCATTTCGGCTTTCACTTTCTTGCCCGGCGCATCGTAATAGAAAACAGCTTTTCCCATTACCTTGCCATTGTTGTAATTTACGGAGCTTTTCAAATAACCGCTTTCGTAATATGAGCGTAACAGGCCATCGATGCGGCCATCGTTCACTATGCCATCGTAAACGATGGTGCCACTGTCGTTTTTTATTTGCAGCGGACCGTCTTTTGCAAGCTGGGCCGAAGTGAACGAGGGCTTGAATTTGAGCGAATCAAATTCGCTGAAGTATAAGTCTTCGGCGGCATTTTCGAATTTTTCCAGTTCCTGGTTGTAAAGGGCGTCTTCGTCGTGTTCCACAATAAGTGTTGTTTTTAGCAGCTTTCCATCAGAAACCAGTTGGAAGCCAACCTTCGAAAAGCTGAGAATAAGTTCTTTGTTGTCGTGCACACCTTTTCGCTTTTCGGCGTTGCTATATAGATAAAGGTGTGAATACAATTCTGGCATGCGCACAAAAACCGTTACGTTTGACTTGCTGTCGAAGTTATCCTTGAATTTCATGAAGGCATCATTTTTTTCAAGGGTTTTGCCTTTTTGGTAATCATCAATGATGTCCATGAGCGCCGAGGGCGAATTACTGAACACCACGTAATTGTCCATATAGGTGAAGTAAGGCTTTTCGAGTTTGCCCAATAACTTACCAAAGAAGAGTTTGAAAAATCCTTTGATGTCGAGATAATTGATGCGGTAGCCTTTGTAATTGATGGTGTCGAATTTCAGTGGCGAGCGTTTCCTGACCTGTTTGGTAAGATGGTCAAGTCCGGCCTTTGCATCGTTGATGTCTTTGGCCTGAATAAAAATGCTTACATCGTTTTCCTTCGCATTAACAACGGGTTTCAGTTTTACAAAAGCTATTTCATGACCTATCCAGCTAAAGAAATCATCGCGCATGCTTATCTTGAAAAGTTTTTCAACTTTAGTTATCGTTTTGCTATAATCATCATAAGTAGCGCCTTTTTCATTAGAGAATTCTGTAGTAAGGTTTTTGTAAAAATCATCGAAATCGTCGAAACACATAGTAAGATACAGGGCCGCATTGTCGGAAACGAGTTTGTAAGCATCGGCCTTTCCGGGGCTGACGGTTGAAAGGGCCTTGAGGTAGGATGAAACGCTGTCGGCAAGTTTGGTGTAGCCCGAAAAGCTCAACCGTTCATCTTCGAAATTTACATTGAAAGCAGTATAATTCAAGCTCGATCCAAGCGAGTTAACCAGGTCGCTTTCTTCGGAAAGATAGACGCCCATATATTTTGCAAGCTGTCCGTAGTTGAAATAGAAGTTAAAGAGTTTGCCGGAGCTTATTTCAGAGGCAACGGCCTGGAATGAAGTGTTTTTTGTCCAGTTGTTTTTGTCTTTTTGTTTGATCGACTTTTCAATAAGGATAGGGGAGTAGCTGCCCACAAAAAGGTTGTCGATAAAAGTGATGTAAAGCACTTCGAGAGACTTGTTGTTGGTGAGTTCAATGATTTCGGAGCCCTGGAAATTTCTTTTAGTCATGGAATAGCCGAAAGCGCCAACAATGCTTCCTATATAATCTTTGAGCGCGATGATTTTTGAGGTTTCCATCAGGTTAACCACAAAAATAAAATCATAATCGGTTCCTGAAATCATGTGGGCCGAAACAAGCAATTGGCGGTCGCTGAAAATCATGTCCATCAGTGTGCTTCCCTTGATGAGTGAATCAAGTGATGCAGCGCTTTTGCTGATACTTTCAAAGTGTTTATTGGTGCGCATGTGTTTCCACATCTTGCTGTCGCTTATAGTTGACCAGCCTTTTGTAAGGTTGGAGGTTTCGATGATATAGATGGCATCATCGGGAATGGCAGTGAAAGGGCTCCTGGTTTTTGCCGTGGAAAACATGATGTAAGCCACAAAGGAAAGTATTGCGATAACGATGACCGCAAATATTCCAAGAACGATTTTTTTACGGGTACTCATAAGGGAAGAGATTTACGATTTACGATTTGGGATTTACGATTTACGATTTACGATTTGGGATTTACGATTTACGATTTGGGATTTTTAGGTTCTTACGTGATGGGGCATATCCATAGGGACTTCGATTGAAATTTCCACAAAGCCTTTATAAACTCCGCCATCGTACCAGGGTGATTGGTGAATTATCTTTTTTACGCCATCCTTTTCAATGGTGTAAGAATTGGAGATGCCTTGTTCCAGCATATTCTTCAACTTAGTCCTTGCAGGCTCGGGATGGTAATCGAGAACATTTTTATCTATAAGGCTGCTTCCACCGTATTTTTCAAATGTTTTTTGTGATTTCTTGTTCATGTAAATGATTCTTCCATCGGCATCGCAAACGGTTATTGCTGAAGGAAACTCATGCATCCAGAGGTAATCTGCTTCTTTCATAATTTTGATTTTGGAGTTCAACATCTTTGGAGTGCAATAATACTAAAATTAGATGTGAGGATGAATCATGTTGATAAATTTATTTCGATTGAAATCCATTTATTGGCGGTGTGTTAACAAATAGATTTTTCCCAGGCAAAAAAAAACAATGGGCCTGCTGTAAAGGCCCATTGTTATAAAACCAAACAATCTAAAAAAACTTACCTTCGTCAGAGGCAGAATTGGACTAAGAGGGTAAAATGAAGCAGTAATTCACTATTTGCACCCAAACCTTAACAGAAAAAAGCAAACAATTTACTAACTGCCTAAATTTATCCTGTTCGCAAAACAAAATTACAGTATTGTTGGGGCCAATACAATTAGTATAAACCTTATTTTTTTATGGTATGAACACTTATCATTATTAGATAAAAGTAGGTGATTCTACGTAGTGAAACGATTGATCAATTACCACTGTTCAATAATAATTTGCTTATCAGAGCCGCTGCTGCTATGCCTTTTCGGTTTTATTAAAAAACACGAGTTTCTCATCAAGGAAATCAACCACTATCCCTGAATCTTTATGTACCTGCCCGGACAATATCATCTTAGAAAGTTCATTCAGTACTTTCTTTTGAATAACACGTTTTAACGGACGAGCTCCGTAAAGAGGATCAAAGCCGAGTTGGGCTATCCAGTCAATGGCATCTGAAGCCACTGAAAGTTTTATACCGGTGGCACCCAATTGGGCAATCAGGTTGTTTAGTTGCAGTTCAACAATCTTGGTTATTTCATCTCTGGTTAGCGGGTTGAACATAATGATTTCATCAACCCGGTTTAAAAACTCAGGCCGGATAGATTTCTTTACCACTTCGAAAACCTCCTTGCGTGTTTCGGCTATCACACTTTCGCGGTTAAATTCGTTTAGAAATTCAAACTTTTCCTGGATGATATGTGATCCCATGTTGGACGTCATAATGACGATGGTGTTTCTGAAATCAGCAGTACGGCCCTTGTTATCGGTGAGCCGGCCATCATCAAGAATTTGCAGCAGGATATTGAAAACGTCGGGATGGGCCTTTTCAATTTCATCGAGCAGGATAACTGAATAAGGTTTTCTACGTACCGCTTCGGTAAGCTGTCCGCTTTCTTCATAGCCCACATAACCCGGAGGCGCTCCAATAAGCCTTGAAACCGTATGCCTTTCCTGGTATTCACTCATGTCAATTCGTACAATTGAGTTTTCATCGTCGAATAAAAATTCGGCCAGAGCCTTTGCCAACTCTGTCTTTCCAACACCCGTTGTTCCAAGAAAAATGAACGAACCTATGGGCCGTTTGTTATCCTGCAGGCCGGCACGACTTCGGCGTATGGCATCGGCAATGGCTTCAATAGCTTCATCCTGTCCAATTATCCTTTTATGCAACTGTGCTTCGAGTTGCAACAGTTTATCCTTTTCGCTTTGCAGCATTTTACTAACAGGTATTCCTGTCCATTTCGAAACCACTTCAGCAATATCTTCGGCGTCCACCTCTTCTTTGATCAATGCCGTGTTGGCCTGCATTTCAATCATTTTGGCATTCAATTCTTCAAGATCTTTTTCAGCTTCCTGGATACGTCCATACCGTATTTCGGCTACTTTGCCATAGTCGCCTGAACGCTCAGCAAGCTCGGCTTCGAATTTATAATCTTCAATGTCTTTTTTCCTTCTCTGTATGCTGTCAACAACCTCTTTTTCTGCCTGCCATTTGGCTTTCAGGTGATTTCTTTCATCACTCAGGTTGGCTATATCCTCATTCAGTTGTTTTAGTTTCGTTGCATCATTTTCTCTTTTGATTGCCTCGCGTTCAATTTCAAGTTGAATGATACGGCGCTCAATATCATCAAGCTCTTCGGGAACTGAGTTTATTTCTAGACGCAATTTTGAAGCAGCTTCATCAATAAGGTCAATAGCCTTGTCAGGGAGAAAACGGTCGGATATATAGCGCTGCGAAAGTTCTGCAGCGGCAATGATAGCTTCATCTTTGATACGGACTTTGTGATGGGTTTCATATCTTTCTTTCAAACCACGCAGGATTGATATGGTATCATTAATATCAGGCTCATCCACCATCACGATCTGGAAACGACGTTCCAGCGCTTTGTCTTTTTCGAAATATTTTTGGTATTCTTTCAGGGTGGTAGCGCCAATTGCACGAAGTTCTCCTCTTGCCAGTGCAGGTTTTAAAATATTGGCAGCATCCATGGCACCTTCCGATGCACCGGCACCAACAAGTGTGTGGATCTCATCAATAAAAAGTACTACTTCACCACTGGAGTTTACCACTTCCTTAATCACTGCTTTCAGCCTTTCTTCAAACTCACCTTTGTATTTTGCACCTGCAATGAGGGCTCCCATATCAAGAGAATACACTTTTTTGCTTTTCAGATCCTCCGGAACGTCGCCTTTGATGATACGGTGTGCAAGACCTTCGGCAATAGCGGTTTTCCCAACGCCCGGTTCGCCAATAAGAATAGGATTGTTTTTTGTTCGCCTTGAAAGTATTTGCAATATCCTTCTTATTTCATCATCGCGGCCAATGACAGGGTCAAGTTTGCCGGAAAGTGCCATTTCATTGAGGTTTATGGCATATTTGTTCAGGGCATGATATGTTTCGTCAGAAGATTGGGTGCTGACGGTTGAACCTTTTCGCAGGTCTTTGATGGCTTGCTTGAGGTCTTTTTCATTCACACCAGCATCCTTCAACATGTTTGAAACATCATCATTCATTGATAAAAGTCCGAGTAAAATATGCTCGATAGAAATGAAATCATCGCCAAATTCTTTCAGATATGAATTGGCTTTCATCAATGCCTGGTTTGCCTTTGGAGATAAATATTGTGTGCCACCGGAAACCTTGGGGTAGCTTTCGATAATGCTATTCAGAACATTTTCCAGATTGGTCATGTTCACATTAAGCTTCTTTAGTAGAAATGGGGCCACATTATCATCCACCTCAATAATGGCTTTCAGCAGGTGGCTGGTTTCGATTGCCTGGTGCTGATGGTTGAACGAAATCTCCTGCGCTTTTTGCAGTGCTTCCTGCGATTTTATTGTAAAATTATCTGTATTCATTGAAAAGGTTTAAAGTTCAAAAAGTTCAAAATTCAAAGTTATAGGGAAGTATCAAATAAAGAACCATTTGGTTTTTTAAGAGAATTCAGGAAAAAATGGCAGAATACGAAGATAGGTGAGTGACTTTTTGGCAATAGATGATTCTTCCAGCGATATTAAAATTGATCTTTGACCGGATCTTTTCCAAAGTGAAGTAACCTTTGGAAAAGTATTTCATTTTTTCTTTTTCTTCTTCTTAAAAAGATCTTTAAAAGAGTCGAATTCTCTGCGGTAGAAAATTCCTACACCCTGCGTGTAAGGAGCATTGGAGTTCAACAGATCAACAGTATTTGATTTGTTGTAGCCTTTCAATAGCACACGCCCGTCGTTTGTCAGTTTATATTCAATATTCACGTCACCAACAATGTCACTCGTTTTTCCAGTGGTAGAAGTTCCTGTAGCAGTAGTAGATCCTGAAACACCAAAGTTACCATCAATGCTCAATCTGTCATTAAAAAACTGAGTTCCCAACGCAATTTCCAACTGCTGGGCACTAATATCATTTCCGGGTCGGTAATTTACACCAATATCCACCTTTTTACTTATTTGCGAAAGCCAGTTGCTCATTTGGTTTGAAAGAAATTCGAATGTTGTGTTGCCGGGGCTGCTATTCAAGGCAGAGCTATTTAATTTTCTGGGATCAGTAAACCGTTGAAGTATAAGTAGCGAAAATATCTGCTGGTTCATTGCTTCTTCATTATTAATAAGCCCGCTCACGCGTGTTTTGGTGTTGTCATCACTATTGGGAAGATCAATATCAAAAGTAATGGTTGGATTAAAAATTTTACCTTTCATCCCGAGCATACAATCCACATCAATCCGCTTTTTATTTACAGCACTGGTATCACCTGTCGGTGCATACAAGTCATACAATGGAGCTTTCACAGGGTAAATGGCGGTAATGTCGGCAATGCCTTCATAAGGATTTCCATTCCATGAAATCGAAGAACCTTTTTGAATTGTAAACTTTTTATTGATCACATTTTGTAATGTAAAAAGATAGTCTCCCTTTTCAATTGCGTAATTGCCATACATGTTAAAATCGCCCAGTGTTGTAATTTCCATTTTCAGGTTACCACTTCCGGATGCTTTAATGATGTCGCCAATTTTGGAATCAAAAATAATCTGTATATCAGCATCAGGAGTTACTGCAAGATCGAAATTAAGTTCAATTCCCGACAGGTCTGTCTTGTAATCTTCAACATTGCTGACTTTTGATTTTTTATTAACAAAGTGAATGTAATCGTTTCCGGAAATTTCCGATTCGCCTGAAATAGGAATAAATATATGGGTGTTCTTTTCTGTTGATGCTGAAACATCAATTTTAATATTGTTGACATCACCTGTTATTGCAAGTAATCCCGACATATAAGCTGTTCCGTAGAATATGCTATTTTGCGTTGAATTTGTATTCAGGCAGTGGAAATTATTCAGGCGAAAATTAAGGTCGAGAGTCAAATCATTAAAATTCTTATGTGAAATATTACCGTCAAGAATTGCGGTATTATTATGACCATCATTAAGGATAAGATGATTAAAGATGAAAGCATTTTTAGTCACTTTTACCGAATCAGTAAATGAATAATTCTCGTTCAGATAATCAATACTGAACCTTTTTACTGCCAAATATAAGTCACCTGTAAGTTCAGGCTCTTTGGTAGTTCCTTTCAGTTTTAGCTTGCCTGAAGCTAGTCCATTTAAGCTGGACGAAAAACTTGAAAGATATTTTTCAAGCAATTTTAATTTGAAGTTAGTGAGGTTTATATCCAGATCAAAATTATCCGTTTTCTTTTCCGGGAAATAGCTTCCCGATATGGAAATCGGATTATTCGACCCTGTATTGCCTTCATAAATAAAATCAGCTTTAATTGTAGCAGTTTTATCCTGATTGTTCCAGGTTGAAATAAGCGTAGCTTTACCAATTTTGTCACTATTGATATACAGGTTGTTTATTGACAGGTTTGAAACTACATTTGGCGCTGAATATATGTTCCAAACATTTACATCTCCGTTGAGGTAACCATCAATATCGAATCCTGAAAGCGAAGTAAGCATTTTTACATCAGCCAGATTAAAATCTTTAAAGTTTGCATAAAGCTTATCGGCTGGGTTTTCCGAAATCGTGCCATTTATTTTCATTTGCTGATTATCCGTATAGAACTTCAAATTTTCAATAGCAATTGATGAACTATCAAACACAATATCGTTTCCCTGGTCAATGGTCCATACTGTATCATTGATCACAATATTGGCTTTTGTAAATTTTAATTCTGCTTTTGGCCGTTGAACCAGCGACAGAAATCCATCAAGATTTCCACTATTCTTAATCTTGTCGTCATTATTTTCCCAGGTAAGTTTATAGTTAATGCTGTCATTTCGGGCCACACTGTTAAATGTTATATTATCAACTCCAAGGCTGTCGTTTATCATCAGGTGTTGACAACCAGTATTCATATTGATTTTATAATTGATTGTTTTAATACTGACAAAAAAGTCCTTGACACTAATCTTTTTGTATTTGGTTAATGCTGAGGTTATGTTCAAATCAAGCAGGCTTTGTTTTGAGTTAAAGCTTCCCTTTATTACAGTATTAGGTGAAACTGAAAGATCGGGGATGAAAAGTTTTGACAATGTATCAGTACCTTTTAGCTTGATGAAATAAGTGAAATTTTGCTCAGGTATGCTGTCAAAATTCTTCTTTATCCCTGTGCTGTATGATGGAAGATAATCTTTGATCAATTTAAGAGAAGAAAGATATAAGTCTTTAAACATGAAATTCCCGGAAATATCAGCATCTACATAATCTGAGCGTAGTTTCATTGTTTTATCACCTTTTGTTGCAGAGGTGTTGCTAAAAGCAAAATCCTTCAATAAATATTTCTCTCCTTTATAAGTAAAAGATGTGTTTTTTGCGGTAATAGATCCCTGAATATTATCAATGGTGTTCCCTGTAAAATTAAGTTTAAGTTGAGATGCAAAGGTAGATGTTGAGTCTCCTCCGAGTTTGAAAAAATGGAGTTTTGTTGCTCTCAGATTTTCAATATTTGTTTCAACATTGAAGGCAGGGAGGTCCTTGCTAAAATCAATTGTGCCGTTCATGTCAAGCTTGATGTTTTCATCGTTGATGCTTAAGAACCCACTAAACATTTGTTTTGCAAGGTCTCCTTCAATTTTAATATTCTTATACTGATAATTCCTTAAACTAATTGAGGCAATAGTGCCTTTCATTGTAATTGCAGCACTTTTGGTTTCAAAGCCTGACCCTGAAATATCAGCATTCATGCTTATGGTACCTATTTGGTCCTGCATATTCAGGATGTTTCCAATATTTAAATATGTGCTGGCTATTTTTCCGTTGTATTCGATTTGTCCGGTAGAACGATTTTTTCGCAAAGTAAGGTCAGTAGTAACTTTTCCCTGTTCTGTGTAAAAATCACCATAAGCAACAAAATCATTATAAAAGCCTGTGAATGCTCCTTTAAACCTTACACTGCCAAGTCTGATCAACTCATCGGGAAGGTTCAGGTGCTCGATCCCGGAAGAGGTTGGAAGCATGAAAGTTTGAAGGTCGTATTGACTGGTATAAAAATTTTTAACATTAAAATGTATGTAAGTGGTTTCAATATCGGGCAATCCTGAAATATTGAAATTGCCAAGGAAGTAGGTTGATTTTCCATATAAAAATTGGAAATCTTTCCCTTTAAAATTTGATATTTTACCCTTGAGTTCTCCGGAAATATTTATTTTATCTGTCATTCCGCTGAAATCGGATGCGAAATAACCAAAGTCTTTAAGGTCAATTCGCGAAGGTTTAAACAAAGCGTTTATTTTAACTTTGTCAACGAAATGATTGAAATCATCATAATCTTTATATTCAAAAGTAAGGTTGGCTGAAAGCGTAGTTCCTTTGGTTTCAATATGTAAATTCTTCAAGTCAATTCCAGCGGGACTTACTTTAGCTATTGCAGAAAAATTCTTTAGATCGAAACCACTTTGCTCTTTCAAAGACAACGATCGTATATTTCCATAAATGGAATCCTCAATGATAGCAAGACCCAAAATCCTTGTATTGATGCCGCTAAGCTCAAGATCGTTGAAGTCAATAATCTTTTTATCAGGGATCTTATTTTGATCCTGATATTTAAAATTCACATTGTTTAAAATTAGTGAACCAATATTTATTTTCCAATTTTGCCCGCCGCCTTTGGTAGTGTCGTTGGAACTGAAATAATCTGAGATGAACTGGTAGTTGAAAGTTTTTTCTCCTTTATATTTAACCATGTTTAAGGTAGTGTTGTCCAAAACGATGTTGTTAATGCTGACCACATGTCTATCAAGAAAAAAGTCGTTTATTCCCAGTATCAGGGTTTTGGAATCAAGAAATGTATTTTGATGCTTGTCCTTAATTACAATATCCTCGAGAACAATATTGAAAAACATGCTGACATTAAACCCTCCAATACTTACTTCCGTATGTAATTTATCCGACAAATATGCTGCAACTTTCTTAGCGATCATTGTTTGAACAAAACCAATCTGTAGTATCAAATACAGAAAAGCCGGCAGTGCAAAGACCACCAACAAAAAGTAACGCGCTATTTTTCCTAATTTTTTGATACTTTTGACAATTATTTTGAAAGTAAAAATTTATTCAACATCTGGATAAAACATTCAAAGTAACAGTAAATCTTGTTCACTAATACTTTGTCAGATAAAAAAATTATAACAAAGAAATGTTAAAAACATTAAGAGCATTTCAAACTTTGTAAATTTCATGAACACATATATTTTAGGAATAGAATCTTCATGCGATGACACATCAGCTGCGGTGATCAACGAAACCCATATTCTTTCGAATGTTACTGCTAACCAGGATGTGCATAAAGCTTATGGAGGTGTGGTTCCTGAACTCGCCTCACGTGCCCATCAACAAAACATCATTCCTGTGATAGAGAATGCTCTGAAATATGCAAATATACATAAAAATCAGCTAAATGCTATTGCTTTTACCAACGGACCTGGTCTTCTTGGTTCTTTGCTTGTTGGTGCTTCATTCGCAAAAGCTTTTGCTCTTGGGTTAAAATTGCCTCTTATCGAGATTGATCATATACAAGCGCATATATTGGCACATTTTATTCAGCCAGCCATTGGTAATAAAGAAGTTCCTGAATTTCCGTTTCTTTGCCTTTTAATTTCAGGAGGTCACACGCAGATCGTACTGGTAAAAGATTATTTCGATTTGGAAGTTATTGGGAGCACTATTGATGATGCGGCAGGCGAAGCGTTTGACAAATCAGCTAAAATACTTGGGCTGCCATATCCCGGAGGCCCTCTGATAGATAAATATGCCGGGCAAGGCGACCCCAAAAGATTTCCTTTTCCTCATCCTTCCGTCAACGGACTTGATTTCAGCTTCAGTGGGTTGAAGACATCGATACTTTATTTTCTTCGGGATAACATGAAAGAAAATGTAGAATTTATCGAACAGAATAAATTTGATTTATGTGCATCAATACAATTAACAATTATTGATATTCTAATGCATAAATTTGAGCTTGCTGTTAAGAAAACGGGTATCACCCGGGTTGCAATTGCAGGTGGAGTTTCTGCAAATACAGGCCTTAGGGAAGCTTTGCTTAGAAAACAAGATTTAAATGAATGGAAGGTTTTTATTCCTGATTTTGAATATTGCACTGACAATGCTGCAATGATAGCAATAACGGGATATTTTAAATATATCAGAAACAATTTTTCTACCCAAAAGATATCTCCTTATTCAAGAGTCAGCCACACCTAAAAAACAAAAAATACTCATTTTCTTGTTTTCAATATTTTTAAAAAGCGTCTATTCATCTGCTTTTTCTTATTTTGTTTCTTTCATGATTATAAATTGAGGATTGCGCATTAATCGCTTTATTAAA
>Ga0224523_1001132_pt1 | contig 11910 bp, 11 predicted proteins | sample CFST50metaG_FD_182732 | JGI IMG/M metagenome (GOLD analysis project Ga0224523, IMG submission 182732) | Peat soil microbial communities from Stordalen Mire, Sweden - C.F.S.T50 | ecosystem: Environmental > Terrestrial > Soil > Wetlands > Peat | place: Sweden: Norrbotten County, Stordalen Mire...
TCGTTGCGTTGGACGCGAACGTGATGAGAAATTGGAGCGTTGCCGGAAGCATTGATGGCCACGCTGCCCGCTCAGACACGCAGATTCAAGCTGCTCATCTCCGCGACTTTGTGCAAGAATTCCAGCGATCTGTTTCTGGACACCAAGAGGGGAACCGTCAATCAGAAGCTGGTCACGACAACCGGCTATTTAGCCATTTCCCGCGGTCGTTCTTGGTCTGAAGGCGGAGAAGCTATGCTTCTTATCGCTGCGTCGTCAAGCTTGCCGTGCGCCGCAAAAACTCCCACGGCCACAGGCTGGCATGTGTCCATCCTGGCGCCACCCGAGATTCGAGAGGCTGGACGGGAACTGCCTGCGCATCAACATGGAGCCGGTGGAGGGCGCCGCCCGCCCCGGCCCAGGAAGCTGGCCATCGGAGCGCCGCCATCCGAGACCTCGCCGCCAAGGCCCCGGCCGCCTGGTCCGTCAAGCAGGTCGCCGACGCGTTCCGGGGCGCCCGCAGGGCCGACGTCCTCCGACCCAGGAACCTCTGTGGACGCCCAAAGCCGCCCGCCGACCGATGAGATGAAGGCCGGCCGCTCGGCGCTACCGCCCTCTCGTATCCACGAAATCGAACGCAGGCAGTTCCGCGAGCCCGTAGGCCTGAAGGCTCAGGTTGTCCAGGGCCGCGAAATCGCGAGTGCGGAATGCCTTCTTGATCTTCGCGCACAGGGCGGCGGCGAGGCTCTCGGGCGCTGGCAGACGAATTCGCCGCAGGTACTGCGCCTGAAAACGCAGGTAGCCGCCGCGCATCTTCACGGCGTAGGACCAGACGAAGAACAGCGCCACGCGGGAGCTGAGCAGGCCGCCGAGCACCTCGAGATCCCAGTGGTCGGATGTCACGAAGTACAGGTTGTGGTGGGGGTGGAAGCGGCCCTTGTCGAAGACCACCTCGTTGGCGCCCGCGATGTCGGGGATCAGCAGTTTGGGCGTGCCGACCAGCTTGGGGTACACGCGATCAATGGTGCGGAACCAGTTCGCCGGTGCCTTCTTGGCCACATGGCGTTTTCTGATGGATGGTGAGTTGGCCTTCAGGTAACGGGCCAGCTTGGGGTAGTCGTGAAGGTCGACCAGGCCGCCCTCGTCGCGAAAAGTGTTGATGACGAATCGACCAGCGTCGCGGATTTGGCCGCGCTCGATGTCGTCGCGCATGACCAGCGGCAAGAGGCGCTCGGATTCGATGTCTGCGTCCTTGCCCACGATGAAGACCTGATCGCAGCCGGTGGCCACGCCGATACCGACGTGGGCCAGGCCGCTGTGCTCGATGGGCGCGAACTTGGTCTCGAGCAGGCGCAACGTCTCGCTCTGCTCGGGCGAGGTCACGATCCAGGGCGCGTCGCCCTCGAACCAGGTCGGGTAGAATTCGACCGCGCCGGCGCCAAGGCGGCGGCCACCATGGATGGCAGCTCGGATCGCCTCGCACTCGGCCGGGGCGCCGGTGGCCATCCTGGCGACCATGACTGGACCCGTGGACTGGCGGCCGATGGAGAAGATGGCGGGATACGCGCTCACTTCTGACTCGAACGGTGACGCCTGGTGAAGGTCGACGTAGGACTGGACGTGGTACTTGTCGGCGACCAGCCGCCGCAGAGGCGCGCCGTAGCGGTTCAGCGTCCAGCGATCCGCGCACACGAAGGCCAGAACCCCGCGCGGGCCGAGCAGGTCGAGCCCGCGCTCGATGAAGGCGACATACAGGTCGGCGCGGTCGTAGATGGACTGGTAGCGCGCGCGGTACTCGGCCTGCAACGCCGGTGCGATCTGCTCGATGCGAATGTACGGTGGGTTGCCGACCACGGCATCGAATGTGCCCTGCGCCGGGGCCAGCAGGAAGTCGCCATGGCGGACCCACATCTGGGCGAGGTGAGCAGCGGTTTTGTCATCGGCGCCGTGCAGCCGAAGCGTCTCCACCACAGCGGCGCGCGTGATGGCCACGTGCTCCTCGTCGATGTCGAACGCGCGCACGCAATCGGCCAGCTTGTCCGGCTTCACCCTGGCTGCCTTGGCCGCTGTCATCAGCCGCCCGATCGCCGGCACCAGGAACGCGCCATGGCCGCACGCAGGCTCAAGCAGGCGCATCCGAACCAGATCGCGATCCTGCGCGTAGCCCGCCAGATCCAGGATCAGCTCCACCATGTGCGGCTTGGTCAGCACCACCCCATGGGTCTCGCCCGACGACCGCCGCCCGTACTCGTACGCCTCTTTCGGGAAGCTGATCGGAAGGTGCATGGAGAGCTGCATGGATGCTACTCGATGGCAGCCAGGTAGCCGGCGACATGACCAGCAAAGCTGGCCAGGAGCCGCCTCATGGTCAGGTCCTCGGCGGGCTCGGTGAAGTTTCCGCGCGGCCCGCCCTTCTCGGTCGAGGTCAGAAAGGCAGCCGCATCGTAGAGTTTCTCGTGGACCAGCTTGCGCAGCAGCAGTTCGTAGCGGCGGCAGTAGGACGCGCCCCGAAATTCTGCGAACACGCTGAAGTGTGGCTCGGCCACCGCCACCGGCCGCGCCGACCCGTCACAGTCCTCGAGCAGCATGACCCAGCCCAGCCAAGGCCGGGGCCGACCCTTGCCATAGGCGCCTTCGCGAAACGCCGTCCAGAGGTCGGTGGCGTTTCCGATGGCCTCCTCGGTGCGGTTGTTGAAGTTGTTGCCGAATGACGGTCCACGCTGAGATTTGAACTCCACGGCGGCAATCAGGTGGCCCTCATGGACCACCAGCATGTCCCAGTCCTTCGTCGGCCTGAAGAAGCCCGGAAGCTCGCGCTTGGTTCGCACGTAGATGCTGGCCTCGCCCAGGCCGTTCTGGCGCAGAAGCCAATCCACCAGCTCGGCGAACCCATTCATCTGTTTGCCACCCGTGACGGCGCCGCGACGACCATGGTCCACCCCGTGTCTCTGCTTTTGCGCCTGCGTTTCGAGCGTGCCCCAGTACTGCGCGACGGCCTTGCGCAGGCGATCCTCGAACGGGGGAAGGACGATAGGCATCCGGCGCCGAATCATGGCAGTGACTGTTATCGGCGCCTAGACCGAAAAGGTGCGTGGCTTGAGATAGCGGCGGAGCGATGGAATTCGGTTGACGCAGGCCGCGCTAGAGCGACGCGGACGACGGGGGAGCCCGTACCCGAGGGAGGAGTCCCGCAGCGCCAGGCCCCGCCACGTCGAAGCAGGCGGGTTGCCGAGTTGCTCGCCAAGACGGCCAGACGGCCAGTGAGGTATGCTCCGCGCCCTTGTTCCTGCCTGCACATTTCACGCCGCTATGGACCCCGCCGCGGGACTCACAATCCTCGGGCAGCTGCTGGTTCGTGTTCCATGCCGGTCAGTTGCTCGTGACCAACGGCCCCCACGGCCCCGAGATTCCCAGGCTGTTGGACGGTGCTACCTTGCCCTTCCCTACTACCGACCCTCACTGCATCGGCACCCTGAATGGCAGTCTCTGCTGGGCCGCAAGCACCACTGGCGAAGCGAGTGATCTCCCAAGTGGCTTCAGCCTCGAAGGGTTGCGCAGCCTGTTCGGTAGACTGCCCGAGGAGTTACTGGCACTTGCCGGGCGTGCTCTGCAGGTCGTCGATTTCCACCGCACTCACCGCTACTGCGGCGCGTGCGCCAGCCCTACCGAGCCAGACGACGAGGAACGGGCACGTCGCTGTGCGAGCTGTGGCGCCATCGCCTACCCGCGTATCTCGCCCGCCATGATGGTGCTCATCAAACGCGACACCTCCGCCGGGCGCGAGCTGCTGCTCGCACGGGGAAAGCGTTTCCCCGGAGCGTTCTACAGTGCGCTGGCCGGATTCGTAGAGCCGTCAGAATCCATCGAAGATTGCGTGCACCGCGAAGCCCGCGAGGAAGTTGGTGTTCGCGTGCGCAATCTGCGCTACTTTGGCAGCCAGAGTTGGCCGTTCCCACATTCGTTGATGATCGCCTTCGTCGCTGACTACGACAGCGGCGATATCATCTGCCAACCGGGTGAGATTGCCGACGCGCAGTGGTTTTCCCTAGACCGCCTGCCGTCCTTGCCGCTGCCCATCTCTATCGCCCGCCGCATGATCAACCACACCATCGCCGAGGTCGCGCCCGACCACCCAGCGATTCTCGGGTAGCGTCGCCCAGACAGGGCCGGGGCCGGCCCTGGCCATAGGCGCCTTCGCGGAACGCCGTCCACAGGTCGGTGGCGCTTCCGATGGCCGCCTCCGTTGCGGCTTACTGCGGCCACCCGAACTCTGAGTAGGAATTGCCCTGAACGACCTGGTCGATTGCGTGGCGAATGTATGGAACGACATTGGGAGGCAGAGCAGTCAATGAATACCAGCCCAGCTCACTGCACTTCTCGGGCTCCATGTTTTCCGGCTCTCCGCGCCAGACTTGCGTACTGAAGAAGAACGAGACGCGCTCCTGTGTGCCCAGTCAGTGAATCACGTGACACATGCGAAGGTCGTCTGGTCGTATCTCGAGCCCTGCCTCTTCACGCGCTTCGCGTGCCATGGCAGACCTTGCCGTCTCACCACCGTCAATGTGGCCAGCGACCACGCTGTAGTTGCCGTCTTCGTATCCTGTGTTCTGTCTCCGAAGCAGGAGAATATGTTTGTCCCTGAATAGAAGCAGATGCGCTTCGGGAATGAGTGAGAAGCGGGGCGGGGCATTCATGGCTCAACTCACGCCCATCGCGAGGTTGGCAATCATCGGAACGTGTTGAGGTCCGTCGTCCCATTTTGCACGCAGACTCGCCACGAGTTGGCCGGCAACTTTCTCCCACCGCTCCGGGCCGAGGTGCTCGCGAACTGCCTGAGTTGGCGGCGTGCTGCGTGCCAGTGCGATCCAGAACGCTTCAACCGACGGCACCTCAAGCGTGTGCTCGACCTCGCGAACAGTGATGCTGGAAAACCCCGCCTCGGTCATTTCGACGAGAAAGTCATCCGCGCAGCCAAGCGGTGGCTTGGTTCCGCCAAACGGCAGCGTGGGCAGTATGGCGCCTAGGGTTCGGTAGATATCGGCAAGCAATGGCACTCGTTCCGTTGGAACCCAACTGGCGACGACGGCTTTGCCCATGCGCCTCAGGACGCGGTTCAATTCTCGGAATCCCTGGGCGCGATCGGGAAAGAACATCAGGCCGAACATCAAAAAGGCGCAGTCGACTGAAGCATTGTCGTATGGCAGTTTCATGCCGTCGCCAACCCGGGCATCGATGCCAACGACGCCATCCCGCACGCATTGTTCCCGAAGACGGGCGATCATCTCTGGCGAAAAATCAATTGCGAGCACGCGCGCGCCGGCTCGTGCTGCCGAGAGGGAAAGGGCGCCTGGACCGCACGCCACATCGGCGACGAGTTGGCCTGGCCCAACTTCTGCCAGGCGTAGGGCGTCGTCGGCGTATTTCGCGAGGTGGGGAGCGATTTCTCGCGAGTACCCATCGGCAACGAGATCCCAAAGACGTGGTGCCGTGAGGACGCTCGGAGGTTGCGACATACAGAAGGCATATCGAAGCATCCGACCCAACGCGAACAAAATCGCCTCACCAGACCCGGCCGCCGTCACCTCATCGAATTCCATACAAGGTCAACACCGAGGCCCAGCCGCTGGGCCGTAGGCTTCTCCCAACGAAACGTGATCCCCGTGCGGTTTGTCCCCATGACCGGCAAGGCCGACCAGAGCCAGTAGCGCTTCGCGCGGGCCACTGTTCGCTCCTTGCGACCGTCGTGGCCATCTTCAACCAGGGTACGTTCGGCCGGAACGACAACTCCGCCACCCAGATGTTGGACATGTTCCGGGACGGAATCCCTTAGGACTTCGCCTTCTTTGAAGGTTTCGACTTGCCAGAACTGTTGAGGGCGACTGCTTGGCGAACGAGCACCTTGAAGGCGGACTCATTAACTTCTTCTTCTTTGTGGATGTCGATCGCGCGGCGTGCGTTTCCGTCGAGACTCGAGTTGAAGAGGCGGGCCGGATCCTTCAGAGACGCGCCCTTGGCGAAGGTAAGCTTCACGACCTTCTTGTACGATTCTCCAGTGCAGATGATGCCGTCGTGCGACCAAATCGGAGTGCCCCTCCACTTCCACTCCTCGACGACGTCCGGATCTGCTTCCTTGATGAGCTTGCGCATTCTGCTGAGGGTTTCCCCGCGCCAGTCCCCGAGTTCGGCGATTCTTTTCGAGATGAGCTCCGCTGCCGGCTGGCCCTGGCTCGCGCCCGACGTCCTTTCGGCAATGCGTGCCTTGATCAGTTTGCGGACGAGAGTTGCCGGCAACGGCGTTTCAGGATGGAAATGAAGGGAGGACTTCGTCTGGCCGTAGGCTTGGAGTTCATGGGCAAGCGCGCCCAGTGTCGACCCGCTGAACGGGAAGTACGAACACCCTTTCGCCGTTGCGCAGAATCCGGCGACCACTACGCCAGCTAGACGAAATGAGGGGATTCCGTAGGTGATGCATTCCTCGGCTTCAGGAATGATCGCACGTATCGTCTCGCGCAGTCTGCCCAACGCAGCCCGCTTCTCGGTGCTCAAGGGTGAAAGGTACTCATCGATCGTTCTCGGCCTGGCCAACATCAGTGCTGTCCTTTCGATGCCCTGCATGAGCAAACTATCCCGCTGTATCCAAGATCGACCGCCGCAGCGAGGCGTCGGAGCATTCGCGACTGCCGCCGTGGGCCCCCGAACCGCCTCGGCCACGTACGTCGAAGCGGCAAGCCCGCGCTCGAAGTCACACCGCCCACCATCTTGTGCTTCCGCTTGTTCTGATGCCGGAAGCCCCTGGAGGGATCCTCGCTCTTGCGGCGCCCTTTCGCATCGCCGCATCGGAATGGGCCTTCTGTGCCGCGCCGATCTCCTGTCGCCAGGCCAAGCTTGGCCCCAGCCGGGAAGCAGATCAGACAGCTAATGCTCGAGTCCATCGTAAACAGCGTCCGGTCAACCGCGACGCCCACTTGGCCCCGGGGGAACGCCCGCGCAAGCTGCTCGCGCCCTACTAAGGCGACGCTCTCCGGTTGCCCAGTCGATGAGGCGACGTATACTTTCACGAGCTGCATGGATGCCGGGCTGAGCACGCTCGTCGTGCACCTCCTCGATGGAGACTCCGAAGCCGCGCTCGCGGAGGCGCGCAGGGTGCGGGCATCGCAACCCGACGGGCAGCGTTTGCTGGTTGAAGGGCTCGAGGCCGCCATGGATGGCATGAGCGCCAAGTGCACGACCGAGCAGTTCAACCTGCTGGAGATCATGCTAACCGGCCGCGCGGCGATGGCCGTGGCGCGCGAGGCGTTTCCCGAGGGCGCGATTCCTGGCACGCGCGGCACGGTGGTCATCGCCACACCGCAGGGCGATGTCCACGATCTGGGCAAGAACATCACTAGGATGGTGCTCACCACCAAGGGCTTCCGGGTGGTTGATTGCGGCAAGGACTGCCCCGTCGCTGACATGGTCGACGCCGCCGCGCGCGAACAGGCTTTCGCCGTGCTGGCAAGCGGGCTCATCAGTCCCGTTGTTCCGCTGGTGCGCCAGCTGCGCGGACTGCTGCGCGAGCGTGGCCTCTCCAATGTAGCAGTCGTGGCTGGCGGAGCTGCTCTCAAGCAGTGCACGGCGGAGGCGTTGAACGTCGACTACGTTGCTCGCGATGCCTTCGACTGCGTCCACTTCCTGGAAGGGCTACCTCGATGACCGGGCTCGAGCGAATCCTTGCGGCGGTTCATTTCACCCCCAGCGACAGGGTTCCGGTCATCCCGCAGATCTTCGGGCACGCCGCGAGAATCGCGGGGGTGCCTCTGAATCGCTATCTTACCGACGCCACCGTTCTGGCCCAGTGCCAGCTTGCAGCTCTGGAGCGCTACCGCCACGATGCGGTCTTCGCCCTGTTGGACGTCAACGTGGAAACCGAAGCGCTGGGCTCTCGCCTGCGTTTCCCCAAGGACGGCTACCCGTCGGTTGAGCACTTTGCCATCGAACATCCGGCCGCCGTCGCCGAGCTTGAAATCCCGGATCCTGGCAAGGCTGGCCGCATGCCCGTTCTCCTGGAGGCGGCACGGCTGCTCAGGCAGCGGTTGGAAGATCGCGTGCTGGTAGCGGGTTGCGTGCTGGGACCGATGACCCTGGCTTGCCAGCTGCTCGGGGCCGAACGAGCCCTCTTTGCCGCGGTGGACGAGCCGGAAGCCTTCGAGCGGTTGCTGGATTTCGCTGCGGATGTGGCGGTGAGGTTTGGGCAAGCGCAGTTGGAAGCCGGAGCGCACCTCTGCGTCGTGTTCGATCCCTCGGCTTCCCCGGCGGTCGTGCCGCCGGCGCTTTTTCGCGAACTCTTGGCGCCGAGGCTCCGGCGGCTGTGCGATGCGCTCAAGCGCAAGGGCAGCCCTGTCACCTGGCTGCACATCGCTGGACCGGTCGAGCCCATCCTGCCGCTCTACCCGGATTGTCGCGTGGACATCGCCAACATCGACTACTGCGTCGATGCGAAACGCGCGCGGGCAGCGGTTCCTCGACTGTGCCTGGATGGAAACATCCGCTCCTTGGCGTTTGTCGACTCGGAACCAGAAGACATTGTGGCGGCCTGCTTGCGGGTCCTCGACGGGGCTGGGCCGGGCTTCATCCTTTCTTCGGGGTGCGAGATCCCGCTCGAGGCCCGACCAGAGTGCGTTCAGGCTCTCGTAGATGCGGCAAAGGAGCGCAGTAGCCAACTGTGACCGCCGTTGTACGAGCCCGATGCGGGGCCCGATCGCAGACCATTCAGGCGGCACCCGGCGCGACCCTTCGGCGGGCCTTGGAAGACACCGGCCTGCGGGTCCGCACCGGCTGCAACGGCAATGGTTCGTGCGGGCTTTGCCGGGTTCGAATACTGTCGGGAGCGGTGTCTACACCGACATCTGAGGAAATGCTCAACCTGGGTCCCGCTCTCGTGGAATCCGGCCTGCGCCTCGCCTGCCAGGCGCTGCCTGTGGGCGATGTGGAAATCGAGGTGGTGAACCTTGCGCCCGCCTCGGTGTGGCGCCCCATCCCGCCCGAGGCGCTTTGCAGCCCCGCGCGTCCAGCAGTCACCTCCCCGATTGGCTCGGCGCGAATCTCCAAGATTGCTGTCGATGTGGGGACAACCAATCTTTGCCTGGCACTCTGGAGTGACGAAGGGCAGGGGCGGCTGGCGGCACGACGCGGACTAAACCCTCAGTCGGGCTTTGGCTCGGATGTTGTGACCCGCTTGCAAGCGGCCCACGATCCTGCGGCGGCGCGAGAGCAGGCTCACGCCATTGAACTTGCGCTGGCCGAGGCTCTGCGAGAGGTGACCGTGAGTGACGGACTTGAAACGGCCGCCCGCCTCACCATCGTCGCGGTGGGAAACACGGCGATGCTTTCGCTGCTTCAGGGATCGCAAGGTGGTTTGCTGGACCCGGAGACCTGGGCAGGCCCAGTAACCTGGCTATCGGAAAGGCAACTCCGCTGGCACCTCGGCGCTGACTGTGAGGCCGTGGTGCACCTGATGCAGCCGCTGGGCGGGTTCGTTGGCTCGGATCTTATCGCCGCTGCCCTTGCCGCGAACTTGCTGGCGGGCGAATTCCCGGCCCTGCTGCTCGATTTCGGGACCAATACCGAGATCGCACTGTGGGATGGCGAGATCTTGTGGGTGACCAGCGCTGCTGGTGGCCCCGCCTTCGAGGGCAGTGGCATGCGCTGTGCGGTGCCGGCGGATGCAGGTGCGATCTATCGGGTCTGGGAAGGAACGCCGTTGCGCTTCGAGGTGATGGGCGGCGGCGAAGCAAAAGGAGTCTGCGGTTCCGGACTGGTCGACTGGGTCGCACGCCTGCGCCAGGCCGGTGCGCTGTCGAGCCGAGGCAATCTGGTTGACGGGACAGCCGAGGGAACGCTATCGCTTGGCGGGAAAGGCAACGAAATTCTTCTCTGCAAGCGTGACGTCGACGTCTTCCAACGAGCCAAGGCTGCAATCGGGGCAGGAGTGCAGCTGCTCGTGCGTCGTGCGGGGATTGCATGCCAGGACCTACGCCGCATCGTCACCACCGGCCTATTCGGCCGGTCGCTCGACGTCGTGAACGCTCAAGCCATCGGCCTGCTTCCAGCGATAGCGCCCGAGCGCGTGGAATCCTACGACAACCTCGCACTCGCCGGCTGCGAGATCGTGCTCACCTCCGCCGACGGATCGCGCACCACCGAGACGCTGCGCAGGCGCACGCGCCTTCTGAATCTTGGCCAATGCGCCGAGTTCGAGGAACTGTTTTTGCAGAGCTTGTTCCTTGCGCCCATGGGAGTCGAGCCATGAGCGTGGCCTCCGAGCGTCTCACGGCCGTGCTGCGAGCTGCGCAGTACCTGAGCAACTTGTCTCCCGAACAGGATGCCTGGTCGGAGTTGGCACAGGCGCTGAGCAGCTTCTTTGGTTGCGAGTTCGTGCTGGTCGTGCACGTCGGTGAGGGCGGGGAGCCGGTGCTTGTCCGCAGCCTGCTTTCCCGCGAGATCTCTGTCGCTGACATTCTTCGCCAGGCGCGCGACGAGATTCGATCGGTGCTGGCCACCGGGTTTCTGGGCTCGCTGGTCCTGGCCCTGCCGGCGTGCTCTCTGGCCATGCTTCCCCTACCTCGGGATCGCCGAACCGCTGGCGTCGCGATCGTCGGGCGGGCGAACCAGGAACCCTTCTCGAAGGACGAATTGGAAATCTTGCTCGCATTGGGCGGCTTGTTCGGAAACGTTGTCTCGAGGCTGGAGACCGAGCGGGAACTCCGGGATCACCGCAAGAGCCTGGAGGCCACCGTCACCCAACGCACCTCCGAGCTCGCGGCCAGCAACCACCGCTTGCTCGAAGAATCGGCGGTCAGGCGGCAAGCCGAAGGGGCGCTCGAGCATGCGCACGCCGAGTTGGAGCAGATTTTTGAAACTGCCGGCGACGGCGTGTGGGTGCTTGCTTGCGATGGCGAGATCCTGAGGGTCAACGCGACCCGCGCACGCCGGATTGGGCGTCCATCGCTCGAATTGGTTGGGCGCATCTGCCGCGAGGTCGCTCCCAGCTGCGACTGCGGCGCTGAGTCTTGCCCGCTCACGCGCGTCGCAGGCGGCGCGGGCCGGGTAGAGTCCGAGGTCAGGCGGGACTACCCCGAAGGAAGCCGGGACGAACTGGTCGTCAGCACGCCCTTTCGCGCCAAAGATGCGACCTTGCTGGGCGTGGTGCAGGTGTTCCACGACATCACCGAACGCAAGCGGGCGGAACAGGCGCTGCGCCAAAGCGAAACCGAGTTGAGGGACTCGGACCGGCGCAAGAGCGAGTTCATGGCCATGCTTTCCCACGAGCTGCGCAACCCGCTGGCGCCCATCCGCAACAGCCTGTACGTGCTCGGACGAGCCGCCCCAGGCAGCGAACAGGCGAATCGCGCGACCGCCGTCATCAATCGCCAGGTCGAGCACCTAACTGGGCTGGTCGACGATCTGCTCGACATCACGCGCATCAGCCGGGGGAAGATCCGACTTGAACGGCGGCGGGTCGAGTTGAACGACCTGGTTCGTCGAACGGTCGACGACCACCGCTCGCTCTTCGAGGAAAATGGAGTCCGTCTGGATTGCAAGCTCGGCCCCGAGCCGCTGTTCGTAAACGCCGATCCTACCCGTCTTGCGCAGGTGGTAGGCAACCTCCTGGGAAACGCGGCCAAGTTCGCGGGCCATGGCGGCGTTGCCCAGGTCAGCATTTCCACGGAGCCGGGAACCAGACGCACCACTATCCTCGTGGCTGATAGCGGGGCAGGCATGACCAAAGAGACGCTCGCCCATTTGTTTGAGCCATTCATGCAAGGCGAAGCGACGCTCGATCGCAGCAAGGGTGGGCTCGGTCTGGGCCTCGCTCTCGCTCGGGAACTGGTCCGGCTCCATGGTGGCGAGATTCGCGCTCACAGCGACGGCGCAGGCCGGGGAGCTCAGTTC
>Ga0224523_1001135_pt1 | contig 11887 bp, 7 predicted proteins | sample CFST50metaG_FD_182732 | JGI IMG/M metagenome (GOLD analysis project Ga0224523, IMG submission 182732) | Peat soil microbial communities from Stordalen Mire, Sweden - C.F.S.T50 | ecosystem: Environmental > Terrestrial > Soil > Wetlands > Peat | place: Sweden: Norrbotten County, Stordalen Mire...
GTTCTGGGCCGAGCGGATCTTGACTTCAACTTCCGCGGGTTCGTTGAGTGATTCAAATGCGATCCAGTTCAGGTCATTCACAATGAAAGACGAACTCATCACTTCTTCGTGAATTCCGACTACGACCTTGTTTTTTTCTTTATCGAGGCTGAGCACATAAAGGGGCTCGGAATAAGCGACCCCAATGCCTTTGCGCTGGCCGATGGTATAGTTCCAGAACCCGTTGTGCTTTCCTAGAACATTTCCTTTAGCGTCAACAATATTGCCCGGGGTATCTTTGACATTCAGCAAATCCCTGTAATCTCCACTGTAGAAATCCTGGCTTTCTTCCTTTTCAGATAAAGGGAGGTTGATCTTTGTAGCGATTTCCCTTACTTCTTGCTTCGTCATGTTTCCGATTGGGAAAAGAACTTTTGAAAGCTGCTCCTGGGTGAGGCGATAGATAAAATAGGTCTGGTCCTTTCTGGGATCTATTCCCTTTTTCAACAAATAACGTTTCCGCTGATCATTCCATTCGACGACTGCATAATGACCGGTAGCAAAATAGTCGAATACCAGCCCTTCCATCCTTGCCAGATCGGGCAGCATACCAAATTTGATCAGTTGGTTGCATCGCACACAGGGATTAGGTGTACGTCCGGAGAGGTACTCCGAACGGAAATAGTCCAGAACAAGCGTTTTATATCGTTGGGAGCAGTCGAATACCCGGTAAGGAATATCCAGGATGCCAGCCAGTTCCCTGGCTTCTTCAATTTCTTCATTTTCATCGGGTCCATAGCAGGCATGCTTTCCGGAAGGGACCAGGCTGGGCTTCCCGTCCCAGAGTGACATGGTCACACCGGTGACTTCATATCCCTGCTGCTTTAGAAGGTATGCTGCAACCGAAGAATCAACTCCTCCGCTCAGTCCAACAATAACTTTTTTCTTTCCCGTCACAGGAATATCCGGTTAAAAATTAAAGGCAGCAAAGGTAAGAATAATCGTGTAATCTATTTGGCCAGGATCAATTTCCGCGTTGTTAATTCTGCCGGAGTTGTCAGCCTGATTATATAGATACCGGAAGGCAGGGAACCTTTTGAAACAGGAATGGTGTAGTTTCCGGGTTGCCGGTATCCACTGGCCAATGTACTGACCTGAATTCCCTGTACATCAATCATCTCCAGCTGAATATTTCCACTCTCCCGCAAATGGTAAGTGATCCACGCATTCCCGTCAGAGGGATTGGGCCAAATCTCAAGTGAATTCGTTCCTGCACTTGTTTTCGGAGGGATCACAGTAACCGGAGAACATGGTGTGAACTGAACGCCATCCAGCCAGAGCGTATAACCATAATCCCAGGTATCGGCATGAAACTCCACGTAATTGACATTATCCAGTGACATGGTTCCAACCATGGTGCGGGTGAACTGCGAATTTCCAGCCAGGGGAACCTTGTATTGTTTCCATATCAAATTTGCTGACGTGAGTAGGGTGGGTGAAGCAGTATACTTATAGTAATCGCCTGCCATATCCCCGATGCGAATATGGAAATACTGGAAACCATAAGGAACGAACGGGATGGTCCTGACCCAGAAATAAAGGGTGTCCTGGCTGGTCAATGTCCACAGGGAAACGGAATCATTCGCCGGGCGATAATTTAATGCCACATCCCAGCCTCTTCCAGTTACAAGTTTCACGGAAGCATATCCCGACACCTTTTCCGTACTGTCAAAATAAACCGTATCCGGAATGCGGGGGCCCGGGTACCCGGTTTCGGGATAAGCATACCAGACGGAGGGAGGTTCAGCCATGTCGCAGGGTGGATTATACTGAAATACAGGATCAGGGCCTGTGTTGGCAGGAAACCAGTTAACTCTGCCTTCTGTGCTGTTGTCGGTCTTATCATAGATCCTGGCAGCGATCAATGCCGTATCATTCGGTTCAAAGGAATTACCGTGTGCATAAATATCATTGGATGACCAGTTTTTTATATGAAACGAGGTAGGCATCCGGAAATCATTATTGCTGATGGTATCCTGGGTTGAGGTTGATTCGAAGTAAACCGACTGGTTCTCGTTGTAATTAAACTGGTTATCAGTGGCAACCAGGTGTGTTGTATTGATCGCAGAAAGTCCTTGTGTATTCCCTTCAATGACATTTTGCCGGATGAAATAATCCATTGAGGCCTGGTTTTCATATCCGGTGATCGGGCTGCCTTTCCATAACTCAATGCCGGTGGGATTATCGCTGATCGTATTGTGTGTGATGGAATTGGAAAAACCCCGGTCAATAGCGATGCCGGAATAGAAATTTCCAATAACTTCATTGCTGTCGACAATACTGTTAAAGGAATATCCCAACCAAAACCCGTAATCACTGTAATTGCAGTTATTGTGCTTGTAAACATTTCCGTCGGCAAAAGTGGCTTCAATGGCGTTGTGCGGGGAATATGAGCACTCGTTATAAGCAAAATAATTGTTGTTCGGGATATTGGAATGTTGGTATTGTCCCAGAAAAACACCGTCTCCCGACCAGGAAAGGTTATTGTTCTCCACCCGGTTTTCATTGGAGATGATCATCAGCAAGGCGCCACAATCGCTGGGATCTGTAAGGGGGCGGTTGATATGGTTGGCAATGTTATTATAAATATAACAGGAGTCGGTCCAGAACATGCGGATGCCATAAGAAGTGTTCCAGGCAAAGTCATTGTCGTGCGCCCGGATGCTGTCGCAATGGTACATGGCTACTCCATCATTCTGAAACTTCATGGTGTTATCAAAAATGTCTGCAGCCCTGCATTGGTACATCATAACGCCTCCACCGAGAGCCGATGTATAATCAGTCCATACATCGATCCAGCCTGATGAATCTACCTTGTTCCGGGAAAAATCATTCCCGTTAATGTTGATGTGGCTAGAGTTGGTGATGTAAACAGCATATTTGTAATTGAAGACTGAATCAAAATTCTTGATCCTGATGTTCGAGGAGTTGTCGATTTTTATCATATAACCCACGAAATTGGTTCCGTTAACTGTACAGCTGTCGCCGTCGAGGGTGATATTCTGTTTCCCGCTGATCTGGATCACACCGTTCAGCTCGGGATCGGCGAACACATAGTCACCGGGTATGAACTTGATGTTTGAATTGCTGTTGATGATCATGTTGTTGGTAATGGGGATCCTGGTCTGGGCTGCCAGGAACAAAGGAAGAAAAGCCAGGAAGATACTGATCGTTTTCATTTTTGATACATTTTGATTATATCTGAATTTGAATCAGGCTAAGATACGAAGAAAACGCCTTTTGGGGGTGTAGAAAATGTCGGTAAACAGGAAAGATGAATAATTGATTAGATTGATCTCTTCCTCAGGATCAGTCCAAGGTAGACGACCACACCGAAAACACCCACTCCGGAGATCATGAACATCGCCTTTGGCCCGATAGTATACCAAAGCAACCCTGAAAGACTGCTGGACAGGAGCGTAAAAATGCTTGCAAAACTGGTATAAAAACCAATTGCGGTCGCTATATCTGATTTTTCGGCCATATTGGAGATCAGCGCTTTGGAGATCCCCTCGGTAGAAGCTGCGTAGATGGCATAAAAGAAGAAAAGGATCCCGAATGCAATTAGGGAAGTGGCGAATCCGAAGAAAAAATAGACCATTGAAAAGACGAGCAACCCTGTGATGAGCATGGTTTTCAGGCCGATCCTGTCGGCCAATGCACCAATCGGATATGACATCAATGCATAAACCATGTTATAAAAGATATAAAACCCGATCATCCGGGTATCCTGCATTCCCTGGTTCTTCAGTGCTAACAGAAGGAATGCATCTGAACTATTGAACAGGGCGAATGCCAGTAAACCGCTTGTAAGCCTGCGAAATCCAGGAGAAGCTTTTTTCCAGTACCGGAAGTAGCCGAAAAAGGAGATTTTTTCGGGATCCCGGGAAACACTGTTCAGGTTTTTATTCTTTTCTTTCAGGAGAAATGAAAGTGCAATGGCTATAATTCCCGGGAAGAAGGCAATGATAAACAGCCATTGATAATGTCCAGGGTAAAACCAGAGAAAGATCAATGCGAAAACCGGTCCGATGGCAGCGCCTACGGTATCCATCGAACGATGAAATCCGAATACCTTTCCTTTATGTTCAGGCGTAGTTTCATCGCTTAAAATCGCATCGCGGGCGCTGGTACGTATGCCTTTCCCGAGGCGGTCGAGCGTGCGGGCAAAGAAGACCCACAGAGGAAAGGTAAAAATAGCTAGCAGAGGTTTGGAAATGGCACTGAGCGTATATCCGCCTTTGACAAACGGAACCCGTTTCTGAAGAGTGTCAGAAAGGTTTCCGAAATACCCTTTGGATAAACCGGCAGTCGCTTCTGCAACACCTTCCAGGATCCCGATCAGAAGGACAGTAAAACCGATCGAACGGAGGTACACCGGCATGATCGGATAGAGCATTTCGCTCGCAATATCGGTGAAGAGACTGACGAAGGAGACGAGCAGAATGGTTCGTGTAAGGATCTTGGTCATGATGTTGGATCCTGGATGCTGGATATGTGTGTTTTATTCCCCGAAATAACTCAAGTACTCCTTCGCTGCATCCCGGAGCTTGCCGTTCCAATGCTGGCTTGCTGATCTTGCATTGGCCAACGTCACGTCGTTTATGGTTCGCAGTTTTTTTAAAACAGTGAGTGCATTGATCCGGGTCTCAAACTCAAATTGTAGGCCTGAATAAGCGATAAGTTCGGGGAGGAATTCTGTTTTTCCTTTACTGATGGCTATTTCCAGCCATTTCATCCGGATATTCAATCCCCGCCAACCTGTCAGGCTTTTGGTCATTTCAAGATATTTATCCGTATTCTCCGGAAAGGATTGACATAAATTCTGCAGCGCTAGTTCCTGGTTCAGGTAAGAGTAATCCTTCAATGCTTTTTCTGCCTCGGATTGAAGTGAGGCCGGAACAGGAAAAACATTCTTAAGCGCTGATTTCCTCACATTGGCATCGGTATCGTTCAATGCCTGCCGGAAGAGATCGATGGAAACATCGGTCCGGTCAGCCGAGATTTGATCAATAATCTCGGATTTTGTCAGTTGAAAAGTTTCATTCCGGTAACAGCTCACCAGTATCGCTTTCTTTTGGGATACCGGAAAGGAACGCAAAGCTATGAGGGCATCGTACCGGTCGATCATTTCGGGCGCTTTCAGGGCCTGGGCCGACAATTCCTCAAACCCTTTTTCAAATGTAATTTTCTTCACCACATTCCTTCCGGGATCGAACAACATAAAATCGATGGTTTTCTTCTCCGGGTTGGGGATAACTATTTCCTGCGTTTTATTTTCGATCCAGGCGACCAAGGTGTCAAAACGGGAATCCTTGTAATGCAGTTCAAACCGGATGGGCATCCTGAATAAGCCCACAAGGTTGCCGGTTTCCTGCATTTGTGTGACCGTGATATGAGTTGCCCGTTTCCCGGTTGTGTCATCCAGAACAGTATAGGAAACCTTATACTCCGGTTCGCCTCCGTGCAGAATCCATTCTTCAAAAAACCAATTATAGGATTTGCCTGTTGCATCATAGATACACCGAAGAAGATCGCCGGTTTGTGTATAGCTGAAACGGTATCGCTCCAGGTACAGCCGGATCGCATTCTTAAATTCACGATCACCCATAACATTCCGGAGCATACCCAGCACGAGGGATCCTTTCTGGTAGATCCTTGCATTTCCACCCATCGAGCTGCCCACCGGGTAATTGTTGGACTTTGCCGCATTGAGGGTAAGGGTCAGTTCGTCGTTCATGACATTCTGGTAATAATCCTTTCCGAAAATTGACCTTTCGAAAATTTTTGCATAATAAGTCGCAAAACTTTCCGTAAGCCATACATCCTTATTCACGAAATGTGCGATGCAATTGCCGAACCATTGATGCGCCATTTCATGGGCATTCGTATTGATATAGTTTCTTTGCCAGTATGCATGCGGATCAATAAAGATGAAATCGCCGAAAACCGTGGATGTGGTCGTTTCCATTGCGCCATACATATAATCGATTACGGGCGCTTGCCGGTATATGGGATAAGGATATTTTACGCCGGTTTCTTTTTCGAGGAAATCCATCATCGCCTCCGTATACTGGTAGGTAGCCTGAATTTTGTCTTCCTGGCCTTGATAATACCAGAATTCGAGGGGAACCCCGCCGGCTGACCGGGAGGTTTTAAAATCATAATCACCGATAACAAGTGCAGTTGAGAAATAAGGATGATCTTTTGCCATCCGGTAATGCCAGGTTCGGGTACTGTCGGGATTGTCTTTAACTTCCACCCTTTCTCCATTCGCAAAAACCTTGTATTTCCGGTTGAACGTGTAGAACATGTCCATGGTAATACGGGCGTCTATGTATGGTAGCCAACCGTGCGGGCGATGTGCCCAGATCTCTTTCCGTTTGCCATTTTCCTCAGGCCTCCAACCAATGAAGTAGATTGCCCCTGCTTTTGGCTGAACAGTATAGTCAATAACCAGGGTATATTCTATATGAAATTTCAGGACACATGAAGGCGGATAAAGTATAAGGTTTGATCCCCTGAGTTTCCAGTCGGAAGACTGCATTTTAATTGAAAGATCTTTCCCTGTGATCTGAATTGAATTTACTTTGAAATCCGGGGCATAGAAAACGATGGAATCGGTTTGGTAACGGTTCGGGGTAAATATAAATTCTGTTTTGGCCAGGATGAGATTTTCTTCCGGTTTGAAGCTGACATCTGCCCGGATGTGCTGCAGGGTAATAATGAGATCCGGGGGATTGGAGGACGGATCGGTAAGGTAAGTGGTGGTTTTATCCTGTCCTGCAGCGGTAATAAAAGCGAGGGATGCTAATAAAGTGAGGATAAATTTATTCATTCTGGTTATTTGATGTGGATGCTGGATACTGGATACTGGTTACTGGATACTGGATACTGGATGTGTGGGATCTGAGGTTGGAGTCATGGGTTTGACTTTATGAACTTTACATACTAAATTACGAATTCCTTTTTTAACATTTCAACCCATTCATTTACGCGTTTGCCGGTAAGCTGGCTCTCGAATTCCTCATCAATGGCCAATCCTGCAAGTTTATCTTTCACCAGGGCCATGGAATCAGTAAAATTGTATCCTGAACGGGAAACGAATCCAACGATCTTCACCCCTTTTTTCTTAAGGCGTTCGTAAAGGATCCCCATCGCGTCCACAAAGGAGTCGGTATAGGTGCTCTGATCCCCCAGGCCGAAAAGGGCCACTTTTTTCCCGGAAAAATCAACCTTTTCAAGGATTTCCATAAAATCCTCAAAATCATCCTGGAGATCACTTACACCCCAGGTGGATACGCCAAAGATAAGGAATTTGTATTTTTCAATATCTGCCAAATCGGTGACATCCACATTGTAAATATCTGCATTTTCCTCACCGAAAGCCTGCCGGATAAGGTTTGCGACTTTTTCCGTGTTACCGGTTGTTGAGCCATAAAATATTCCGATATTTGCCATGTCTTCTTGATAATAATGCGTTTGTAATCCTTAATAATCAATGATCTTGCTGAAGCAAACAGCCAAAAGTAGCAAAATTTCGATGAAGAATATCACCTTGAGCGAGAAACTTATTCTCTATTTCCTTCTTCTCGGATTGGGAACTATTTTCATCATCAGTATTTATTCCTATTACAGTACCCAGGATGCTTTGATGAACCGAACATTTGATCAGCTTACTTCTTTAAGAATTGCCAAAAAAAACCAGGTTGAGATCTTCTTTAAGGACAGGATCAAGGAAGTGATCCTGCTTTCCGGGTCTGATGACACACGGAATATCGCTGAGATACAGGATAAAATTCCGGAAAAGGACAGTAAAAAGGAGTTGACCACTTTCCTGGAAAAGTACAAATCACTCACCAGTTACTTTACCAGTGTAATGATCATCTCACTTAAGAAAAAATTCGTTAAAGGATATACTGCTGATCCTGCGATTGAATCGGGCAAACAGAACAGTTTGACCTTGGGAGGCAGTTCGGTTCCTGTTCAGATGAATCCGTCAATACCAGTGATCATCCGGGATGAAATGATGGATCCTTCTTTCGGGAAAGTCAAGATGTTCATGGAAGCGCCTGTTTTTAACGCAAAAAATAATCTTACAGGCCGGATCATCCTGGAGTTGCCTGCAGATCAAATTAACACCATCATGCTGAACAACGATCCGAAGAGCGGGTTGGGTATGACCGGTGAAACTTATCTTGTAGGGATGGATTTTAAAATGCGTTCAAGATCCCGGTTTATCCGGAATTCCATCCTGAGAACAATAGTGCGTACCCGGCCGATGCTACATGCCATCCGCGGGGAGGAAGGCCATATCATCACCCGTGATTACAGGTTTATCCCGGTATTGTCGTCTTACAGCAGGGTGAAAATACCGGGGCTGAACTGGTTCATCCTGGCCGAGATCGACCAGAAAGAAGCCATGGTGCCCATTTACAGGATGCGCAATAGCATCCTGCTGCTGAGTACGTTGATATCCATCATCTTTTTTGTTTTTGTATTTATTATTTCAAAACGGATAACACGGCCCATAAACCAGTTGAAAGAAGCCGCACTTAAAGTCGGGAAAGGTCAATACGACATTGATATCCCGGTAAGGTCGAATGATGAGATCGGTGCGCTGACCCAGGCATTTAATTCCATGTCGTTGCAGATCAAAGAGAAAACCCGTGAATTGCAATCCGAACGGACCGGGAGGTTACGGTCGGTAATCGATGCAGAAGAGAAGGAACGGCAGCGGTTATCACGGGAGATCCACGACGGGATCGGGCAATCCCTTATCGCACATAAACTCCGGTTGGAAAGCCTTCTTTACATGAATGATCCCGAGATCAAGGATCAGATCCGTATGCTGAAAGACCAGTTTAATGTAACCATCGATGAGATCAGGAGAATTTCCAACAACCTGATGCCTTCGGTCCTCGAAGTTTTCGGGATCACCCTTGCTTTGAAGAACCTTTGTGAAGAGACCGAGGAACATGGTATCCTGGAGATCCTTTTTCAAACGACAGGCGAACTTGAGGAGATCAATACTAAAACAAAAACGTATCTCTACCGGATCGCGCAGGAGGCGCTGAACAATATCCTGAAGCATTCAGGTGCGAAAGAAGTCACCTTTACACTGTCAAGATCAAAAGATATCATTACTTTTATTCTCCGGGACGATGGGAAGGGATTTGATGTGGAAGATGCTGCTTTCGAGAAAGGAAACGGATTGCATAATATGCGCGAGCGGGTAGCCCTCCTGCAGGGAACCATCAACATCCTGTCATCACCGGGAGATGGAACAACCATTATCATCAACGTACCTGTAAAGTAAAACCATGGAAAAGATCAAGATCATATTGGTGGACGATCATCAATTAGTAAGGGATGGGATCAAAGCATTACTCACCGGCATCCCGGATATTGCGATCATCGGGGAGGCTTCCGGGGCCGGTGAATTATTCAGGGAACTGGAAAACCTGAAACCCGATCTTCTGATCATGGATATCTCACTGCCTGAAATTTCCGGTATTGAAATCACAAAAAAAATATGTAACGAATACACGGGAATCAATGTACTGATCCTTTCCATGTACAACAATGAAGAATTCATCTTCAATTCCCTGAAAGCAGGCGCCAGGGGTTACCTTCCGAAGAATACATCACGGGATGAACTCCTGGAAGCAATCTATACTATTAACAGAGGGGAAGAATTTTTCGGGGAGTCCATCTCGAAGATTATGCTGAAAAGCTATGTAAAAAGAGCCACCAATGAAGACCAACCGGAAAACAAAACCCATGCAGTTCTTACCAACCGGGAAATTGAAATTCTGAAGTTGTATGTTGAAGGATTGATCAATAAAGAGATCAGCGATAAGCTCGATATCAGTATCCGTACCGTTGAAACACACAAGAATCACATCATGCGGAAACTGGGATTAAAATCGACCGTTGAACTAGTGAAATTTGCGATCCGGAATAAGATTGCGGAGATCTGATCCTTTCTTTTTCATCATCCAAAGCAAAACACCTTCTTTGATAAGTATTTCTCTTATTCCTGAAATTATTTCCCTTATTTCAATATCAGTAAATTGCAGGATTGTACAGCATTTTAATTGAGCGTAAAATTGTGGGTCTTAATTTAAATTGACACAATCCTGCACTAAATGGAAAAAAGAGTAACTGCCCTTAAATTAGTCCTGATTTTTCTTCTTGTTTCAATTTCCATCGTTCCCTGTTTTTCACAGACCGTCGACACTCATCAGGATGAAAAGGGATCGGCAAATTCTGTCCGGTTCAGCCTGGGGGCTGACCTTGTAAGCCGATACATCTGGCGGGGAAAAGATTATGGGAATTCACCGGCCATACAACCCAATATCTCATTTTCTTTTGCCGGACTCAAGATCGGGGCATGGGGATCCTATGGGGTTCTCTATCGTGAAAATTCAGGCATTTATGCAGAATTTGATCCCTATATTTCCTATACCTGGAAATTGTTTACGGTAGGTATTACGGATTATTTCTTTCCGAACGGACTTACGCCGAATGATAACAACCGGTATTTCAACTATGATTCCAAACAAACGGGGCATGCTTTTGAAGCCTGCCTGACATTCACCGGTCCGGAAAAATTTCCCTTGCAGATATTTGCAGGTACCCTGCTTTATGGGGCAGATAAAGCGAAGGACTCAACCGGCGCATACGGACTGGGAGCCAAAAACAACTATTCAACCTACTTTGAAATATCCTATCCTTTCACCGTCAGAGGGATCGGTGTAAAACCCTTTGTAGGTGGCATCCCATTTGGCAGCGGGTGGTACGGGCCATACGGAGGTGTTGTAAATGCCGGGCTGACTGTTTCAAAATCGATCCGGATCTCAAAGGAATACGAACTGCCTGTCTTTACCTCCGTCATTACAAATCCGCAGGCATAAAGTGTATTCCTGGTGTTTGGAGTGTCATTGTAAATAGCGAAATGGCGAAGTAGCGAAATTGTGTGTGATCAGAGTATCGGCATTAATTTGAACTAATGTGTTATTCTATTGTGATCTATGTGACTATTGTGGTGAAAAAAAACATTATACTTTTTCATTCTTAATTATTAATTTTTAATTAATTAAAGACTATGGGACAATTTGACACTGGTTCAACGGGCTTTATGCTGTTATCAGCAAGCCTCGTCATGCTTATGACACCGGCCCTGGCATTCTTTTATGGAGGGCTGGCCACAAAAAGAAATATCCTGGGTATCATGATCCAGAGTTTTGCCTCTTTGGGATGGACCACCGTTTTATGGTATGCTTTCGGTTATTCCCTTTGCTTCAGCGGAGGAGCAGGTGGATTTTTCGGGAATCTTGACAAGGCTTTCCTTCATGGAGTGACCATGGATTCTGTCTTTGCCGGAAACGGGAAGATCCCGGAAATCGTTTTTATCGCCTACCAGATGATGTTTGCCATTATCACGCCTGCTTTGATCACCGGAGCTTTCACCAACCGTGTTACGTTCAAATCGTACATGATCTTCCTTACTGCCTGGCAAATCCTCGTTTATTATCCTTTTGTTCACATGATCTGGGGCGGCGGATTGCTCGCCCAGTGGGGTGTTCTTGATTTTGCCGGCGGGATTGTGGTTCATGCTATTGCAGGCTTTGCCGCCCTGGCTTCAGTTTTCTATGTCGGCGCCCGGGTGGATAAAAATTCAACACCTAACAGCATTCCACTTGTGGCCATTGGTTCTGGTTTATTGTGGTTCGGCTGGTATGGGTTCAACGCAGGCAGTGAATTGCAGGTCGACAAGATTACGGCTATTGCATTTTTAAATACAGATGTTGCGGCTTCGTTTGCCACCGCAGCATGGGTTGTG
>Ga0224523_1001137_pt1 | contig 11872 bp, 14 predicted proteins | sample CFST50metaG_FD_182732 | JGI IMG/M metagenome (GOLD analysis project Ga0224523, IMG submission 182732) | Peat soil microbial communities from Stordalen Mire, Sweden - C.F.S.T50 | ecosystem: Environmental > Terrestrial > Soil > Wetlands > Peat | place: Sweden: Norrbotten County, Stordalen Mire...
AGCCCTTTTGGAGTGAATCGGCACCCATGAGCGCTTCGAGCTGATCCATGACGACCGGTGCTTTGTGGTAGATGATATTGCCATAGAGGGAGCCGGCTTCATTCAGATTTTTCAGGGTTTGTTTGATCGCATTGGCTCCTTGTGTACGGTCGATAGCATAGGCGCGTGACTGGTGGGCCATCAGGAATCGCAGTTGCGGATTCATCTCCGGGAACATGGGGTTAACGATCTTATCTGCCATGAAATTGGCGAAGACCTCTTTGAGCCAGACATCATCGAACCACTTCATGGTGACCAGATCGCCAAACCAGAGATGGGCCGTTTCGTGGGCAATCAGGGTGGCACGGTTGAGTTCATCTTCCTGTGTTGCAGTTTCATCCAGAATCAGCTGTTGCGATTTAAACAGTATTGCGCCGGGGTGTTCCATGCCTCCATATTGAAAAGAGGGGATGGCGATGAAATCATATTTCCCAAAGGGTTGATTGATACCGGTATAGTCTTCCATCCAGTCTACCGACATGAAGACCTGTTTGAAGATAGCATCGGAATTGCGTTTCATTTTAAGGGAATCGGCACCTCGGTAGAAAAAGGTAAAGACGGTCCCATTGTGCTCACGTACCTCCTTTTTGAATTTCCCGGCTACGAAAGAAAACAGGTAGGTGCTGATGGGCAGGGTAGGATTATAGGTATAGACGATCGAGTGGTCTTTGAGGGTGAAGGTGTCGGGGGTACCGTTGGCCGAGGCATACCATCCCGAGGGGACCTCAAGGGTCAGTTTGAAAATGGCTTTCAGATCGGGTTGATCGAAACAGGGAAAAGCCGTGGAGGCCCTGGCCGGAACGAAGAGGGTATAGAGATATTCCTTGTTGCGGTTGAGGGATTGATCACCGGATTTAAAACTCAAACGGAAATGGTTTTCACCTTTCTTCAGATACAAAACCGGGATGACCAGGTGACCATTCGTGAATTGATAAGCGATTTTTTTTCCGGTTGGGGTTTCTACAGCGATAATATTTGATTTGGGGACATTAAAATCGAGGACTAATGGGATAAGGTTGTTTTTGATATTGATTTTCAACGTGAGCTCACCCATGATGCTTTCAGACAACTCAGCCGGTATCCTGAACGATAAATTATATTCAATGTTTGATAGCGATTGAGCCCTTTGGTGAGCCAGTTGAAGTGAAATACCTTTTTCGATGATGGGATTTTGTGCCTGGAGGTGAACTACAAATGAGAACAGGATCAGGCATGATGTCAAAAGTGTTCCGAGTAACTTTTTAGTGCCAGTCATAGTTTACAAAGATAAGTGTGGTAAAGCTATAATGTTTTCAGTATCTGATGAATAGTTGCAGCAAAATGGGCATATTCAAGTTTATGGATCTTGGCGGCCAGGGTATCCGGGGTGTCATCGGCCTCGATGGTACAGCGTGCCTGGAAAAAGACTTGCCCCTGATCGTAGTGCTCGTCGACAAAATGGATGGAGATGCCGCTCTCTTTCTCACCGGCTGCGATGACGGCGCTGTGAACTTTGCCACCGTACATCCCCTTGCCTCCATAGTTGGGAAGCAACGCAGGATGGATATTGATGATGCGGTTTGGGAAGGCATAGATGAGCGAAGGGGGGAGGAGCCAGAGGAAACCGGCCAGGACGATCAGGTCGATTTGTTCATCGATCATCAGCTGCGTGATGACTTCCGTCTCGTAAAAATCGGTGCGGTTAAAGACCCTGATCGGAATATTTAGTGCTTTTGCCCGCTCGATTACAAATGCATCTTTGCGGTTCGTCAGGATGAGTACTATCCGGGCATCGCTGCTTTCAGAGAAATATTCTGCAATAGCCTGCGCGTTAGAGCCATTACCCGAAGCAAAAATAGCCAGTCTTTTCATCTTATGATCTTTATTTTCTTTTTGCAAAATAACGCAATAAACCAATCTAAGAAGGCAACATCGGTTTTTTTAATTTGCAGCTGTCTGCAATACCAGAAATTTGAAAAGTACCCAATATCGGGTATTTATTCGATTTTAACAAATATTGCAATTATTGGGTTTAAGGCATAATGGGCGGGAAAACAAAGCTATACAATTTAGGGAATTATTTTTTTTTAAGTAAATTTTGGTTTTAAGCGATAAAATTCATTTCTTTGCACCGAAGAATTAAAAAAGGAGAAAAATGTCTGACATTGCAACTAGAGTAAAGAACATCATCGTTGACAAGCTTGGCGTTGATGAAAACGAAGTTACACCCGAAGCTAGTTTTACTAACGATTTGGGAGCTGATTCGCTTGATACAGTTGAACTCATCATGGAATTCGAAAAAGAATTCAACATTGCCATTCCGGATGATCAAGCTGAGAAAATCGGCACTGTAGGTGATGCCGTCACTTACATTGAGAACAATAGCAAGTAAGAAATTAAATTGCGATTAAATGAAGGTAAGACGCGTAGTTGTTACCGGTTTAGGCGCGCTGACTCCATTGGGAAATAATGTTCCGGACTATTGGAACGGTTTGATCAATGGGGTCAGCGGAGCTAACACCATTACTAAATTCGATGCATCAAAATTCAAGACACAGTTCGCCTGTGAGTTGAAAGGCTTTGATCCATTAAAATATTTTGACCGTAAGGAAGCAAGGAAATATGATCCATACGCACAGTTTGGTCTGGCTGCCACGGAAGAAGCTATTATCGATTCGGGTATAGATCTGGAAATGATCAACAAGGATAGGGTTGGCGTTATTTTTAGCTCGGGTATAGGCGGTATACTTACATTTTATGAAGAAGTTGCAACATTTGTAAAAGGCGACGGTTCACCACGATTTAGTCCGTTTTTTATTCCTAAGATGATCTCTGATATTGCAGCAGGTCATATTTCGATAAAGTACGGATTCAGAGGACCCAACTTTTGTACAGTGTCTGCATGTGCCTCTTCGTCTAATGCGATGGTAGATGCGCTGAATTATATCCGTTGGAATAAAGCCGATATGTTCGTGGTTGGAGGTTCCGAAGCAGCAATTAATGAGCCGGGTGTCGGTGGATTTAATGCCCTTCATGCACTTTCACAACGCAACGACGATCCGACAACTGGTTCGCGTCCTTTCGATAAAGACCGTGATGGTTTTGTAATTGGTGAAGGCGCCGGGGTACTCATTTTCGAGGAACTCGAACATGCTATCAGCCGTGGGGCTAAGATCTATGGTGAAGTAGCCGGCGGAGGAATGTCTGCTGATGCTTATCATATGACTTCACCCCATCCTGAAGGGTTGGGAGCAATCCTCTCTATGCGTGCCGCCGTCGAAGACGCAGGTATGAATCTGGAAGATATCGACCATATCAATACTCATGGTACTTCGACTCCGCTTGGTGATGTTGCTGAAACAACAGCGATTGTGAAATTATTTGGCGCTCACACTCCAAAGATTTTAATCAATTCCACAAAATCGATGACGGGTCATTTACTGGGAGCTGCCGGTGCCATTGAAGGCATTGCTACTTTGCTGTCGGTGAAAAACGATATCATACCTCCTACTATCAACCATTTTACAGATGATCCGGAAATACCGGCTGAAGTAAATATCGTATTTGGTCAAGCTGAAAAGCGTACAGTTAATGCCGCCCTGAGTAATACCTTTGGTTTTGGTGGCCATAACGCTTCTGTTATATTCAAGAAATATTCAGAATAAAACCACTTGAGCCTGCACATTGGAATAAAGCCTTTAAGGGCCTACTTCTCCCGAGATCGGCAACTAATAATAGGGATAAAAAATATTTTCGGGTATTATCCCGAAAATATTTTTTTATATAAACTGGCTTTTCAGCATAGATCTGTAGCCCAACAATCGTTTAATGGAAGCAAGGTTAATAACGAACGCCTGGAATATCTGGGTGACGCTATACTGGGCGCCATAGTGGCCGATTACCTCTTTAAGATGTTTCCTTTTAAGGACGAAGGTTTCCTTACCGAGATGCGTTCAAAGATGGTCAGTCGCGTCCAGTTAAATAAATTATCTCAAAAGTTAGGCATTGACAGCTATATTCAGACTGCCGTCGAGAACAACAATCATTTTCGTTCGATCAAGGGCGATGCCTTTGAAGCATTGATCGGCGCCATATATCTCGATAAAGGATATGCCTTCACTAAACGAATCGTGATTGGCAAGATCATTAAATATTATTTTGACATCGAAGATCTTGAAAATACAGATACCAACTTCAAGAGTAAACTGATAGAGTGGTCACAACGCGAAAAGAGAAACGTTGAGTTTGTCGTGATGGCCGAAAAAGGCACAGGCTATAATAAACAATATGTGGTTGAAGTGTTGATCGATAAAATCCCGAGTGGTGAAGGATGTGATTTCTCAATAAAAGGTGCCGAACAAGGTGCTGCCGAGAAGGCCTGGAACACGATCAGTGCTGAAAATATCCAATAGTAGTAATAAATTTATACTGTTTTGAAAATTCCTTGCGTTTGATTTGTAACTTTGTCGAGAAATTAGGATAAGTATCGATGGCTACAAAACGGATGAGGTTAGATATTGCTTTACAATATGACTATCTTGTCGTGGGGATTAGTAGTCAGCTGAATGACTATCGGCTGGGGTATAACTTAAACCAGTCTTTGGGAATTGACCTGAAAAGACTTGAAGATCTACCGGCCTATTTTGAAAAGGAAAAGAAGATTCGTCAATTTCCTTTGTTTACTGATAATAACAACGAAAATTTTAAAGTTTGTTTCCTCATTGGTTGTATTAACCAGGGGATAAGACTTTTTCCGCAGTTGAAGTATTTTGAATACCTGTTTCTGTATGAGAATCCTTCACCTGATTGGAGCGAAGAGCGTGTACTCTCCGCTATCCGGAAAATTTCCAATTTACAATTGGCGAAAAAATTGTCACCGGATGAAATTAAAGGCATCACCATGGTATTGGTAGATCTGGAGATGCATTTACACGATATTGCACAGACCAACAAGCAGGAGCTAAAACCTGTTATGGGTAGGTCCCGATTTGGAAGTAATAATCAAACAACATAATAATTGCATGAAGACAAAGATAGTGGCCACGATTGGTCCGGCCTCACGGAGTAAAGATGTTTTGAAAAGGATGATAGAGGCAGGGGTAGACGTATGCCGTTTAAACATGTCTCACGACACACATGAGGAACATGCCAAGACCATTAATGTAGTGGAGGAGATCAACCTCGAACTGAATTCTAATGTAGCCATACTTGCCGACCTGCAGGGACCTAAAATCAGAATAGGCGCTATAGAAAATGATAGTATCCTGCTCGAGAATGGCCACGAACTGATTCTGACCACCAACAAATGTATCGGAAACCTGGAAAGGGTGTATATTACCTATCCTCATTTTGCAAAGGATGTCAGCAAGGGCGAAGGAATCTTGCTTGACGACGGGAAGCTGTTATTGAGGGTAATCGATTCAAACAATATTGATACTGTCAAAACGGTTGTTGAACATGGTGGAGTATTGAGTTCACGCAAGGGTGTGAATCTACCCAGCACAAAAATCTCTCTCCCCAGTCTCTCTGAGAAAGACCTGGTGGATCTTGACTTTATTCTGAACCATAACATTCATTGGGTTGCCCTTTCTTTTGTCCGTTCTGCTGCAGATATCATCGAACTGAAACACCTCATGGCTTCCAAGGGAGTGAAGAATGCACCACGCGTGATAGCCAAGATTGAGAAGCCCGAAGCGCTCGAAGATATTGACGCCATTATCCGTGAAGCAGATGGAATCATGGTTGCCCGTGGTGACCTGGGTGTGGAAGTTCCACTGGAACAAGTGCCTTTGATCCAGAAAATGTTGGCTAAGAAATGTATAGAGGCTTCAAAGCCATGCATTATCGCAACCCAGATGATGGAAGGGATGATCACCAATATCCGTCCAACCCGTGCCGAGGTCAACGACGTTGCCAATTCAGTACTCGATGGTGCAGATGCTTTGATGCTCAGTGGCGAGACTTCAGTAGGAGAGAATCCGATTGATGTTGTCAAAACGATGAGCAGGATTATCTGTAACAGTGAGACTTATGAAGATATCTATTTCAAGGCACATAAGCCTGTTAATCTTCATGCCGATCGTTTTCTATCGGATTCTATTTTGTTCAATGCATGCGAGATGGCTAAGTATGCCAATGCAGATGCAATAATCACCCTGACCCATTCGGGATATTCTGCAATGCGCATTGCCAGTCACCGTCCCAAAGCCCATATCTATATCTTCACCAATAACAAGACGTTGCTCAACACGCTTAATCTGGTGTGGGGTGTCAAGGGATTCTATTACGATAAATTTATCAGTACGGATCATACGATTGAAGACATCAAGTATCGTCTGCGCAAAGATGGATTTTTAAAAGAAGGCGATATGGTGATCAATACAGCCAGTACTCCACTGAGTGACTTTGGTATGACCAATATGATCAAACTCAGTTACATATAATTGAATTAATTTAATTGAATGAGGGCTGCTGAAATATTTTGGTAGCCTTCTTTTTTAAAACAACGTTTCCCGAAAAATGAAAGCCCTTTCAACCATATTGCTTCTGTTGCTTTCAAATTCATTTATGACCATTGCATGGTATGGGCACTTGAAATATGGGCAGATGAAATGGTCGCATAGTCTTGGACTGGTGGCAATTATTCTGATCAGTTGGGGAATTGCTTTCTTTGAGTATTGCGCCATGATACCTGCCAACAGGATCGGTTTCAGAGGGAACGGCGGACCTTTTACATTGTGGCAGTTAAAAGTTATTCAGGAGGTGGTTACTTTAACTGTTTTTACTATTTTTACACTGGTCGTATTCAAGAGCGAAACTTTCAAATGGAACCATGTTGTAGGTTTCGTTTTTTTAGTGTTGGCTGTGTTTTTTATATTTAAGAAATAAAGATAAAACCAAAGATGAATTCAAGGTATAAATCATTTATTCTGGTGTGGTTGCAGTTTTTATTTATCGTGCTACTGCTGATGCAAATACCCACACTGCATTGTGACCTGTGGGCATTTATCGTTTCTGCTTTCGGATTATTTTTGGGCTTTTGGGCTGTAGTATCCATGCGGCTGGACAATTTAAGCGTGACCCCTGATGTCAGAAGAGATGCCAGGCTGGTGACTTCCGGCCCATATAAGGTGATTCGCCATCCCATGTATAGCGCCGTATTGCTTATGTTCCTTCCTTTTATCCTCGATCGCCCCAGGTTTGATCTTACGATTATATACCTGTTGCTGGTGACGACCCTGTTCGTCAAATTAAATTATGAAGAGGGCCTGCTAAAAAATCATTTTACAGACTACGAAGCCTATTCCACAAACACCTGGCGATTGATTCCGTTTATCTATTGATTTGTTTATTACTCCTGAACGTATATTTGGACATTTTAAATCAATTATTATGAAGAACATTAAAAGCCTCTATGGGATTATCTTTATTCTTTGTATCGTATTTTGTGTTTTTTTATTATCGGGGTGCGCCAATAGCGAACCGGTTAGTGCGTGCCTGAAGGGACATACCTATGGCTTCTGGGGTGGGTTGTGGCATGGCATCATTGCCCCGATAGACATGGTAATCATGTTATTCAATGACCAATTCACTGTTTATGCCCAGAATAACAACGGGGCATGGTATGCCTTTGGATTTGTCATTGGCAGTGGAGGCTGGGGCTTCCTGGGTAACAGGGCTACATCAAAGAGAAGATAACAAAATTAAAAGGATTGCTAATGCGAATTTGTAATCTGCATTTTTTTAACTGTAGGTCTGTGATCTTCAAAGTCTAATAATGTTTTTGAAGGGATTACAAATCTCTGATACAAAACGGTGCGGATTACAAATCCGCACCAGCATGATATTTAGGGCAACCATAGGGGTCGTCCCTACATATTAGAATGACTTAAAATGTTGACCTGAATTGTTTCAGGAAGCGCAGATCGTTTTCTGAGAACATCCTTAGATCCTTCACCTGGAACTTCAGGTTGGTGATGCGTTCGATGCCCATTCCAAATGCGAACCCGGAATAGACCTTTGAGTCGATGCCACAATTTTCGAGTACAGCAGGATCTACCATCCCACAACCAAGTATCTCTACCCATCCGCTGTGTTTACAGAAGCTACAGCCCTCTCCTCCGCAAAGATTACACGATATATCCATTTCGGCCGAAGGCTCGGTAAATGGAAAGTATGAAGGCCTCAGGCGGATCTTGGTATCGGCACTGAACATCTCTTTTGCAAAATAGAGCAATGTCTGTTTCAGATCGGCAAAAGAGACATCCTTATCGATGTATAACCCCTCGACCTGGTGAAAGAAACAATGCGCCCTGGCCGAGATGGCTTCGTTGCGATAGACACGTCCAGGGAAGATGGAACGGATCGGCGGTTTAGTGTTTTCCATCACACGCACCTGTACAGGGAGGTATGTGTCCTTAAAGCGATGTCAGGATCCTTCTCGATGAAAAAAGTATCCTGCATGTCACGTGCAGGGTGTTCCTGTGGAAAGTTCAAAGCAGAGAAGTTGTGCCAGTCATCTTCAATCTCCGGACCTTCGGCAACATTGAAGCCAAGTCTGGAAAAGATTTCGATGATCTCTTTTCTGACGATGGAGATTGGATGATGAGAACCTACCTGACCCAGGTCAACTGGCAACGTGATATCGTTGACAGACTGGTTTGCAGCAGGTTGTGCATCAAACTGATCTTTGTTTGCGTTGATAGTCTCTTGCGCTTTGTCTTTCAGGTCGTTGAGCAGAACCCCGATCTCTTTGCGCAGCTCTCCCGGAACATTTTTGAACTCACTGAACAGCTCTCCCATGACACCCTTCTTTCCCAGGTATTTGATCCTAAACTGTTCCAATTCTTCTTTGTTCTGTGCTTTAAAAGCTTCAATCTCTGCTAGTAGCTGCTGTATACGATCCTTCATGATGATAAAAAATATAAAACGCTGATTAAATAACGGGTGTGATCTTCATTGAAAGGGGTTTAACCGGACGATCCTGTGAATTGGTATCCACGGCTGCGATCAGGTCAATCACTTCAAGCCCTTCGATGACTTCACCAAAGACAGTGTATTCACCATCCAGATGTGGCGTTCCGCCCAGTGTTTTATAGGTTTCAATCTGCTCGGGTGTAAACTCTTTGCGCATCTGACGGGCGGTGTAGGTCAGCTCCTGAGCCGAGAATGGACGACCCTGAACGATGTAAAACTGTGAACCTGCCGAGTTCTTCTTTGGGTTCACATGATCTCCCTGACGTGCTGCTGCCAGTGCGCCTTTCTTGTGAATGAACTCGGGTTTGATCTCTGCCGGGAGGGTATAGCCGATGTCGTCTGACAATCTGGTTGCGCCACCGCCCTGGATCATGAAATCCTTGATGACCCTGTGCCATGGAGAACCGTTGTAATATTTCTCTTTTACCAGTTTGATAAAATTATCGCGATGCAGTGGTGTTTCATCATACAATTTGATCTTCATAGAACCCAGTTCTGTTTCGATCAGGAAGATATTTTCGTTTTTCATAGTGGTCTTTTTGTTTGTTTAATAAGAATTTGTTTTAAATAATGTAATTCTCTGAAATTAATAATTATGATATTATTTATGATGGTTTATTGTAGGCTATCAATATTAGTCCTGAAAGGGCGTAATATATCAGCGATGGGTGAAGCCCATCGATAATAATGTCGTACTAAAATAAGCCCTGTAAGGGCGCAAGACAATTCAAAAGGCAGGAAACTATAAAAAATTGTAGTCATATCATATTTATTATCAATTATTACGCCCTTACAGGGCTTAATAATTTAAACGTTTCTCAACACAGGGCTTCACCCTGTGCTAATGTATTTTGCCCTTTCAGGGCTTTAAAAATTCAATAGAGTACAAAACTTTTAATATACCTTAAAACGTTTTAATAACTATTGTTTTTTTATTTCCTTGCGTTTCAATACCCTGACCTTCATCACGATATTTTCCAGCGGCCTGTCGTTTTTATCGGTGGCGACCAATGAAATCTTCTCGACCACATCCATTCCTTCCACTACCTCACCAAAGATACTGTATGAGGCATCCAGATGGGGTGTCCCACCGATGGTTTTATACACTTCGCGTTCTGCCTCGGGAATCACATATTGTTTTTTCTCCTTATACAGACTGTCAGCCAGCAACGACAACTGTTTCATCTGCCTGTTATAGGCCACGGTATCGTTTTTCTTAAACCCGTCAAGTCTTTCTTTAAGCGATGCATTTGAAGCAATGTAGTTCCACATCAGGTTTGTTTTCTGGATGGTGTTGATGCGTTTTTCAATCTTGTCCAGCCCGGCATCGTCAAATACCTTTCCAACAACGATATAGAACTGGGAAGCCGATGAAGCCCTTAAAGGATTTACATCGTCACCCTCACGTGCCGCAGCCAGCATCCCTTTCTTGTGAAAAAGCGAAGGGTTGTATTCAAAGGGGATCGTGTATTTCGGACCACCGTCACCCAGTAGCTGTCCGGGCTTGGCGGTCTTCGAATCGGGATCGCCGCCCTGGATCATGAAGTTCTTAATCACCCGGTGAAATAGCGTCTCATCGAAGTACCCTTTCTTTACCAGCTTGATAAAGTTTTTGGTATGCAAAGGTGTTTGATGAAACAGTACGATCCGGATGTCACCATACTTTGTGCTGATCAGTACGATGGGGTCTTTCTTTGGTGTGGCAAACAGATTGCCGGCCATTAAGCATACAATTACAACCAGAACTAATTTTTTCATCATACCCTTTGTTGATATCTGACTGCAAATTTACTAAAAATGTGGTTATCCTTTGGTTATCTGCCTGACATCTTTTCCATATAGCAACTCCGGCAGAGTGGTTCATAGTTGTCGGTCTCACCAAGCAATACAAGTTCGCTGCTTTTAACCAACCTGTGAGTGTATTGTGCCAGTTCTCCGCAATTCATACAAATGGCATGAACTTTGGTAACATATTCTGCAGCTGCCATCAGTCCGGGCATGGGGCCAAAGGGTCGTCCCAGGAAGTCCATATCCAGACCGGCAACGATTACCCTGATGCCTTTGCTGGCAAGTTGGTTGCAGACATCGAGGAGCTGGTCGTCGAAAAACTGGGCCTCGTCTATGCCAATTACGTCAGCATCATTGGCATAGAGCAGGATCTGCGAAGCATTCTGAACAGGGGTGGAGGTGATGGCTTTGGCATCGTGAGAAACTACATTGATCTCATCATACCTGGTGTCGATGGCCGGTTTGAATATTTCAACCTTCTGACGGGCTATACGGGCACGGTTGAGCCGCCGGATCAGTTCTTCGGTCTTCCCGGAGAACATGGAGCCGCAAACGACTTCTATCCATCCCCGGTGATAGTTTTTATTGGCCTTATTTTCTAGAAACATTTATTATGATGCGATTTAATCAATATCTTTATTCCTTCATTACGATTAACAAAAATATTGAAATTCTTTAACCCACGTACAACAGATTATGGATAAGAAGGTTTTAATGAACGAAATATTGACTTTATTAGATAAAGTTAACCAACAGGGGCAAATATTGAGTCGTTTGCCAAACATGGCACGCATTGATGTTGACTTACTTCTGGTTCAAATCAGGCAGGTCTACGATAAGACCCTCGATCTGCAATTAAAAATAGAAATTTCACGGCAGGAACACAAAACCGAAATCAGGAATACCGTTCCTGAGCCGGTGATGACGGAGCCGGTTATTCATCCCACGGTGCATCCTGCACCTAAAGTTGAAGAGCCTGTGCTGTTTACAGAACCCGAACCGATAAAACCGGAGCCAAAGGTCGATTTTGAATATATCCCGGCCCCAAGGGTTGTGACACCTCCTCCTGCACCACCGACACCACTGGTGA
>Ga0224523_1001143_pt1 | contig 11848 bp, 8 predicted proteins | sample CFST50metaG_FD_182732 | JGI IMG/M metagenome (GOLD analysis project Ga0224523, IMG submission 182732) | Peat soil microbial communities from Stordalen Mire, Sweden - C.F.S.T50 | ecosystem: Environmental > Terrestrial > Soil > Wetlands > Peat | place: Sweden: Norrbotten County, Stordalen Mire...
CAAATTCACACTTGATAATGGATTAAGGGTCATAGTCCATGAGGACAGATCAACTCCGCTGGTTGCAATCAACCTGCTATACGACGTAGGATCGAAGGACGAAGAACCGTCAGCAACAGGACTGGCCCATTTGTTTGAGCACCTTATGTTCGGAGGCACTTCAGAAATACCTGAATTTGACACTCCTCTTCTGCTCGCCGGAGGTGAAAACAATGCATTCACCAACTCTGACATTACTAATTTCTATATTACTGTCCCGGCTGAAAATATTGAAACCGCCTTATGGCTGGAGTCCGACAGGATGAATTGTCTTGACATCAGTAAAAAAAGCCTTGATATTCAGAAAAAGGTAGTTGTGGAGGAATTCAACCAGCGTTATCTTAATTATCCATACGGTGATTCAATGCTTTACCTGAGGCCATTGGCATACAAGGTTCATCCCTACCGTTGGCCGACAATTGGAATTGATCCTTCTCATATCAGGAATGTGACTCTCAGTCAGACCAGAGATTTCTTTTATTCTCACTATGCACCCAATAATGCAATACTGGCACTGGCCGGAAAAATAACACCCGTACGGGCAATGAAACTGGCTGAAAAATGGTTTGGTAATATTGAACGCCGGGAAATAACGATCAGAGAGCTGACTGCAGAACCGCAGCAGACGGAAGAGAGGTCCCAGATCGTCGAACGCGACGTACCTGCATCGGCAATATTCAAGGCATGGCATGTATCAGCTTCAAGGAAAGAGGGCTTTTATGCATGTGACATGATTACAGATGTTCTTGCCGGCGGGGAGTCAGGAAGATTATCAGTCAGGCTCATTAAAAGGAAGAAGCTCTTCAGTGAAATAGATGCATTTATTACGGCAGATATTGATCCTGGACTACTGATCCTCCATGGGAAGCTCATGAAAGAAACTGAAATGGAGGAAGCAAATGATTCTATTAACGAAACAATCGAAGAATTAAAGAATAAATATGTTTCGGCCAAAGAGATGGAAAAGGTCAAAAACAAATATGAGTCATCAGTTATTTACGGCAATACAAGCATCCTGAATAAGGCAATGAATCTCGCATATTTTGAGCTTCTTGGCAACCCGAATCTGATAAATGAAGAGGCATACCTTTACCGCGAGGTTGATAAAAAAAGAGTAATGGATGTGGCGCATAAATACCTGAACCGATCAAACTGCAGCACGCTTTATTACAAATCAACGAGAAAAGAGCGATGAGCGATATGAGACAAATGAAAAAACCTCTTATAAAGCAGGTCGACCCGGGAAAAATCACTGAACCTTCACTTATCTTCCTGAAGAACGGTATCCCTGTATACATTACAGATTCGGGGACTGAAGATATTGAAAGGATTGAGTTCTCGTTCGATGCCGGGAATATACATGAAAAGAGACCACTTCTTGCATCTACGACAAACCTGATGCTGATTGAAGGGACTGAGAAATATAAATCAACTCTCATCAACAGGCTGCTTGATACCTGGAGCGCATTTTTTCATCCGTATGTCGAAAGAGATCGGGCTGGCTTTGTAATATATTTTCTGAACAGGCATATCGAGAAAATCCTCGGCATTGCCGGAGAAATCCTTTTTCATCCCGTTTTTCCTGATTCTGAATTGAAGCTCTTAATGAAAAAGAGATATCGGAAATTTCTGATCGAAAAAGATAAGGTTTACCGTCTTGCAGCAGAACAGTTTTTTGAATCTCTTTTTGGTGATCAGCATCCTTACGGAAGGCAAACGCTTCCTGATGATTTCAGAAACATGGACCGGGACCTTCTGAGGGATTTCCATGGATTATATTACAGTCCTGAAAAAATGGCAATTTTTGTTTCCGGGAAGGTACATAAGGATATCCATCTCCTGCTGAATAAATATTTTGGCGAAATTACCATCCAGCCTGCCATAGCCAATGAGTTTTCAGGTTTTCCGGTAGGGCAGAAAAAAAAGGTCGTACATATAGAAAAGAAGGGTGCATTGCAGAGTGCAATAAGAATCGGAGCGCCTACGATAAACAAACGGCATGCAGACTACTTTGGATTAAAGGTACTTAATGTGATTCTCGGTGGGTATTTCGGTTCGCGGCTTATGAAAAATTTAAGGGAAGAAAAGGGCTACACTTACGGAGTTAACTCTTCTGTTGTATCTCTCAATCTCAGCGGATTCCTATCGATCTCAAGTGAGGTGAGTAATAAATTTACTCGGAATGCGGTTGATGAAATATATAAGGAGATAAGACGTTTACAAACTGAGCCTGTCCCTTGTGAAGAATTGTCAGTTGTCAGGAATTTCATGCTGGGTGAGCTGGTCAGAATGTTTGACGGGCCATTTGCGGCGGCTGAAAGCTTCAGATCCGCCTGGGAATTTGGCCTTGACAATTCTTACTACACCAGGTTTGCAGTTAGGATAAGGTCAATTGAACCTTATGAAATACAGGCTCTTGCAAAGAAATATTATAAAATTGATGATTTATATGAGGTGACCGCGGGATGAAAATCAGGAGGCAAATAGGTATAATTATTCAGGTCATTCTCTTAATGAATCCGATCACTGGCTTTGCACAGAAGGATTCCTGCACAGTACCTGTCCCACCATTATTCAAATCCGTTTCTGTACAGCCTGAAACGGGATATGCAGAGTTAAACTGGAACCTTAGTCCATCTACTGATATAGCGGCTTATATCATTTATAAATATAGTTCAGGATCCGGGTATGCGATTGATACTTTGTGGGATCCTGCAGCAACAAGCTATCTTTACCATTCGACTGGAACAAAATATTTCAGTGAATCATATGTTGTTGCAGCTTTAAGATTGCCGGTATGTGCCAGTCCTTTATCAAATATTCTGAGTACGATCTTCTGCTCCGCTTCAATAGATACCTGCAAAAAACAGATCCGCATATTGTGGAACCGTTATACAAATTACCCTTTAAAAGTACTTGAGTACAGAATACTTGTCTCAAAGAACGGATCTCCGCTTACAGAGATGTATACTGTCGACTCGCTTGCCAGCAGCTTCATAATGTCGGATTTTGAAACTGATACCAGATATTGTTTTGCAGTAAGGGCTGAGCTTGAAGGAGGAGTTGTTTCCAATTCAAATAAAAGCTGCCTGGATACGAAGATGCAGCGGCCTCCGCTATGGATAAATGCCGATTATGCCACAGTTACAAATGAAGGAAAAATCGACCTGTCATTTTCATTTGATCAGTTATCGGAAATCAACAGCTTCTCACTAGAGAGGAAAACAGGAATCACGGGAAGCTATCAGTCAGTAGCGGCATTAAACTCAGGATCAGGCTCATTGAGTTACACTGATAACAGTGCTGATATCCATAATGTCAACTACTACCGGATCGCTGCAATAAATAACTGCAACCTGCCTGAGAAATATTCAAACACAGCTTCAAACATCGTTCTTGAGCTGAACAGGAATCAGGACGTTATTAATCTGACATGGAATTCTTACAGACAATGGAACGGGACTATCGGCTCGGACAAGCTGCTTATTTATACAGGAAACGGAATAGCAGAAAGCCATGACCTTATATCCGGCGATACGCTATTTAACATTAATTATTCAGACCTGATGTACAAGGTAACAGGAAGTGAGGTTTGCTTCACCATTGAAGAGGATGAAGCATCAAATCCATTCGGAGCAGCAGGCGTAAGTCTTTCAAATAAAGTGTGCACTCCTGTTACTGAAAGAATAAGTGTACCAAATACATTTACTCCTGACCATAACCTTGTAAATGATACTTTCAGCCCGGTATTGTCTTTTACCCCCTCCAATTACAGGCTTGTTATTACAGATATTAAACGGCGAACCCTTTTCGAGTCTTCAGATTATTCTGAGGAATGGGATGGAACGATAAACGGGAAAGCTCTTCCAGAGGGAGTCTATATGTGGTTTCTTAAAGTTGTGACACCATCCGGGAAAACCATTACAAAAACCGGAACGGTGAACATAATTTTCAATCAATGACAAATGCGAGGCATACTGCCTTGCCTTCCTGCTTCAACTTTAAATGATAAAAGCTATATTTGTAACATGGACAGAAATATGCCATTGATATTTTATGGGGAATAAGGATATTTTTGATGAGGAGGACATAAAGCTAATTCAGTCCGAATACGATAAGCTTGTCAGTAATCTATATAGGTGCAATAAGCCTGGCGACAGAGAGCAGATAGACAAGGCATTCAAAATTGCCAATGAAGCTCACTGGAATATGCGCCGGAAATCCGGTGAGCCTTATATAATTCATCCCATTGCCGTTGCAAAAATAGTAAACCAGGAGATCGGCCTTGGAGCAAAGTCTATTACAGCAGCCCTTCTTCATGATGTTGTGGAGGATACTGATTACACTCTTGAGGATGTTGACAGGGATTTCGGACCCAAGATTGCATCAATGATCGACGGTCTCACAAAGATATCCGGCACTTATAACAAGGAAAACTCTTCCTCTCTCCAGGCCGAGAACTTCAGAAAAATGCTTCTGACACTGTCAGACGACCTTAGAGTTATCCTGATCAAAATTGCTGACAGGCTCCATAACATGAGGACTCTTGATTCGATGCCTGAGCATAAAAAAATGAAAGTCGCCGGGGAAACCATATTTCTATATGCTCCACTGGCTTACAGACTGGGCCTTTACGCAATCAAAAGCGAACTTGAGGACCTGAGCTTTAAATTTCGGCAGCCCCAGATATATGAAGAAATAGCTGCCAAGCTTAAGCACAGCGAGAAAAAATATGTATCCCTGATAAATAAGTTTTCTCTGCCAATAATAGATAAGCTTACAACTTCAGGCCTGAAGTTCGATATCAGCGGCCGTCCTAAATCAATATTCTCCATCTGGAAGAAAATGCAGTCAAAAAATGTCCCTTTCGAAGAGGTTTATGATGTACTTGCAGTCAGGATAGTTTTTGAACCTGCACCGGGGATCCCGGAAAAAACACAATGCTGGAACATCTATTCAATGATAACCGATTCTTACCTTCCAAAGCCTGACAGGCTCCGCGACTGGGTAAGCCGTCCGAAACCAAATGGATACGAAGCTTTGCACCTGACAGTTATGGGACCTGTGGGGAAATGGGTCGAAGTTCAGATAAGGAGCAAAAGAATGGATGAAATTGCAGAAAGAGGCTATGCCGCTCACTGGAAGTACAAGGGGGAAGGAGAACAGGAGAGTGAACTTGACAAATGGATCAAGAAGATCAGGCAGATGCTGGAAAACCCTCTTGAAGATCCTATCGAGTTCCTCGATGAGTTTAAAATGAACCTCTTCTCATCTGAGATAATGGTTTTTACGCCTAAAGGAACCCTTGTGAGCCTTCCCAAGGGCGCTTCAGCGCTCGACTTTGCATATGAAATACATACAGAGATCGGGAATAAAGCAATCGGGGCAAAAATAAATTATAAGCTGAATCCCCTGAACGCAGTATTAATGAGCGGAGACCAGGTCGAGATAATCACATCAGATATTGCAAAGCCGGAGAAGGAATGGCTTGCTTTTGTCAGAACCTCTAAGGCCAAGGAAGCTATAAAGGATGCCCTTAAGACAGAGACCACCAACAGGATTCAGAAGGGGATGGAAATACTTGACGGCAAGCTTAAAGAGCTTAACGTCACACCTAATGCCGACGTTCTGAAAAAGCTATTTCTTGCGTATGATGTGTTTAATAAGGATGAGCTGTATTCAGGGATTGAGCTAGGAACGATCAACCTCGATAACCTTAAGAAGATTGTAAAGAAAAACGTCCCGAAGAATATCATCAAGTACTGGGAACTAAAGCTTATAGGATCCAAGAAGGAGCCAAAAGATACTCATGAGGCTCCTGAAAGAATCGATACAAGCGTTCCTTTCCTGCTGCGGGAAAACGTCGAAAGTGCGGAGCAGTTGTATGAGATTGCGACTTGCTGCAACCCGATTCCCGGCGATGAGGTAATAGGATACCATTCTCCGGAGGGGCCGATTGTTATCCACAAACCCAAATGCCCGGTGGCCATCAGGATAATGTCGAATGAGGGGAACAGGATCATTGCAGTAAAATGGGCAATTCATAAACTTGTCTCTTTCCTTGCAAGGATAAGTATGACAGGAATTGACAGGCTTGGGCTTGTCAATGAAATAACCAATATTATTTCATCAGAGCTGAAAGTCAATATGACAAATATTAACATTTCGGTTAAGGATGGAATATTTCATGGCACTATCGATATTTACGTGCACCATACTAAGGACCTTAACAACCTGATATTGAAGATTTCAAATATCAAGGGTATTGAAAATGTCAAAAGGGTTGAGGATTTCTCAAAATAACCGTTTAATAAATTGAAACACAGATTTACTATTTAAAAAATAGCTATTTTTGTTATTATTTTAAATTAGTCCAGATATGATTAGCGATGATACAAGGATTACGGTAAAAAAGATATTTACCGAATATCTTGAGAAGAAGGGACACAGGAAAACACCGGAGAGGTTTGCCATCCTTGATGAGATTTACTCGCGGGAAGGACATTTTGACATTGAATCCCTTTATATATTCATGAAGAACAAGAATTACCGTGTCAGCCGGGCTACTCTTTATAACACTATTGAGTTATTGCTTGACTGCAACCTGGTTGTCAAGCATCAGTTCGGGAAGAATATTGCCCAGTTTGAGAGAGCATTCCAATGCGCGCAGCACGATCACCTGATTGATATTGAGACCGGCAAGGTCATTGAATTTTGTGATCCGAGAATAAGGGAAATAATAAAAACCGCATCTGAACTTAACAGTTTCACACCCCAGTATCATTCGCTTTACATTTACGGGCATCTAGGTGAGAAGGGTCAGGTGAAAAAGAAATAAGGCCCCGTGAGGCCTTATTATTCTTATAGTCTCTGATCCATTCAATCGTCAGAATGCATATCCGAAGCTGAAGCCAAGAGGGATATTCACCCCGTTTCTGTTTTTACCAAGATCAAGATCCGTAGAGGTTTTCCCCTGATAATCCCATTTCCGTGAAACAAATCCCATTCCGGTGAAAATATCGAGGCAAAATCCTCCTGAAGTGATAAGCTGATATCCAATGCAGGCATTTACACAAAGTTTTTGAGCACCAACATAATTGGCAGAATTGTTCTTATCGGCGATCTTTGCTTTTGCATATGAAACCTGTGGTGCCAGATAAAATCCCTTGGGTGCAGGCAAGTCGCGGCTTAGAAAATACTTTAACATCCCTGAAACTTTGAAGCCACTGGTATGGAGTCCGGCAATATCTGATGAGTCAGTGGCAATCTTATCAAGATTAAGAAGGACGCTCGGCCCGATATAGGATACACCTAGCTGAAAGGACATCTGTTTTGCAACCTTTGCTTCAAACATAGCTTTATATTCTCCGGTGACTGGTACAACCAGAACCCAGAATGGTCCGCCAAGAGCAGCGAGCGGGTTTATCTTCACAGTAAATTTATAATCCTTGGCAGAAGTAGTCGAAGTTCCACCCTGGGCAAGTCCGACGGAGCCTGTAAGTAGCAATAATAATCCAACAATAAGTAAGTACTTTGAGGTTTTCATGGTAGTGAATTTGTTAGTAACCAGTAATTAACCATAAAATTAAGAATTATCAATTAAATAAGCAATGTTTTGGTTTTTTATTGTTAGAACCAATATTTATACGACCTGCCTGAATTTCCCGGCATTTATAACAATCACTGAAAGTTTTGTCTTCCGGCCGAATATTTTCGTAAATTGTGATCAGTTTTTTAAATAGCAAATTATTAATTAACATGAATATTGATATACTGTTAGGCCTGCAATGGGGCGATGAGGGAAAAGGGAAAATAGTTGATGCTATCAGCCCTGATTACGATATAGTTGCCCGTTTCCAGGGAGGGCCGAATGCCGGCCATTCACTTGAATTCAACAATGTAAAGCATATACTTCACCTGATCCCTTCAGGAATATTCCATCCGGAAAAACTGAATATTATAGGTAATGGAGTCGTAATAGATCCTGCAGTATTTAAAAAGGAGATCGAAAATCTTGGTCCTTCAATAGAAGAGCTGACAAAAAGACTCATCATTTCGGCAAGGGCAAATCTTATATTGCCGGGTCACAGAATACTTGACGCCGCATATGAGAACAGCAAGGGATGTTTAAAAATAGGATCAACGCTTAAGGGAATTGGCCCGGCATATACCGATAAAGTTGCCCGCAATGGACTGCGTGCAGGAGAAATCCTGAGGAAGGATTTCAGGGAACTGTATAATGAGCATCTTGAGGCGCATCTTTCCATGCTCAGGCAATATGATTTCAAGTTTGACCTTAAAGAGTATGAAGCCGAATGGTTTGAAGGGATCGAAGTACTTAAAAGATTCAGGATCTTAAATACCGAATATCTTATCAACGAACTTACAGGCAAGGGCAAGAAGCTGCTTGCCGAAGGTGCTCAGGGAACCATGCTCGATATCGACTTCGGGTCATATCCGTTCGTCACTTCATCAAATACCATAAGTGCCGGTGCCTGCACAGGGCTGGGCGTTTCACCCAAGAGTATCGGCGAGGTGTTCGGGATATTCAAAGCCTATTGCACCAGGGTTGGAAGCGGCCCCTTCCCTACCGAGCTGAACGATGAGACGGGCAATTCCCTGAGGGAGCTCGGCCATGAATTCGGTTCTACGACCGGAAGACCAAGAAGATGCGGATGGCTTGACCTGCCTGCTCTCAAATATGCAATTATGCTTAATGGTGTCACACGGCTATTTATGACAAAAGGAGATGTTTTATCCGGCTTCAGGACAATAAAGGTATGCACAGGGTACCGGTCAGAAGGAAAAGAGTGCCTTGAAATACCTTTTAATAACCAGGCAGTTGAACCTGTCTATACCGAGTTTCCCGGTTGGAAAGAAAATATTTCCGGAATAAGGGAATTCGATAAGCTTCCCAAAAATCTCAGGGATTACATTGCTTTCGTCGAAGAGCAGACCGGAGTTCCTGTAACCATGGTATCAGTGGGGCCTGACAGGGAAGAAACTATTTTCAGGAAATAGGTTTATGTTGCCTGCAATAATTAAAGTGGAGGCGTTTTATAAAACGTTCCCACTTTAATTATTTTATAGTCATTTCTTCTCGTAGATCCAGGAATCGACTTCTTCATTCCCCTGATAAAACTTTAAACGCGAAATTGCTTTTCTGTAGTTGTCAGTTGACTCTGCTGAAACAAGCTCAAACCTGCTGTTTCCTATTTTGATAATACGCGTTTCAAATCCCTTCTGCCGATATGCATCTGCAAGCTTTTGAGCATAATCATGAGTAAGGAAACTTCCAACAATAATACTGAACTTGTTCTTTTTCTCCCATGCCGCTTTCTCCTCAGCCACCCTTATTGCATCCAGACGAGCGTTTTCTATTGCCTGCAGCTGTTCCCTGACCAACTTTAATGAATCAGCAACGCGGAGGCTGTCCTGCCTTGCCCTCCAGACAATCATTGTATCAGCTTTATGGCCAAAAAGCTTTTTCCCCTTGAAATACTTGCATGAAGAAGCTGATGCAAGCAGAATTATCACAAGAATTAAAACTATATGTCTCATAATGGTTAAGATTTAAGTTAAATAACAAGCTGTTTTTCAGTGTATTGCAATGTGCATTTATCAAAGATACAAAATATTGAATACCAATCCAAATGAGAATAAAAAGTCAGAAAAGGCACATATTCGACGAAATTCGTATATTGGAGTCTGAAATAACCTAACCTGAAAAATGAAATCGATTATACAATTCTTTGAAGAGAGTGTTGAGAAATTCAGCAATAATGTTTATATCTGGGAAAAGCCCAACGATAAATATGAAGGAACGACCTATGGCGAGATAAAAAAACAGGTCTACGAGTTTGCTGCCGGACTTATCTGTCTTGGAATAAAGAAGGGCGACAGGGTAAGCCTCATATCTGAAGGCAGGAACAGCTGGGTTATTGGTGAGCTTGGCATTTTATACACTGGGGCTATGAATGTCCCGCTCTCCGTAAAACTAAATCCCGAAGAAGTTAAATTCAGGCTCAATCACTCCGAATCAAGGATGATTCTTACTTCATCCATTCAGGCAGTTAAGGTGAAGGAAGTTATTAAAGAGTGCCGGACACTTGAAAAAATAATTCATTTTGATACTCAGGAAGAATACTCTTCAAATGAGATACACTTCAATGAGATCAGGAAGATAGGAAGAGAGTGGCTCGACACACCGGGGAATATGACAAAATTTGAAGAGAATTACAAAAGCATTCAGCCTTCCGATTTCGCAAATATCTGCTACACTTCCGGTACGACAGCCGATCCAAAAGGTATCATTCTCACTCATGGCAACTATATATCAAATGTTTACCAGGCATACAGTCTGATGGATATTCCTTCATTCTACAAGACTCTTCTTATTCTTCCATGGGATCACTCCTTCGGGCACACATGCGGCATTTTTGCCTTCATGGGAAGAGGAGCCAGTATCGCTTCTGTAAAAACCGGTAAGTCGCCATTGGAGACTCTCAGGAATCTTCCCATTTGCCTGAAAGAGATAAAGCCAAACCTGCTCATGAGCGTTCCGGCAATTGCCAAGAACTTCAGAAAGAATATTGAAAAAGCAATTAAGGATAAAGGGATGCTGACTGAAATGCTCTTCAATCACGCCCTGAAAATATCTTATTCATATAATAAGGAGGGCTGGAACAAGGGGGAAGGACTTCAAAAGCTCAAAAAACCTTTGCTGCAATTTTATGATAAAATTATCTTTTCAAAGATCCGTGAAGCATATGGCGGAGAGCTTGACTATTTTGTCGGAGGAGGAGCACTTCTTGATATAGAACTTCAGAGATTCTTTTACGCTCTTGGCATTCCAATGTACCAGGGTTATGGTTTAAGTGAAGCTTCACCTGTGATCTCTTCGAATTCGACCGCCCGGCACAGGCTTGGTTCATCTGGAGCGCTGGTAAATAATATGGACCTGAAGATCTGCAATGATGAAGGCGTTGAAGTTCCCCTCGGTGAGAAAGGTGAAATTATTATCCGCGGAGAAAATGTGATGCACGGTTACTGGAAAAATGATGCTGCTACCAAAGAGACGGTTGTCGACGGCTGGCTTCATACAGGTGATATGGGATATATGATTGAAGAGGGATTTCTGTATGTCCTCGGCCGGTTTAAAAGCCTGCTGATAGCCGATGACGGTGAAAAATTCAGCCCCGAAGGCATTGAAGAAGCAATTACTGAACAATCAAAGTATATTGACCAGTGCATGCTATATAATAATCAGAAGCCTTATACTGTTTCACTGATTGTTCCTAACCAGCACGCTCTTAAACTCTTCCTTGAAGAAAAGAACCTGACAGCCGATTCTGAAGACGGGAAAAGAGCAGTCCTGACCTTAATAGAAAACGAAGTTAATGAATACCGTACAAACGGGAAATTCGGAAAAATGTTTCCACAGCGCTGGCTGCCGGTAGCAATTGGAATACTTGAAGAGGGCTTTAATGAAGATAATGGCCTGATGAATTCAGTTATGAAGATTGTAAGGGGGAAAATAATGGATAAATATCAGGATCTTATCGACTTCTTATATACTCCTGAAGCCAAGGCAATTACTAACGAAAGAAACATCGAGGAAGTCGAAAAAATGAAATTAGGCTAGCCTGTTTTTAAAAGGGAGGAATGTCATAAAATCGGCATGATGAACAATATATGCCTCTGTTGTTCTTGTAACCAGGTCGCCTTCATGAGCATGAGCCGCAATAATATGGCAAACTTCAGGAGGCACTCCGCACTCTTCGGCAAGTGAGACACCTGAAAAGGGGTG
>Ga0224523_1001144_pt1 | contig 11847 bp, 9 predicted proteins | sample CFST50metaG_FD_182732 | JGI IMG/M metagenome (GOLD analysis project Ga0224523, IMG submission 182732) | Peat soil microbial communities from Stordalen Mire, Sweden - C.F.S.T50 | ecosystem: Environmental > Terrestrial > Soil > Wetlands > Peat | place: Sweden: Norrbotten County, Stordalen Mire...
CAGCAGGCCCTGGCCTCCAACGTCTTCCGCCAGGTCGTGCTCGGCCAGCGGACCTGACCTCGCCGGCGCCCCGCGTGGCCTTGCCAGAACTACGCCAACTTCCCGTCGCCCGCCCTACGCGCTCCTCCGGACGGATACCGCAAACAAGAGCCCATTCGTTCCGCTGGTGAGCGTGCTGGCGGACGAGACCGGAGTCGAAACGCTGTATGTGGTGCTAAAGGGCACCTTCGATCTTGCCCCCAACCCGAAAGCGGCGGAGCAGCAGTTGCCCCCGGTAGCCGGAGAGCGCTCGACCGCGAAGGCCGACTGAAGACCGGTGCAATTCCAGATGGCTTCGTTCCCGGCGAGGGCGCGGCCTTTGTCCTGGTCGCCGCCGCAGGGACTGGCCGCCGGCAGAAGAGCGAGTGCCTCGCGCGGATCGGCGGCATCGGTCGCGGCCGTGAGACGGGGCACATCTACAGCCAGGAGTCTCATCGTGGCGAAGGGTTGGCAGCCGCTTTTCGAGCCCTATTCGACGCCGTACCGCTGGAAGGCCCAGCGAACCGCATCGAGTGCGTCTTTTCGGGACTGAATGGGGAGAGCTTTTGGGCCAAGGAGTGGGGCGTTGCCCAGATCCGCTCTGCCGATAGGTTTCGCGAGCAGTTCCGTGTCGAGCACCCGGCCGACTGCATGGGCGACCCGGGCGCGGCGCTCGGTCTCGTGATGCTGGGCCTAGCTGCCTTCGACCTCGCGCGCGGACGCAGGCACAGCCCTTGCTTGGTTTGGTGCGCATCCGACCGGGAAGAGCGCGCCGTTGCCCTGCTGTCGCGTGTTGGCGAGTGATGCCTGTTCTTCGCCCGTGCTGGAAAGAAACTCCAAACTCCGTTTCCTGGTTTTGCGGGTCGACTTCGTCGGACTACTTGCTCAACCGAGTCCGCGGACGTGCTACGCTCGGCCTCCTGTAGCGCACCAGACGTCTGCTTTATCCCGAGGGGTACGGACATGATTCTTCGCGACAAGGTCGCCATCGTCACCGGTTCCAGTCGAGGCATCGGCGCAGCCACGGCCAAGCTCCTGGCCGCCCAGGGGGCGAAGGTCACGGTCAACTACTTGCAGAGCCGCGAGCGGGGCGAGAAGCTGGTTGACGAAATCGCACACGCTGGTGGCCAAGCCATCCTGGTGCATGCCGATGTGACCGTGCGCGAAGACGTAGGGGCCATGGTGCGGACGACCGAATCTGTCCTCGGCCCGGTGGACATCCTGGTCAACAACGCCAGCATCCACTTCCCGATCGTGCCCTTCGTGCAACATACGTGGGAGGACTTCGAGCAAAAGATCTTGGGTGAAATGAAGGCCCTCTACCATCCCTGCCAGGCGGTCGTGCCGGGCATGATCCAGCGCGGGAGGGGCTGCATCGTGAACATCAGCAGCGGCCTTTCACGCGTCCCCGGCGCGGGTTTCGTCGCGCACAGCACGGCCAAGTCCGCGCTCGACGGGTTTTCCAGGTCATTGGCTCTGGAGTTGGGGCCACACGGTATTCGGGTGAACGTCGTCGCGCCCGGAGCTACCGACACCGAAGCCATCGCGTTCATGTCCAAAGAGATGCGCGAGAAGGCCGCTGCCCGCACACCCCTGCGGCGTTTCGGCCAACCGGAAGACGTGGCAGGCGCCGTGCTCTTCTACTGTGCCGACTGGTCGCGCTTTGTCACAGGCACGTATCTACCGGTGTGCGGCGGGGTCCAGATGTCGTAGCGCCGGCGTCACGCCGTCTTGATGCTGGCCGCGTTCTGCAGCTTCAGCTCTTCCACCGCCATCTCGCGCATCTTGTACTTCTGGATCTTGCCGGTCACCGTCATGGGGAACGCATCGACGAATTTCCAGTAGCGCGGGATCTTGTAGGTCGCGATCTTGCCCTTGCTGAAGGCGCGCAGCTCGTCGCCGGTCAGGCTGGCGCCCGGTCGCAGCTTGACCCAGGCCATCAGCTCCTCGCCGTACTTGGCGTCGGGCACGCCGATGACCTGCACATCCGCGACCTCCGGCTTGGTGTACAGGAATTCCTCCACCTCGCGCGGATAGATGTTTTCTCCCCCGCGCATGACCATGTCCTTGATGCGGCCCACGATGTTCACGTAGCCGTCGCCATCCATCGTCGCCAGATCTCCGGTGTGCATCCAGCGCGCGCCGTCGATCGCCTGCCGGGTGGAGTGCGTATCGTCCCAGTAACCCAGCATCACCGAGTACCCGCGCGTACACAACTCGCCCACTGCGCCTCGGGGAACCACGTGGCCGGTGGCCGGTTCCACGATCTTGACCTCCAGGTTCGGGTGCACGCAACCCACCGTGGCCACGCGCTTGTCCAGCGGATCGTCCACCTTGCTCTGGGTGGACACCGGCGAGGTCTCGGTCATGCCGTAACAGATGGTGATCTCCGGCATGTGCATGTCTTTCTGCACGCGCTTCATCACCTCGATCGGGCAGGGCGAGCCCGCCATGATGCCGGTGCGCAGACTGGCAAAATCAGTCTTGCTGAAGTTCGGGTGCTCCATCTCTGCTATGAACATGGTGGGCACGCCGTAGAGCGAGGTGCAGCGCTCCTTCTCGACGGTGGCCAGCACGGTGCCCGCGTCGAACCCCTCACCCGGAAAAATCATACAGGCGCCATGGCTGGTGGCCGCCAGGTTGCCCATGACTTGGCCAAAGCAGTGATACAGCGGCACCGCGATGCAGATGCGGTCTTTCTCGCTGTACGCAAGCGTACGGCCCACGAAGTAGCCGTTGTTCAGGATGTTGTGGTGGGACAGTGTGGCGCCCTTGGGGAAACCGGTGGTGCCACTGGTGTACTGGATGTCGATGGGGTCATCGGGATCCAGGGTTTGCTCGCGCTGGGCCAGTTCCTCCTCGGAGACATGCCGGCCATCCTCCCGCAACGTGCTCCATTCGTCGTCGATGACAATGGCCTTGATGTGCTCGGGCAGCCGCTCTTCCACCTCCTTGAACATCGACACGTAGTCGGTGTGGCGGAACGCACGCGCCATGATCAGCAGGGAGCAGCCCGATTGCTTGAGCACGTGCTCCAGCTCGTGGCTGCGGTAAGCCGGGTTGATGTTCACCATGATGGCGCCGATGCGCGAGGTGGCGTACTGGGTGACCACCCATTCGTAGCGGTTGGGCGACCACAGCCCGACCCGGTCGCCCTTTTTCACCCCGCGCGCCATCAACCCGCGCCCGATGATACTGGTCTCATGCCAGAGCTGACGGTAGCTGGCGCGAAAGTCCTGGTGGCGCGAGACGATGGCTTCGCGCTCCCCGAACCGTTCTACCGTCCGGCGCAGGTTTTCGCCGATGGTGTCGCCAAGCAGAGGTACAGACGTGATCCCGTGGGTGTAGGAGGGCTGCATGGGGGACATGGTAGTGGTTTACGCAGAGAGCTCGCAAGGGGGTCGCACAAGCGCGGGGAGCAATCAGGCTTCCCCGAGAAACGCCAGCACCTTGGCCAGAAACATCTCCGGTGCCGTGGTCATGGCGGCATGGCCCTGACCTGGCAGCAGTTCCACCCGACTATTCTGCAAGGCCGCATGGGCCGCCATGGTCGAATCGTGCATGAGGCGCGGACTTTCGCTGCCCAGCAGCAGCAGCGTAGGCGTCCGCACCTTGGCCAAGCGGCTGGGGTCGAAATGATAAGTCTCCGCCATGCGCACCTCGCGCGGCAGCGTGTGTGCGGCCTGCACGCGCACCCGCCAGGTAGATGAGCGGCGCAATGCCTGCAACTCCACCTCGCTGACCCCGACCACCTCGCGAAGAAAAAGCTCCACCAGAGCATCGCGCTCACCGCGCCGAAGCAAGTCCTCCAGGCGCTCGGGCATGTGAGGGCCGAAAATCGGGCCAGGGTTGCCCACCGGGAAGGGAGGCTCGTACAGCACCAGCTTGTCGATGGCCGAGGTCAGGGCCGAGGCCTCCATGGCGCACACGGCGCCGTACGAGTGGCCCAGCAGGTGGGCCGGCCTGCCCGCAGCCTCCACTACCGCTGCCACGTCCTCGAACTCGCGTTCGATGGAATAGAGGGGAGCGTCCCCGCTCGCGCCGCGGCCGCGCCGATCCATCATCAGCAAGGTGAATCGCTCGGCCAGGCCTGCGACGCTGCGTCCCCAGCGCGCGTGGTCGAGCGATGACCCATGCACCATGACCAGCGGCAGTCCGTGGCCCCGCCTTTCGTAGGCAATATTGGTTCCGTCAGGGGATCGGACTTGGAGCATCGAGCGCATGGTTGCGTGCAAACCTCACCAGGGGCTGGTTGGGATGGCCCGATATTCTGCGCACCGCACTCGAAGACCGCGCGCTCCTCACGGAGCTTCCCGGCTACCGCGACCATGCGGCGCGAGTCCGGTATCGGCTAGTGCCAGGGATCTGGTGACCGCCTGCGACGGCACCAGTCTCCCAGCTCACCTTCTCTACTTCTTGAGCGACTGCGCGAGCTTCACGGCCTCGGCAACGCCCTTCTCGGCGGCGATCTGCTTTACCTTTGCCCTGTCCGCGCCTTGCAGCGACTTCAAGGCACCCAAGTATTGTCCTTGAAGCTTCCGCGCCCGCGCAACCTTAGGCGTGACCTTCTTCACTTTCCTTGCCTTCGCTGGCTGGGCCGCAGTCGGCCGGGTGACCTTGCCTTCCCGCCGCTCTTCCCGGTACTTCTTGATCTTGCTCTTGGCCACGTTCTTGTGATCTTTGCAGACCATCCCGAAGATTGGCGCTGCTGGGTTATTGCAGCCGGGCACCGGACACAGCTGTTTCTTCCGCGCCGCCGCGGGTGCCACAGGCGCCGCGGCCTGCTTGGGTGGCCGGCCAGGCCCGCGCTTCTGTGGAACGCCGAGAGCACCGGCAAGGGCAGCCTGGATTCGTTGAGTTACGGCTGCTTCCACGGTGGCCACGATCTGGCGGGTGAAGGTTTCGATCTGAGCGGTAATGTTGGGGTCGGTGTTGGGCATTGGATCTCCAGGGGGTTCTTTGACGGCCAATGGTAATGGGCAAATGGGAGATGAGCAACCAAATCCAAACGGTCAGGGCTGAACATGCTATAGTGCATTAGATGAGGATCATTCGCCGCTACTCGAATCGAAAGCTGTACGACACTGTCGACAGCCACTACGTAACCCTGCAACAGCTCGCTGCTCTGATTCGCCAGGGAGAGGAAATCCAGGTTGTCGCTCACGGCACTGGTGGAGACATCACGACTTCCACCATGGCGCAGATCATCTTTGAGGAAGAGAAAAAGACTCCCCGGCTAACAGTACAGGGGCTACGGGACATCATCGTCGGCGGGCCGAAATAGGCATGGCTGGCGGGGCATCCCTCGCCTTGAACCTGGTTCACGCATAGTGGGGGATAGTAGCGCCCGTCAACCTGCCGCCCATCATTCGATGCCGAACTCCTTCTCTCGACAACGGCGGCTCCTCGTCGTTATCAGTCTCCTCACCACCTTCGCCGAGTCGATGCTGGTGCCGATGTACGCTGTCTTCACTGAGAGCGTCGGAGGCAGCATCCTCGATGCCGGCATCGCCTTTGCCTGCTTCTCCATGGCCACCGGAGTCTTCGTCAGTCTGGTCGGCACGCGGCCGTGTTTTCAGAACCACGTGAAGACGTTCCTGGTCCTGGGGTTCCTTGGGTCGGCTGCTTGCGACCTCTCGTACATCTTCGTGCAAAACCGCTGGCAGCTCTTTGGTGCTCAGGTGATCGCCGGACTGGCGACCGGACTGGTCGAGCCGGCCTGGGACTCGCTCTTCACCGACGCCATCGAGGACTCGTCGGCCAGGCATTGGTCGATCTGGTCCGGGGGCACCCACCTGGTGGCAGGAGTCGCGGCGCTGCTCGGCGGAGTCATCGTGGCCTACTTTTCCTTCAAGGTGCTGTTCGTGAGCATGGGCATCATCGACATGTTCGCCGCCTTCCTGGCGGTGAGGGAAAACCCGGCGAAAGCCCCACTTGCTTGAGGATTGTTCCGCCGACCTGCTCACGCGCGACGATGTGCTCGATGCCATCGCGACGTTGCGACGGTGCGTACAACGCGGCGAGCGGGCGGGCGCGGCCTGCCACGCCGATCTCGACCGACTGCGCGCGGCTTGGCGGGCGCGGCCTCACTTGTTTTCCAGCAGCGACGTGGAAACCCTGCGCACCATCGCGGGCAGCCTCAAGAACCATGACCCTGGCACCGACATCGCGCGGGCGCGCGAGGTGTTGCAGGAGGTTTTCGGCTATTCATCGTTCCGGCCCGGCCAGGAAGCGATCATCGGCACAGTTCTGGCTGGTCGCGACTGCGTGGGGGTTATGCCCACGGGCGCAGGCAAGTCGATCACCTTTCAGATTCCGGCTCGGCTTTTGGGCGGCACCACGTTGGTCATTTCGCCGCTCATCGCCTTGATGAAAGACCAGGTCGACGCCCTGACCGAGTTTGGCCTGCGCGCGACCTTTCTCAATTCCAGCCTGGAGCCTGACGAGCGCGGCCGGCGCGTGGCCGCGGTTCTGCGTGGCGAATTCGAGTTGGTCTATGCCGCACCCGAGGGGCTGGAGGCGTCGCTCGGCCCGCTTATGGGGCGCGTGCGTCCGCGCCTACTGGCAGTGGACGAAGCCCATTGCATCAGCCAGTGGGGCCACGATTTTCGTCCCGCGTATCGCAATCTCTCGGGGCTCAAGGCCCGACTGGGCAATCCCCCGGTGCTGGCCCTCACCGCCACGGCCACCGCCGAGGTGGTGCACGACATTGGCCAGCAGCTTGGCATGCAGGCGCCTGCCACCTTTCGCGGCAGTTTCTTCCGGCCCAATCTGCACCTGTCAGCCTATCGCAAGGGCGACGACGCCCCGGGCGTGCGCGACCGCATCCTGCGCCTTCTGTGCAGCCGCCGCGACCAGAGCGGCATCGTGTACTGCCTGTCTCGCAAATCCACCGAGCAGACCGCCGCGTTTCTCGGCAAGCACGGCGTGCGCGCCCTCGCCTATCACGCCGGCATGGAGCCGTGCCAGCGCTCGCGCGTGCAGGACGCCTTTCGTTGCGACGAGGCGGATGTGGTGGTGGCAACCATCGCGTTCGGCATGGGCATCGACAAGTCCAACGTGCGCACCGTCATCCACCGCGACATGCCTCGGTCCATCGAGGCCTACTATCAAGAGATCGGCAGGGCCGGCCGCGACGGCGTGGCCAGCGACTGCGTCCTCTTCTATTCGTGGGCCGATGTGTCCAACTACGACCGCCTGTTCGAGCTGAACGCGGAAACCACGCCCGAGGTTCTGGCGCAGCATCGGTCGCGCGTGCGCGAGATGTTCCGCCTGGCCGACGCCTCGACTTGCCGCCACCAGGGATTGGCCGGCTATTTCGGCGAATCCATGGGTGCCTGCCGCGCGTCCTGCGACATCTGTGCGGGCTTCGATGTGGTGGCCAAGAGCAAGCCCGTCAACAAACGACGAGGCAAGGCCACGACAGCCACCGTGGCTGACTTGCCGACCAGCGAGGAAGAGGCCCTATTCCGCACGCTCAAGGCCTTGCGCAAGCGCCTCGCCGACAGCCGCAAAGTGCCGGCCTACGTGATCTTCAGCGACGCCACCCTGCTGGCCATGGCCGCCGCGCGCCCACGCACGCGCGTCGAGTTTCTCGCCATCTCCGGCGTGGGTCCCAAGAAACTAGCCAGCTACGGCGACGTCTTTCTCGCCGCTCTGGCGCCTGGGAGACGGGGGCATAGGTACTGACCACGCTTTGTTCGCGATTTGCCGGCCAGATGCGCGATCCGGAGTTTCACCACAGAGAGCACAGAGGCCACAGAGGCCGGAGGGAAAGGGTTTCGGATCCGGATCCGAACCCTTCCTTCCTTCCGTCCGTCTCTGTGAACTCTGTGCTCTCTGTGGTGAAATCCTCCCCCGAAAACACTCATCCTCCTGACTCCGTCTCCCCTCTCGGCCGAAATTGCATCACGCCGAGGCGCAGTTGCATTGGTTCTTCGGGTGGGGTCTCGAAGCGCTCCATCAACTCATAGTTGGCGACAATCCAAGCGGCGATTTGTGGTGCATATGGTTCGTTTTGAAACAGCAGGCCCCTGGACGATATCCGATCCAGATCGAGGACCAGGATCTCAGGAGGAGTCTTCTGAAGTTGCTGCAACACGTGCGCCTCGCCCAGGGAAGCAATCTCAGGGGGCATCAGGTTGAGGCAGGGATTGGGGTTCACCCGTTGTGCCAGCACGTTAATCATCGCGCCCTCGGGCACCACCGCCAGGGTCTTGCCAGGCTCCACCTTGCGCGACAGGAAAGTCAGCAAAGCGTTGACTTGATTGGCGCGATTGTCAGACAGGAAGGAATTGGCTCCCTCGCCAACGGTGACGGTATTGCGAGAAAGGTTCAGCTCGCTGATTTGCAGGTGCACAGTCACGAAGCCGGCCAGCAGGGCAAGGCCCATCAAACGAAAGCCGCTTCCCGAGCCACCGTGCCGGGCGATGGCTTCTGGAATCCAGTCGAGCAGGGCCATGACCACCAGCATAGTTGCCGGCACTGCCAGGACGAAGCCGTAGTTGTAGAAGCGCGCCTTGAGCAGAATCTTTCCCAGCAATCCCAGCCCGAGCACGACGAGCATTAAGCGCGTGGTCAGTTGTGCGCGGGCAGCGGGATCGGTTCGGTTCTTGCCCAGGGCCTGGATGGTCAACAGGGCGAGGATGGCCAGGAACAGCGGCAGAGGACGCGCCAGCTCCGAAGGAATAATGTGGCGCCAGAAGGCGGCCATGAGCACGGCCACAGTCGCTGCCACCAGGAACCAGACCGTCTTTCTGCGACCTTGTTCCGCGCGAATGCCCAGGGCCGCGACAAAGAAGGGCACCAGCGCGAGTGTACCGATCACACCCCAGGCAAGCATCCGGCGCAGGTTGATCTCCACATGGTCGAGTCCGATGCTCTCGCGATAGAAGTTCAGGGCATTGACCTTCGCATCGAAGACCCAAATCCACGAGCCGAGCACCCCGCGCAAAGCGCTTGCCCAGGGCATGTGCCTGGCCAACAGCGCGAGGGCTGCCAAAGGGACCGCCAACGCCGGTGCCAACACCTGGGCCAGAATCGCCCACCCCTTGGCGCGCGCCCGAGGTTCATAGGTCAGGGTTGCTGCCAATCCCAGGCAGCAGGCCACCCAGGCAGGGAACGAAATCTCGGCGCGGGTCAGAAACACCAGTCCCAGTTGCACGCCTGCCAGAACAGCCAGTCGCGCAGACAGAGCATCGGTGTAGCGTGCCAGGCAAAGAATGGCGCCCAGGCTCAGGGCCAGGCCGTGGACCATGTCGTGCGAGTACGGGCAAATGAAGTTGTAGTTGCCCATGGGAACGAGATCGGCCAATCCGAACATGGTCACGAACACCACGGTGGCCGCAGTCGCTGCGGTTCGGCTGCCCACTCGGCGCAAGACCTGGTACAGCAGCCACAGAAATCCGATGAATAGGATCACGTTGCAAAACACCAGGGTCTGCAATGTTGGCCCGAGCAATCTCAGCCATAGGGCATTCAGGTAGGGCGAGAGCGGCCCGGTGAAGAATGCGATGTCGCGATACAGGACCTTGCCCTGGGCTAGTTGGGCCGCAGTGTACAGGTCGCGCCCAAAGTCGATCAGCAAATTGGGCCAGCGGTCCCAGGTCCACGACAGCATGATCGCGGTCACCAGTCCGATAATCCCGGTCGGTGCCGCCCGCGGCAGCCGCTCGGCCATCGCAGGGGCATTGGTCGGTGGGGGCGGCGCCTTATCACGTGCTGCGCGCCACGATCGTCCGCCTTTGCCTGCGCCTCGCCGGCCCATCTATCCCCCAATCCGTTTCAGTATCACGACCTTATCCTCGGTGGTGTTGCTCTCGAAGAGGTGCACGGCCGGATCCTCCCGGTTCTCGAAGATGGTGTCAGGGGCGTCGATGGTGATGCGAGTGTAGCTCTTCCAGTCCACGTTGTGCTGCAGGTACCTTGCCACCTCCAGATCCTTCACGCAGGTCACATGCTTGCGCATGATGATCCAATCCGCGCGCCGGCCTGGAGTCAGGTCTTCCCCGGTCAGTCCGCCCACCACGCGAAGGTGGTTGTAGAACTTGATGGGCAGATCCCCGTAGCTGATCGCGACCACGTCGCTAGGCTTGGCGTTCTGTTGCAGGTAGTCCGTTATCCCTCTGATGGGCCCGCGGAAGTCATGGGTGATCTCGTGAAGGTAGCGGCCGATGTTTCCGCTCAGGATGACCCATGCCACCGCAGCGACAAAAACCAGGGTGTGGATGCTGGCCAGTCCCTCCAGCAAGAGTGCCGTGAGCAAGCACAGGACCGGGATCATGGGGCCGAGATATCTGAAGAAAGGCAGCACGCTGAAACTGCACAGAACCAGGTACGAGACGACCAGATAGATCAACAACAACGCCACGCCATTCCACTGACCCCGAACTATGGGCGCCTGCTTGCGGAGCACGCGAACAACCGCGACCACCGCTGGTACCAGCAGCACAAAGGGCGAAAAGAGATACGCGCGGATCTGGCCGGCAAAGGGGCCGAGAAAACGCACGAACTGAGCCCAGGTCAGCACCCCAGGATAGGCCTGTCGGTAGCTCACGCTCGTCGTGTAGATGAGCCACGGCGCGCAGAGGGCAGCGGCCGCGGCACAGAGCAGAAGCAACTCTTTTCTCCGCTCCGTCTTCCACAGCGCCGCGTGGACAAGAACTGCCAGCCACAGCGTGAGAAAGTAGATATTCTGCGTGTAGAACAGCAGAACCGAGGCGGGAGCCAGCACGCCGCGATGCCTGCCGCTTGCGTAGCCGTACAGCCCGAACAGGGACAGGAACATGGCCGGGCTGTAGTAACGGCATTGTTTGGCCAGCAGCAGGAAAGGAACAGAGAAGACCAGCAAGGTCGCGGCGGCGATGGCCACGCGCCTCCGCGCGAACAACGCCGTCGCCAGAAAATAGAGCAGGACAGGGCAGCCAATCCCCAGCAACGCAAAGGGCAGACGCGCCGTGAAGGTACTCACGCCGAACAGCCGAAGGAACGCCGCCAGCAAATAGAAGGGCAGCCAGGGATGCCACTTATAGACGTGGTCGGCGCCGAATTCCGCGCCCGCTTCCTGAGAAAAGGAATTCACCCCGTCGTGTCCCAGAGGCAGGCCGTGGTCCAGGATGGTCTGGCTGATGAGCGCGGTCTGCGCCTCGTCGTCCCACAGGCGCTGGTCGCCCAGATTCCACAGCAGCAGAAACGCGGAAACCACGACTAGGCCAGCCACCACGGCTCGACTGACGTTCCGGTTCGGAACAGAAGCAACGGCGGCAGTTTCCGGGACGCCCTCCCTCGCCGCGCGCCAGCGACCCGGTTTCCAGCCCGCCCTTCGCTTTGATCGCCGCATGCGGTGGCTCTTTCGCGGCCAATCAAGTCAGCTTCGAACCAGCATGGCCGCGCGAATCGAGAATCTCTCGGGCATGGATGGATGTGAGGGCTGTCATGCGATGGGTTCCCTTCGCGAGGAAGGCACGAGGGCCTCGCTTCCCCAGTACAATCGTTGGATGCGTAAGAGCGAAACCTACCACCGCGCGGTGATCGGGGAACAAGCTTGACCGGGTTTCGCGCATCTAGTATACGACGCGACGACCGACGACGAAGGCGGTGGAGTCCGCCGACAACCGCCACGATCCTACCGCGGCCGATGACTCCTACGGGGCTGATTCTCCGCTAGGAGGCATCAAAGCTGGATCTTGAGGTCAGCCCGAGGAGCAACTGTTACGAGCGCTGCGGCGCAAGGAAGCTGACCGATGGAACAAGCATTTTCGATCGCGGCCCTCTGGTTTGGCCTGGCTCTCATCGCCACGTTCCTCGCCGCCAGGCTGAAGATCTCCATGG
>Ga0224523_1001145_pt1 | contig 11840 bp, 7 predicted proteins | sample CFST50metaG_FD_182732 | JGI IMG/M metagenome (GOLD analysis project Ga0224523, IMG submission 182732) | Peat soil microbial communities from Stordalen Mire, Sweden - C.F.S.T50 | ecosystem: Environmental > Terrestrial > Soil > Wetlands > Peat | place: Sweden: Norrbotten County, Stordalen Mire...
TTGTTCAATAGAATAGTTTGTATTTCCTCCAAGGTATGGCACATCCCCGCTGTAGTGTTCGTCTGAAAAAGCAAAAGCTACATCAATATTATGCTCTTTCAGCAAGGCTTTCCAGGTTTTCTGACGACGCTCTACAAATTCCTCTTTTGGTATTGAATAATAGCGATCAATCTTGGGAGATTTTTCAATTATTATCTCCAGTTTTTTAAGTTTTTTCGACAAAGTTTCTATCATGGTCTTTGAATTAATTAATTTAACTTGTATTTAATTTTTTAGAGCCCTTGTATTTCTATATTCGCCCTTGAAATAGTTTATGCCAATAGCATCATACCGCTTCTTAACTATTTCCAAACGCGATAAAAAACCTTTAAAATCTTTTCCCGATGCCGGAGTCCAACCGGTTTCTGCAATTGCAAACATTCTCGGATAAACCATATACTCTAAAAGCTCAGGAGAATTAACAAATTCTGACCACAAGCAACCCTCCAGACCAAGTATATATTTCTGCTCCTCCTTATTCAACTTATCAGGTAACGGATTAAATGAATAAACTTTTTCAAGTGGAAGATAACCACTTGCTGCGAGTGGCTGGCCTTTAGGTTCACATTGATATATGTATAAATAAACATCATTGTATGGACTCATTACTACATCATGTTTTTGTTTAGCTGCTTCAATACCCCCTTCTATTCCTCTCCACGACATTACAGTGGCTTCCGGCGCCAATCCCCCTTCAAGGATTTCATCCCATCCAATAAGTTTCCTGTTTTTTGAAATTAGGAATTTTTCAATTCGTGAGATAAAATAACTTTGAAGCTCTTTCTCATCTTTTAAACCCTCTTTCTTTATTCTATTCTGACAGTCCTGGCATTTTTCCCAGCGATCTTTAGGACATTCGTCACCGCCAATATGGATATATTTTCCGGGGAACAGATCAATCACTTCACTCAGGATATCTTCAAGAAAATTGAATGTTGCATCTTTCCCTGCGCAATAAACATCAGGAAAAACACCCCACTTGGTTGCAACCTCAATTGGACCTCCTGTGCAGGAAAATTCAGGGTATGCAGCCAATGCTGCTGATGAATGTCCGGGCATTTCTATTTCCGGGATAATTGTAATAAACTTCGACTTAGCATAAGCAACAATATCTTTAACTTCTTCCTGTGTATAAAATCCCCCATAAGGTTTGCCATCGAATACTTGCGGCTTTTCATTCCCGGACCCGACAAGTGTTTCTTTCCGGAAACCTCCTATTTTCGTTAGCCTGGGGTATTTTTTGATCTCAATTCTCCAGCCCTGATCTTCTGTAAGATGCCAGTGGAATGTATTCATTTTATGAAGGGCCATCATGTCTATATATCTTTTAATATAAGCAACCGGGAACAAATGCCGTCCTACATCAAGATGCATCCCTCTATATACAAACCCTGGCTCATCCTTGATCTCACATGCTGGCACCGAAAGGACAAGGCCTTTAATTATTTTCCCATTCTCGACTTCCACAGGGAGCAACTGTCTGATAGTCTGAACTGCATAAAACATTCCAACAGCTGATTTAGCTTTAATATCAATTATTTCAGGAGTTATCTTAAGTACATATCCTTCATTATTCACAATAGAAGAGTCAAACGACATAAATACCGACCGTGATATACTCTTACTGCCCTCTTCAACTGGAATACTTAATCCTGTCGGATTTTTTATAAGAAGCGCGAGATAGTCGGCAGCCAGTTTCGTTTCATTGTTGATGACCGAGAGAATGATTTTGCTCTTTTTGGAAAATGTAAAACTACCATTCATCGGTACGAGTGAGACAGGCGCGGGGATTATCGCATAGGCGTTTTTATTGTCAGAGGAGAAACCTGAATTGCAACCAGCAATCAGAAATATCATTGAAAGAAGGAGATAAAAACTTTTTTTCATCATATTGAAATTTAATTTTTAAAGGAATGATGGAACACCCATGTTGGTAATTTTATTGCTGTTGTGTTTGCGTTGGTAAAAGAAAGGTATCTCATCAGAAAATAATTTTATTATTATCGGCTTGACGGAACCCACATGTCTGAAAATTATATTCATGTGCGTTTGTGTATGGAATGCATGTGAGGTTCATAGCTATTTGAGTTATACTTTAATAAATATTTTTCGTTTATACATAAAATATAAAAACAGCCAGCTTACTAATAGATAAGTAATAGAAGCAATAACAGCTTGCACCGATGGATCAGAGGAACAATTAATAAGCCCTTTGAAGAAAAAATCACTCATCCTCTTGAAATCAAGAATTCCAGATTGACATGCATAAATAAAAATTGCATTCGAACCAATTACAATGAAGAAAAATGACCACTTTCTAAATTTCCAAACATCTATTATAAGATAAAATATGGATAAAAGTATTAAACTCCATCCTCCTGCAAAAACAACAAATGAACTTGTCCATATTTTCTTTATAATAGGAAATGCCATGTCCCAAACTAATCCAATCCCTAAAAACAATATTCCTGCAGCACATAAAAGGAGCGCTTTTTTTAAACCGGGCAAATTTTTATTTTCAGTAATTAAAAATTGACCTGTCAGAACTCCCATCAAACCCATTGCCACTCCGGATATATGGCCTAAAAGACCTTCTGGATCCAAAATCCCGGGGAAATACCACTGATAAAAATTTCCTGGTAATAATAAACGATCGATATATCCGGCCAAATTACCTTCTGGAGTCATTACTCCGGCACCATAACCAGGAACCGGTATTAGCTTCATAATTGCCCAATAACCAAGTAAAAGGCCAGCAAACCAAAGTATTTGACCTCTTATTTTTGTATTTAAATAAATTACTGTGGCAAAAAACCATCCAATCCCAATCCTTACTAATACGTGAGTATACCTGTAATGTGCAAAGTCGAAATTCTGGATTCCCCCATTAGCCAGTATAATACCTAAGACGATAAGAATAAATAATCGTGTTATAGCATGTCGGTAAATTTGTTTCTTGGTATGACCAAGCTGTAGTCTCTTATTAATTGAAAAAGGCATAGCCACCCCAGCAATAAAAAGAAACAAGGGGAAGATCATATCCTCAAAATGAAAACCTTCCCAATACTTATGTTCCAATTGTCCGGCCCACCAATTTAATACTGGCCAGTTGGTAAATTTAGCAAGTGCTTCAAATATAGCGCCGCCACCTACAATCCAAAACATATCAAACCCCCGCAATGCATCAAGTGACATTAAGCGTTCCGACTTTATTGGTTTTTCATTATTTTGTTCCATCTGTTTAATTTTTTATTATTGAAAAAAGTATTTAATAAATTATAAATATTGTATTCCTTTATTCTTTATTTGCTTAAATTCCTAAATTCTCATAGTTCCTTTATTTACCTGTGGCTACCTGTCACTAACCATGTAGTTTAAAACTAAAAAGAAGGTGTCCTTTTTAAGCATTTACTTCGAGATCTATAACAACAAAGGATTGATGATCTGGTCTTATGGTTAGAGACGGCTGGTTAAAAACGGAATAAGACCAAATAAGCATAACCCCTTTAAATATATAATATTTAGGGGATATCGAAAAAGTTCTTTATGACTTTATGATTTATGTACTTTTTCAATATCCCCAATTATTTGACTTATATTCTGATAAAACTTAATATCCCCAGTTTTGTTTAAGCTTTGAATTTTGATCAATTGCAGCCTGTGGAATTGGATTGAAGTACATGTTTTGAGTAAATATATGCGATCGATGAAGAGAAGTTATTGTATAAACCCACACTCCACTGTCATTAGTCGGCACAGAGTTTCTGATCACCATGCAATGCAAATCTGAATTCAAATCTGTCATTGCATCTTTCCAGCGCCATATGTCATACAGTCTCTTATCTTCATAGACTAACTCAACTCTGCGCTCGTGATGAATTGCAGTACGCATCTGATCCTTGGTCAAACCGGCAGGTAATAGCGGAAGATCAGTTCCTGGCCTTTGTCTGATAGCATTAATTGCTTCATAAACAGAAGCATCAGGTCCGGCAGCTTCGTTCTGAGCTTCAGCATAATTTAGCAAAACCTCTGCGTAACGGTAGTAAACATAGTTCTGACCACTCAAAATGCCTGGATCATGAAGGTTATCCAACTTCTTTTTATAATAATAACCCGTATTTCCAACATCATCTGAACCAAAGTCGATTTGATTTAATGAAGGATGCACTAAATCAATACGGGTATAGATAGTGTCAGTTGTTGACATCCAGTCTTGTTTATAAGGTGCTCCATCATAAACGATAAAATCGTAAAACCTTTTTTCCCGGCCTACATAAGGATTCTGATCATTATAGCCGGAAGTCGGATCGCTAATATCCTTCCCATTAGCCATCTGATATTGGTCAACCATCTCCTGGGTGGGACAATAATTACCCCAGCTATAATAGGTACCATGTATCCATACAGGTCCGCCATATTGATCGTAGGTATTTGGTATAATGATACCAACCTGTTGCCTGTCCCAAATAACTTCAGAGTTATACTCATTTGCTTCCCACCAGAACTCAGCCATTTTTGGGAATAAATTATAAATACCGCTTCCTTTATGTCCGTAGGTGTCAATAAATTGTTTATTAGTGGCAGCAGCTGTTGCCCATCTGGCAGGATCAGGAGTTGCAAAACTCTGCAAATTATCAGAACTCCTCGGAACTGCAGGATCTGCAGAGTTATAAGCCGGACTGGCTGCAAATACCTGAAGCCATCCTTTTAATGCCAGGGCAGCCCCAAGAGTTGCTCTACCTGCATCTGCATCGCCGTGATTATATTTAACTTCCAGATTTCCGGCATTGATTACATCATCTAAATCCTTGATAATGAAATTAAAAGTATCTTCGAAGCTACTCCTTGGTACATAAAGCTGATCTTCAGTCATAGTTGCTCTATCCTGGGGTTCTGTAATAATAGACAAACCCCCAATACGCATAAACAATTCGCTGTAAAAATAGGCTCTTAAATATTTTGCTTCATCAATACGTTTTGCAATCCAGTCTTTTGAAAAAAATTTGGCGTTTTTGTTCACTTCCTGAATAAACGTATTAATCTTTCTGATTTTAGTGTATGTTTCAGGCCAGTTTGCATCATTAGCAGGACCTGTTTGTTGACCCCAGATGCTGTAATCATTACTTGAAGCAATACAGATACCTTTGTGCCAGTTAAAAGATGTGTAGTAAAATTCTTGATCATTATCAGCGGTAAAATTATCAAGATTATCAGACTGATTACCTTTCTGAACAAGGTCCGCGTAACAGCTATTTAAGAATATGTCAGCATTATCTTCTGTGGCCCACATAGTAGCGTCTGTCAGGTTTGACTTATCTCTTGTTTCAAGGAAATCTTTCTGGTTACAGGAAAAAATACTTATAAGTATTAATCCTATAAAACCAGTGTTTCTTACTATTTTAAACTTTATCATAGTGTTTAATTTTTATTAATAAGATAATTAGAAGGTTACATTTGCACCAAAAGTATATGACTTCATGTTAGGATAGGCTACGTCAAGATTGGTATAGCCCATTTCCGGATCCATAAACTTAAGTTTGCTTAAAGTCAAAATGTTTTGTCCCGTAAAATATACCCTTACACTCTTAATCTTCAAAAATTGTGTAACCCTGGTCGGAAGTGAGTAGCCGAAAGTAGCGTTTTTCAACCTGAGAAAACTTGTATTCCTCATCCAGAAATCTGTTACTTGAACATCATTATTTGCAGTTGGGGCGGAAGTAGCTCTTGGATATGCAGCATTCTGGGTCTCTGGTGTCCAGTGGTCATTAAAATATTCATAATCACAGTTACTATTGTTATTGTTAAATGGAACTGTCATGAAGTTCTGGACGCTTAATGAGCTCATTGCTGAACCCTGGAAGAACAAACTAAGATCAAATCTTTTCCATTCAGCAGTAGCAGTAAAACCAAAACTCATTAAAGGATATTCAGGATAACCTATTTTGATTTCGTCGTTATTATCAATTATACCATCGGGGACACCCTTTGGACCACTGATATCTTGATACTTAATATCTCCCGGATGCAGTTCTCCAAATTGGACAATGTTATATCCATCGGCAGCATTAATTATGCCATCTCCGTTTTTGTCATCCGCAGTGGAAAACAACCCCAGAGCATGATAGCCAAATGGAGTACCATAAGGTTGGCCTGTCCTTCTGCGATTAGGATTATTAAAGGTAGCAGAAGTTTCAAATACCTTAACCATTTTATTTTTGGCAAAATTTAAATTAACATCCAAACCTAATTTGAGTCCGTTTTGCAATTCCTTTCTGGACCCAATAGAGAACTCAAAACCCTGGTTTTTCATTTCCCCGGCATTTTCTTGAGCGAGAGATAAACCATATTCAATAGGAACAGTAATCGCCGGAGCCAGCAACATACCGGTTCTGTCTTCAAAGAAATAGTCGAATTCAACCATTAACAAACTTTTCCATAATGAGGTTTCAAAACCGACATCTGTTTTTGTAGATATTTCCCAGGTGATATTAGGATTTGCTTCAATGGCGGAATAAGCTTGCTGAACCATTGTGCCAGTCCCAAAAGCATAACCGTTTCCAGCTAAAGTATACCCGCTTAGATATTGATATGCAGAACCTGCAAGGTTACCTGATTTTCCCCACGAAGCCCTGATTTTTAGATTATTGATATAAGACAGGCTTTTCATAAAACTTTCTTCCGATATCCTCCATCCTGCTGAGAAGGATGGAAAATATCCCCATCTTTTACCCGGGGCAAAATAGTAGTGCCCGTCATAACGGCCTGATGCTTCCAGTAGGTATTTATTATTATAGACATACCCTAACCTGTATACGTATCCAATCTGTCTACCTACAGATGATGTACCGCCATTGTCATAATCGTTTTTGTTTGAACTACCCATGTTCATTTCATCAACAGCGATAGTAAAATTATTCCTTTGGGCAAATAACTGATCATACGTATTGCTTCGTGCTTCTGCAACGAGTAATCCTGTGATTTCATGGTCACCAAAGGCTCTATGGTAATTAACAAAGGCCTGGTAAGTAAAATACTTTCTCTGAGTCTGTGTCTCAGCCAGGTAAGTGTAATTAGGAGCGTTACCCTCTAGTCCTCCATTTTCTAGTGTATAAATATAAGGTGTTGTACCGGTATTTTGAGAGTAGTAATAAAAAGGTTTATGCCAGTTCTTAATATAATTGTCTCGTGTGTCGTAACTGGCAGTTCCCTTTACACTCAATCCCTTTATAAAAGGTAATTGCTGCTCTATTGTAATCGTACTTAAAAACGTTTTCCCATCATTTTTAGAATAACCTGCCTTAAGTATACCTACCGGAGAGTTACCTGCAAATGCTCCCCAAAGACCATTACTGTAATAGATTGGCTCTATAGGGATAAATTTGTATCCACCTCTGAAAAGCTGAGTTGAGGGTGTTATATTTACAGTCGTTGCTGCAGGGTCAATATCGTTGGTACGTTCTACCGATCCGAGGATAGAAAAAGATACTGTTGTAGTTTTGGTAACCTTTGATTCGAGGTTTATGTTAGCGTTAAACCGACTGTAATTTACAGCATCAAAAACACCATCTTGCTTGTAATATCCCAATGCAGCAAAATATTTCATTTTTTCAGAACCACCACTTAGTTGCAAATTATGTTTTTGAACAGGAACTGACATATTTACCAGATCTTTAGTACTACTATTCGGGTATTTGTCAGGATCTGATGCGTTCAAAGCATCATAATTAGCTATCAGGTCTTCTGCAAATGGTATTGTTGTCAAACCTGGATTTTCATTGCGGTATGCTTCATTTCGCAATCTCATATAGTCTTTAGCATTCAGAAGATTTGGATAGTATGTTGGTGTTTGCCAGCCATAATAAGTGTTAAGTGTAAGGGTAGGTTCACCTATCGCTCCTTTTTTGGTAGTAATCAGGATAACGCCGTTAGCCCCTCCTAATCCATAAGGAGCAACTGCAGCAGCATCTTTAAGGACAGATATTGACTCGATAACTGTCGGATCAACCTCACTGATATTATCCCTTATAATACCATCAACAACTATTAATGGCGCATTTGTTCCGGTAGTTGCGATACCCCTGATATGAATGTCAGGGCTGTCTTGACCAGGTTGCCCACCGTTAGGCCTCATGCTAACTCCTGACAGTTTTCCTGCAACGGAATTGCTTATATTGGAAACCGGTACACTGGCAATCTCATCTCCCTTTACAACACTCACTGATCCGGTAATAGTGGTTTTTTTCTGAGTGCCGTATCCTATTACTACAACTTCCTGGATATTTGCCATCGATGGAACCATTGAAGCATTGACTATTGTTTTTCCGGCAACGGGAATTTTCTGGGTAATATATCCCACAAATGAAAAGACAATTAAGGCATTATTGTCAGGTATATTAATGGAGTATTTTCCATCAATATCAGTCATGGTTCCAACTGTTGTTCCGTCAATCAGAACGGTAGCACCTACTAAAGGATCACCAGCTTCATTTGTAACAGTTCCGGTTATTTTCAGTTGTTGAATTGCTGAAGAGAGAGATGTTTCATCGCCTGGAGTGAGTATTATCTGCCTGTCGTAAACGACAAATTTGATATTATCGTTTAATATATCTTTCAGAATATCCTTAATAGGTTCATTGTCAGCTTCAATATTCACTTTTCTGGTTACATCGATTAATTTAGTATTGTACAGAAAATAGAATTCGCTTATATCCTCAATTTTATTGAGAACTTGCTCAATGGTCGCATCTTTGAGATTCAGTGAAATTTTTGTTGTCTGAGAGTAGCTCGGTTCAGCAAAAGTATTCACTATACAACAAAATAAAAGAATTGCTGAAATTTTCATAATGCGAATAAATTTGTGCCAATTACTATCAGGTTTGAACATACCATAGTAATTCCGATATTTTTTCATACCTTTGAAATGTTAGGGTTAATAATAAGATTTTCGTTAATGTAATCAGGAATCGATTTATTGTCCTCTAACATTGAGGGAAAGTGTTACAGCACTTTTCCTCTTTTATTTAGGGACCAATATTCTATTGATTATCAGGTCATTTGCATAGGCTATAGAATTAGGTTTAAAATAGGTCAAGTAATTAATAAGTTAAATTTCATCTTGTTCATTTTTGTCTGGCAGGTAAGATTATAATTTTCTTCCTTGGGAATGAACCGTCAGGTAAAGGATCACGTTTTACTTCAATATAATCGATGGGTGAAGAAATCTTAAGCAATTTTAGGATTTCTTCTAAAGATTCGTCCTGAAAAGTGGCCCTGTAATGGTAATTCTGAATTTCCTCACCTTCAATCTCAATATCAATATTGAATACCTGGCTGATCTTTTTTACAACTTGACTTAATGGATCATTCCGGAAAATCAGTCTTCCATCTTTCCATGATATATATTTTTCTGGACATACATCACTGATTAGAGTAGTCCCGTCGGCTTTATTTAATGAAAAATGCTGGTTTATATCAAGCGTAGAACTTTTAATATTTTTTTTGTAATCAATCAGATTGACTTCTACTTTCCCAGTAACAAGTGTAACTTCCTCCTCATTGGCAGAGGCATATCCCGAAACATTAAATTTTGTCCCGGTAGCTTTTACACTTATAGATGAAGTCTTAACAATAAATGGTTTTTTGTAGTCGCTTTCAACCTCGAAATAAGCTTCGCCATTGAGGAACACGGTACGGTTATTGCCAATGAACCTGTCAGGATATTTTATACTGCTGCCTGAATTAAGCCAGACAGAAGTTCCATCGGAAAGCTTAAATGCAGATCTGGTACCGAATGCTGCAAACAACTCATTGTAAACAGGTTCATGATGTTTTGAGTTATTTGCAATAAGAAAAGAAAAGTATAATAAGTTTCCTAAAACAAGTGGAATAAATATAATAGCAGCAACCTTTTTCCAGTAGTACCAGAAATTTGTTGCGGGAGGTTTAAATGTAACTCTTTTACTCATAACATTAAACGCCTTGTCAATACCTATCATTTCTTCAACAATATTATGGTCAGCGTTATCCCAGATATTTTTTAACTGTTGGAAATACAATAAGTTATCCTTTGAGGCACATAACCATTTCTGTAACTCAACAATTTCATCAAAACTTATCTCGCCTGTCAGATATCTGGTTATTAAAATTTCCTGATTTTCCTGTTCGATTGTTTTCATTATATGACTTTCCGAATTATCATTAAGACGTTTCACAGATCAGATACCACAATAAAAAATAATGAAATCTGAAATACTCTTGCCCCTTTTTGTTGGTAAGTTCGTAAAACAATCCCCCTAGCCTACACGACTAAGGGGAATTGAACTAACCAAATAATTACCTTTCCAAACCCTACTGACCTATAAATGTATAGGTCCTCTTTTTTAAAATTGTTCTTTTAGATCTTTTCTTCCCTAAAGACGAATCAGAAACGAATTACCACACATATCTGAATTTCAGAATGAGTAAATTAATTATTTTTTTTCAAGTTAATTTGTTGATATGAGAATTACTGGAAATCCAATTTATCTTAAAGAGAACCGGATTTGTTTTATTCTGAGTTGGTAAAAAACAATAATTAATAACTCTTCCTATAAAAAAAAATCAAATAAACTCTTTCTTAACAATTCCAACGCTTTGCTAATTCGTACTTCAACAGTTCTGTTTGAAACATTTAATTTTACTGCAATTTCATTATATTTAAGCCCTTCAAACCTGCTCATTTCAAAGACCTCCTTATACTTTTCAGGTAAGTCGGCTATTGCCTTTTCAATTCTTCCTTCCAATTCAGATCTGAGAACAAAGTTGTCTGTATTATATTCATAAAGAGGTGAATTGTCAATAATAAAAGTACTATGATTATTCATTATTTTTCTGTGTCGGTGCCAGTCTATACACTTGTTTTGAATTGTTTTTAATAGAATCGATCTCAAAGAAACTATCACATTTAGTTTTTCATGATCCTCCCAGAGTTTGACAAAAGCATCCTGAACTATATCCTCTGCACTAGATAGTTCATGTGTAAAGCTGTTGGCAAAAAAAACCAAGTCTTTGTAATAAATTGAAAAAATATCAGAAAATGAATCAACATCTCCAGATTTAAGTTTTTCAATTAATAACTTCTCAAATATGAGGTTTTCCCTGATCACAATTTTTAGAAGATTATGAACAAATATATATACTCCTTAAATTCTTTCTTTAAAACGAAAGCATTAATTGGTTAAAATCTTGAAGAGGGTATGTTGGCTATATTTAATGAAAAATGCTGGTTTATATCAAGTGTGGAACTTTTAATATTTTTTTTGTAATCAGTCAGATTGACATCTTCTTTACCGGTAACAAGTGTAACTTCCTCCTCATTGGCAGAGTCATATCCCGAAACATTAACTTTAGTTCCTCTAGCTTTTACACTTAAAGATGAAGACTTAACAATAAATGGTTTTTTATAGTCGCTTTCAACTTCGAAATAAGCTTCGCCATTGAGGAACACGGTACGGTTATTGCCAATGAATCTGTCAGGATATTTTATACTGCTGCCTGAATTAAGCCAGACAGAAGTTCCATCGCAAAGCTTAAATGCAAACCTGGTACTGAATGCTGCAAACAACTCATTGTAAATAGGTTCATGATGTGTGGTGCTGTTTGCAATAAGAAAAGAAAAGTATAATAAGTTTCCTGCAACAAGCGGAATTAATATAATAGCAGTGACCTTTTTCCAGTAGAACCAGAAATTTGTTGCGGGAGATTTAAATATAACACTTTTATTCACCACATTAAACGCCTTGTCAATACCTATCATTCTTTCA
>Ga0224523_1001147_pt1 | contig 11827 bp, 10 predicted proteins | sample CFST50metaG_FD_182732 | JGI IMG/M metagenome (GOLD analysis project Ga0224523, IMG submission 182732) | Peat soil microbial communities from Stordalen Mire, Sweden - C.F.S.T50 | ecosystem: Environmental > Terrestrial > Soil > Wetlands > Peat | place: Sweden: Norrbotten County, Stordalen Mire...
ACCTGGTCGACCTGGCCGCCGAATGCGACGTGGTCGAGAAATCGGGCGCGTGGTTCGGCTTCGAGGGCGAGCGCATCGGACAGGGCCGCGAGAACGCGCGCCTGTACCTGCGCGAACACCCCGACGTGGCCAAGAAGATCGAGTCCAAGCTGCTTGCGCACCACGGGGTGAAGCGTGAAGTGGGGCCGTCGGCGCTGTCCGCCGGGCCGGTGGCTGGCGGGCCTGCTGGCACAGTGCGCCCCATGGCGCCCCAGCCCAAGGCGCAGGTTCCCGACAAGCGGCGCTAGCGACGGTTTGTCGAGAAGTTCGGGGCCGCCCGGAGGACCGGCCGGCGGATCGCGGGTCGCGTGGGCGAGAGCGTGAGCGTGTTCGGTGCGCGGCACGCGAGACGCGGAAAGCGTGAGCGGGCGGGGTGCCACGCATCCCTGGGGGGCCTTCGGGACGGACAACTGCTAGAGCAGAGTCATTTGAAGCGCCATTTTTCCTTCACCGAATCGCGTCTGCAAAATGTCTGACAGAAGAGATTCTGTAAACTACACGCACCTACACGTCCAAACTATCCCTTATACCCGAGGAATCTCTCTTCGACGATACGGCCTCGGGTGGTACGCGTCCATGTACAGCCGTCTTCATTCACCAAATCTACGAACAAACCAGGTCTTTACGACTTGGGTCAGCAATGCATAGCCCAGCAGCATAGCAGCCAAGAACAGCCAGAAGCTCGGCGGCAGCGCAACGAATCCGAGCGTGGTCGCCAGCGGCGAAACCGTCAGCCATGCGCCTACAACAACGATGGCAAGGGACGTGAGGACAAGCGGCCAACTGGCTCGGCTCTGGATGAACGGAATCTTGTTGGTGCGGATAACGTGGATGATCAAGGTCTGGGTAAAGAGCGACTCGACGAACCAGCCGGTATGAAACAGTGCCGGGTTATTCCAGCACTTGAACACATACAGCATGATGAAGAATGTCAAATAATCGAAGATCGAGCTGATTGGCCCGATGAACAGAATGAAGCGCAGAATTCGCCCAATGGTCCACTGACGCGGTTTGGTCAGCCAGTCCGCGTCCACGCCGTCGGTCGGGATGGTCGTCTGGGAGAAGTCGTACAGGAGGTTGGTGCCAAGAACTTGGATCGGCAGCATGGGCAGAAAGGGCAGGAAGGCGCTGGCGCCCACGACGCTGAACATGTTGCCGAAGTTGGAACTGGCCGCCATCTTGATGTACTTGACGATGTTGCCGAACACCCGCCGGCCCTCCAGCACGCCCTGCTCCAGCACGAGCAGGCTATTTTCCAGAAGGATGATGTCGGAGGACTCCTTGGCGATGTCGACCGCGCTGTCCACTGAAATGCCCACATCGGCGGCCTTCAAGGCCGGGGCGTCATTGATGCCGTCGCCCAGGAAGCCCAACACATGGCCCTGGGTCTGCAGGGCTCGAATGATGCGTTCCTTGTGGGCGGGAGCCAGTCGGGCAAAGACGCTCGTTGTGTTGGCAGCGGTGGCCAGCTCTGGCTCGCTCATGCTCTCGATTTGCGAGCCGAGCAAGAGGTGCTCAACGGGCATGCCCACTTCCTTGCAGATATAGGCGGTGATGATCTCATTGTCGCCGGTCAACACCTTCACAGTCACATTCAAACCGTGAAGCCGCAGCAGCGCCTCGCTGGCGGTGTCCTTGGGCGGGTCCAGGAAAGCCAGAAAGCCCAGCAGGATCAGGTCCGCCTCGTCTTTGACGGAATACACCGGGTCATCAGAAGCCCCGGGCATCTCCTTGTACGCCAGGGCGATCACGCGAAAGCCCTGCCCATTCAAATCGTCCGCTATTTGACGGCGTTTGGCGTCGTGCTCGCGCTCGACGGGGATGATCTGGCCCTTGACATCGACCCGGGTGCACTGGCTCAGGACCTCCTCCACCGCGCCCTTGCAGATCAGCGTGTTCAAGCCGGTTTCATCTTCCACCACCACGGACATTCGACGACGTTCGAAGTCGAACGGGATCTCATCGATCTTCTTGTACCTCTCCTTTGCTTTGAGGCGCTCTTCCAGCTCCTCGTGGTCAAGGACCGCTTGATCGAGCAGATTCTTCAAACCCGTGTGGTGGTAGCTGTTCAGGTAACCGTAGTGAAGCACCTTCTCGTTGGCATCGCCGTTCACATCCAGGTATTTTTCGAGCACGATCTTGCCTTGGGTGAGCGTGCCGGTCTTATCCGTGCACAGCACGTCCATCGCGCCAAAGTTCTGGATGGCGTTGAGGCGTTTGACGATGACCTTCTTGCGCGCCATGGCCAGGGCGCCCTTCGACAAGTTGACGGTCACGATCATGGGCAACATCTCAGGGGTCAGCCCGACCGCCACGGCCATCGCAAACAGGAACGCGTCCAGCCAATTATGCCGAAAAAATCCGTTGATGAGAAACACCGCCGGAACCATGACGGCAATGAACCGAATCATCAGCCAGGTAAATTTGTTGATGCCAAGGTCAAAGCTGGTCGGCTGGCGCTGACCAACGATCCCGGCCGCCAGCGATCCAAAGTAGGTCCGATTTCCGGTGTGAATGACTACGGCGGTTGCGGATCCGCTCTCCACGTTGGAGCCCAAGAAGCAGAGGTTCGAAAGTTCCAACGGGTTTTGCATGTCTGCTGCCGGCGTGGCGGCCTTCCTTTCCACGGGTAGGGCTTCGCCGGTCAGGGCCGCTTGATTCAAGAACAGATCCTTGGCGGAAAGTAGCCGCGCGTCCGCCGGCACCATATCGCCAGCCGCCAGCCGAATGATGTCGCCCGGCACCAACATCTTGAGCGGCACTTCTTGGTCCTTGCCATCGCGCACCACCGTCGCCGTGTTGCCGACCATGGCTTGCAGCTTCGCCGCCGCATTGTCGGCGCGCAGTTCTTGAAAAAAGCGCAAGACCACACCCAATACCACCATGACGAAGATGACCACGGTTGCCCGCTGATCGCCGGTGAGATAGGACAGGACTCCCAGTGCCACCAACAGCAAGACCAGCGGATTCTTGACGTTACTCAAGAGGCGCATCAGGACGGATTGGCGCTTCTGTCGGGCAATCTCGTTGGCGCCGACTTGCTTCAAGCGAGATTCTGCTTCCGCCTCGTTCAGCCCCCCAAGCCGCGAATTGAGCTGCCCCAGAACCGTGTCGGCGTCGGTCCGAGCCTTTTCAAGCAGGTCCGCGACATCGAGCGCCGCGTTTTTAGCAAGGGGGCCGTGTGGAAGCTGAACGGTACTCGGTGTCTTCTGTAAAGCTTGCATTCGTTCCCGATTCACTCAAATCAAAGGAACCAGCCGCGCACAAGGAACACAGGACGCGCGTCACCTAGGTTTAGCGGCCAACGAAGGTGCGGACTACGATGCCCACGCCTTCATCTCGTTCGCGTCCTGCTATTCACTAAGTCTTTTGGTTCTATTTCTTATCCATCTCGGTGCCGGCCTTCTCGATCTTGTTGCCCGACTTTTCCATCTCGTTGGCCGCCTTCTGCGTCTTCTTGGCGTGCTTCTTGTGAGCCTTGGCGGACTCTTCCATCTTTTCACCATTGGCCTTTTCCGCGGTTCCAGCTCGATCCATGCGCGCACCCTCCGCCGCGGTGTTGTCGTGCTTATTCAAGGCCTTGGCGTCCTTCTGCATCTGTTCGCCCTTGACTTCCTTGGCCTCACCCGTGGCTGCCGTTCTCTCGGCGGCCTTCTTTTCGTGTACAGCCTTCTGTTCCTGGGCGTTGCCCTTGGCTTCCACGGCATTGCCCTCCTTCTGGACGGCATTCTGGTCGGCGCTTGCAGTTGCGGTCATGGCCAGCAGTGCTGACATCGAGGCTCCCAGCAGAAAGTTCTGAATTCGCATTCGGTCTCCTTGTGGTGGTTGCGCCGGCTGTCGGCTAGATGAGCCCGGCGAACGTGCCGACCAAAGGACGCAAAGAAGGGGCCAATGGGGGCGATGACTGAAGCGCCTTCCCGATCCGTCTGCAAATTGGTGATTGGGTGCGGTCTGCGGGCTTTTGGGTCAGTCACGATGATTGGATCTGTCCATCAAGATGATGGGATCCCAGTGCACATCGGGTGACGATGTCCTGCCGCTGGCCCGCGTGCTGCTGGCGGACGCGGAGTTGCAAATGAAGCGCATGCTCGGCGATCTTGGACCTGGCGCTGCCGATCAAATGCTGTGCTACCTTCAAAATGAGTGGGCAGGTAACGCACTCTGATTGAAGAGTTGGCATTCCGGCGGAGCAAATGGCTGAAATTGCTCGGGCACTTCGGCCGGCGCGGAAGATGCATTTCGACTGGTGCGGGGCTTAGAGGCTGTGGTCTTTCGCCCAGCGAGATAGCTCCGCGAAGAGTCCGAAAGGAAGACAAAATCATGAGCACCGGCACACTGATTGTATTGATCGTCGTAGGGGTCCTACTCTTTGGCGGTGGCGGCGGCTACTACTGGCACAGTCGACGCTAGTGCGTCGCCAGGTTTGGCCCGAGTCGCGTGGGCAGTTCGCACAATTTCTCGAGCGATGTTCTTCGGGCGAAAGGACAAGATCCACGCACCCGCTCGCGATTGCGTTCTCAGGCATCTCGTGCAAATCACGCTGGATCTCGGCGTGTCAGTGCCCAGGGGGCGCGCAGTGCATGCCGCGAACAGACTCCTTGATGAACGGCGGCGGTAGCGGCCTTCTCAAGGAGGCTTCCGTTCACCCAGCCACCAGGCGACCAGCCACCACGCCCCCCAGGCCACCAGCCACCACTCCATCCGCTCACCTTCCGCCCTGCCAGCCATCAGGCACAGCAGCCACCACTCCATCACCGTCCACTCTCCCCGCCCCCAAGCCGCAGCCATCTCGCCTCGGTAGGGCCGCGGTCGCACTCTCGGCGACGTAGGTGTAGTGCGCCCAATTGTTGCGTTGGGCACGTGGGCTGGTCAGGCGGGACGCAGGATGGCCAGGTCAAACTGGCCCGGAGACCAATCGATATGCAGGCCTTCCTGACCGCACTGGTCGAGCAGATGGCGGGAACCCCGCCCACGCAGCGCCTGCGACTGTCGTTCGCGCAGAGCTTGCCTCCCCTGCCGGCTGATCCCGACCGGCTGGAACGCGTCCTGGTGAACCTGCTCGGCAACGCGCTCAAGTACTCGGATGCGCCGGCCGAGGTCTTGGTGCACTCAAGCTGCGCCGGAGGCTTCGTCGCCATCGTAATCACTGACCGCGGCGTGGGCATCCCCCGGCAGGAGTTGCCCCATGTCTTCGAGCGCTGCTGCCGAGGCAAGAACGGCGGCCGCCAGGACGGCCTGGGGCTTGGGCTGTACATCACCGCCCTGTTGGTGCGCGCGCATGGGGGCCGAATCGAGGTCGAAAGCGAGCTAGGCAAGGGCAGCGTCTTTCGCGTGTTCTTGCCCTGTGCATAGGTTTTCGGCAACCACGCAAAACTCAGGGTTGCTGTAGAATGGGGTCTCTCTAACATGACAGGTAGCCGATCATCTCCTGCTGGAGGTTCAGTCATGCAGAAACTACTTCCGTTGTTGCTGGTGTCCTGTTTCGCCCTGGGATCGTGCAAGGACGTCAAACTCGGGGCTGCCCCGGTGGACGCAGCCACCGGGAGCGGCGGCAGCAGCGGAAACACTGGTGGTGTCACCGGTACAGGAGGCGCCAGTGGCATGGGTAGATGCCCCGCGGGCGAGACACTCTGTTCAGGCTGTGGCAGCTCCTCGTTCTGCGCGGCTGTCTGCCCCACTATCAATTGCGCTGTGGACGCCGGAAGTGCCGGAGGGGCGGGTGGAGGCGGCGGCATCACCGGCGCGACAGGTGGCACAACATCGTTTTCGTGCGCGGCGGTCGGCTGCAGCGAAACTCCGCTCTGCAGTGAGGGCTGCACGGCACCATGTGGTTGCTGTCCCTGTGCCGTGGGTGAGCGCCGCAGCGACCTCATCTGCACCAAGAGCGGTTGCTACGCTTCGGCCGCAGCGTCCGACGCCGCCGGGCCCGACCAAGCCGTCGACGCGCCTCCGGCAGACGCAGGGCAGGCAGGGGCGGGCGGAAATGGCGGCACCACCGGGGCGACAGGCGGCGCAACATCGTTCTCGTGCGCGAATGTCGGCTGCAGCCAACCTCCGCTCTGCAGCGAGGGCTGCAGAGCACTATGTGGCTGCTGTCCCTGTAGCCCGGGTGTAGGCCAAGGCGACCTCATCTGCACCATAAACGGCTGCTACGCCCCGGCCGCAGTGTCCGACGCCGCCGGGCCCGACCAAGCCGTCGACGCGCCTCCGGCCGCTAGCAGCTGCGAGAACCCCTTGCCGCTCAAGTGCGGCGACCGGCTGAACCACAGCACGCTCGTTCAAGGTCGGCCCAATGTCTGGGTCGGCTACGGTTGCTCGCAGCGTTGGATGTCAGGGCCAGAAGCGATCTATTTCCTTCAGCCCCCCGCGGGCTGTCAAGCGCTCGTGCAGCTCAAGAACCCAAGCGCGGACCTGAATGTGTTCGTGCTGCCAAGCTGCAGTGTCAGGTCCTCCTGCAGCTTCGCGCCGGAAGTGGGCCAGCCGTCCTTTGTCGTGGTGGATGGGTACAACGGTGCCGCGGGAACCTATACCCTGCAAGTCGATTGCACCTGCAACCAGGATGGGGGAGCCAGCGACGCGCCTTAGGCGGACGCACAGTTTTCAATCAGCCTCCGCAGGTCGGGCAGGGTCGTCAGCTTCCCCTTGGAAAGTTCCTGCAAGGCGACATCAAATCGGCGTTTCGTTGCCCTATGTTCCTTGAGGCGGCGGCGCGAGTGGAATGCGTGCGATGTCCTGAAGAGTCAGATCGTAGATTGTCGCTACGGAACGCACATAGCGGAGGCTCCCAAGTCGCAGGTCGATGGCCTGCCTATGGGTTTGTTCGGCCACATATGATCCCTATATCGGACATTTCTTGCGGATGCGATTTGGTGAAAGCAAAAGGGTGCTTCTTTCGCCAATGCTCCCACAGTTGGATGGCAGAAGCCGGCCTGGGCAGCATCACTCGCCCCGACCCCGACGGCGATGTTTTGGTTGCAGCCCGATCAGGCTAGAAGCTCAGGGCGCAAGTGTCACGAGGTGGGCCCATATCTTGAGTTGGCGTTGATGGTTCTATTCCCTACACTAGAAGAAGAGGCAGATCATGCTCGAGCAGTATCTCATCGAGAACACAACAAGAGAACAGCGAGAAAAGGTGGTCAGGGATGCGCTTGGATGTGGCGGGGGCGGCTGCGAGAATTGCTCCGCATGTGGAGTCTACGGAGCGGGAGATCCCTTGGATATGTATCAGCCGTACATAGACGGTCTGAAGGAAATTGAGGATATCAATAGGGAGTTCAAGGCGAGGTATTTTCGGTAGGACGGGCGCTAGCACTGCCCCGCAGACGCCGATTTCCCGGGGCAACAGCGATGCCTGTGCCTCAGGCTAATCCCAGGTACCCGTAAAGTGGTACCATGGCTTCCGGGTCATGAAGCGCCTCGAGGCTGAGCACACGGGGAGAACAATGTGCAGAACATCAACGGTTGTGGCAGCTCTCTCTGTATTCGGCCTGGTGGGGCTGGCCTGTAGCAAATCCCGCGTGGAGGGCAATATTGGTGATGCAGCACTAGCAAGCGGAGGCCAGGGAGGCGGCACTGGAGGGGTCTGCATTGTTTGTATCGTGCTTGTCGGAGGAACTGGTGGCCAATGCGATGCTTCGCTGTCGTGCAATCCTGGCGACATTCCGGTAGCCTCGGACGAAGACTGTCTGAACCACCCAGATTCCTGCTGCGTCAATCAGCAGTGTGGGCAAGTTATTACCTGCAGACACGGGACGGATACCGACGTGGATACCGGCGGATCGGATGGGGATAGTGGAACTGGTAGCTCGGCAGGCTATTCCCATTTCCCCACATTCTTTCCCTTCTGCAACCCAGGCGACCACGCTGGATACCCCCGTCAAGCCGGCTTTGTATGTGGGATTGAATTTGATATAGGTCCGATTTGCTGCAAGAAACTGTACCCGGATCCGCCTCCCATCGACGCCCGGATGACTGCCTGGCGAAGGACAACGAGGGGCGGAACCCGAAAACGGGAGAGGCTATCCAGGTGCCCCCCCAAGCGTAAAGCCTCGCCCGGGCCTGATGATTGATCGTATCCTCGAGGTTATGGGCCTTGCGCCAAGACCCAGCCTCTGTGGATTGCCACGAGGGCGTCGAGTCCGCGGCGCAGGACGAGCCAGTCTGGAGCACCGTTGTTCTTGATATGCCCGCCAAGGCGAGCAATTTCAAATAGGGCCGTGCGCACACTCAGCTGGATGGTCGCGGGCTGACCTGTTTCTGCCGCCGACAGTGCTGCCAGCAGGCGAAGATGATCAGCTGGCAATACGCTTGTTGCATCGGCGTTGGGGCGATGTTGCGCTGCCCAACGCAAGGACAGCAGCCGCCATGATACCGCCGCTTCAATTGACAGCGCTATCAGTAGCGCGCGACCAGACTCCAACTGAAGTTGTTGATAGTGGCAGCCGGTCTTCAACGCCTTGAAGAACTCCTCGATGAGCCACCGCTGACGATAGCTGTCCACGATGGCAGCTACTTCTTGCTCTGTGCTGACAGGCTCAGTTGTGACGAGACGCCAAGTAATCGGAGCCTCGTCCTTCGGTGGGTCGACTTCGCGTACCTCAACGACGTTCAGATCAAGGAATGCTGGCACGTGTGCTGGGGCGCTGTGGACGGTGAAGATCCTTCGAATTCCAGCCCGGACTTCCAGTCGTGCAATCCTGGTCTTTCTCGATGGGAAGACATCGAGCTTGTTTGAGCCCTTGGGTTTCGCTCGGGCCCCAATCTCGACCTCGCGCGTGAAGATGAAGGGGCAACCCGAGATTGATTCGAAGAGTTTGGGATTCCCGGAGCGTCCTCGACCTGGTTCCAACCGTCGATCGTGTGCCAGCCGAACCACGAAGCATTGGTCATGCTCAACCAGCAGAGAAAGAAGCTCAAACTGGTCACCCTCACGGTCCATGACATGAACAACCTTGGTCTTACCGTGCAACAGTTCCCCAGTCTGCAGCGCCGGCTCCTGCCATCGATGCGACTCACGATCTGGATCCCGGCGGTCAAGCGTCGTCTTGCGACGACCGACCCTTGCACCCTGCCTAACCCAAGCATGTAGCGCCAAGGTGCCGAGTGGCCGGCCCGTGCGGGCAACACAGATAGAAAAGTGGGCGAGAAATCCCTGTGTGTTGTCCGAATTGATCCAACCCATGCCGTCTCGAGGATTCTCTCCTCCAAAACGGAATTCGGTGGAATCGTGGATGACCAATACCTGAGGCTCCACCATCGCCCTCCGAACGGTTGCTCTTACGTGGGCATCGAATAGCGCTTCGGGCGTCACCCTATCGTTGGCGAAAAACCGATACGTGCCCTCAAGAGCAGCGCTCGATCCAGCTCGCTCAGGGAGGCTTGCGCCAGGCGAACGTTCCGCTGCCTCCGCCATCCGCATGAGTCGTCGAGTCAATCGTCTGTCGCCCAGATCCACTCCGGCAAACTCAGCCGATACGGGGGTGACGAGTTGCATATCCACACATCGTATTGATCACGAATTCGCGGGAAAAGCGAGTGCTTTTCGAGATGTGATAGATCGTCAGGCCCGGGCGAGGTCATACTTCGCAGCCACCACGGCTTCGTCAAATGCGGCCAGGAAATGCCCCCCTCTCTAGGCCGGCCGAGATAGCCCAGCACCAAGTTTCCACCGTCGCCCAATAGCCGGATCTAGCTAGAGCGGCGCCGACGACCGCTCGATCTTGATCTCGCCGAACGACGCGTGGAAGACGACCGACACCATGTGCCCGTCCGCATCGACTATCATGGCCCCCGACATCTTTCCAAAGGGCGTCTGAGCCATGAAGTCGTAGGTGTGCTCGCCGTGCGCCCCGTCGGCCTTGCGCGTGATCTCGTAGATCTCGGGCGCTACTCCGGGCCCTGAGCTGGCGACGGGCTTCAGCAACACGCGCACGCCACGCACCACGACCGTGGCGCCGGGCGCGAGCTGGAAGGCGCGTTCGGCGACCGGCACCAGGGTTGCGTCGAACACGTCGTCGGGGCCCATGGGGATCTCGTCGGTGACGGGCTTTCCGCCGAGGTCGCCGGTGAAATGCGCTTTCCCCCCGGAGGCCGTGGCGGTGCCATGGCGCTTGCCGTCCTCGTCGAGCGTGAACGCGCTGGCGTGACCCGACGGATCGATCTCCAACCGCAGCGTCGACAGCTTCGGGCGCGGCGGGCGCGCGGCGGATTGCGCGACGATGGTACGGCGGCCGTCCTTGTGGATCTCCACGGCGAGGCGCGTGGCGCCCGCGGGCGTGCCGGCGAAGCTCTCGTCGAACGTGGCGCGCCAGGCGACCTGGCCGCCGGTGAGCGCGAGCGGCGGCGCGTCGTGGAACCAGTCGGCGCCACCGCCTGTGGCCGAAGCGGGCGGCCAGGCGCGATCCTTGGCGAGTTGATCGAGCGCCGCTTCGAGCTTGGCTGTGGGGAGCCACTGGCCGCGCAAGACGACCCCGCTCGCGCGCGAGGCATTGTGGACGTCGGCCAAGGGATTGCCGTCGACGAGGATCAGGTCAGCGCGCAGTCCGGGCGCGATACGGCCGAATTCGCGGTCGGCGTGCAGGAACTCGGCGGCATCGGCGGTGCCGGCGCGCAGAGCCTCGAACGGCGTGAGCCCCGCGTCCACGAGCAACGCCAGTTCCTCATGCACCGCGAACCCGGCGATGACGAACGGGTTCGACGTGTCGGTACCGAGGAGCAGGCGCGCACCGGCGTCGCGCAGCGCGCGGGTCACGCGCTTGTCGAAGGCGACGAGCGCGCGCACGGTCGCGAAGTCTTTGGTGGTCATGCCTTGCGTGCGGAAATCCTTCTTGGGATCCCAGCCGGCGAGCTGCTCGGGCGACACGTATTTGACGGCGGGCAGGCGGAGCAAGGCGTCGCGGTCGTCGAGCGCGGCGAAGCGCTCGAAGAAGACGAGCGTGACGCAGTTCCATGCGCCGGCGGCTTTGGTGCGGCGGACGATGTCGGCGAGCTTGGCGTCGTCGACGTGGGCGAGGGCCACGCGGCTATTCGCCCCAACTTCGGGCTTGCCGAGTGCCGGCGAATGGTCCGCTTGCACGGCCATGAGATAGCCGAGCAAGTGCTCGATCGATTCCTGGCCGCCGGCCGCAAGCACGCTGTCCAGTCCCAGGGCATCGGGAACATGGCCGACGACGCGCAGGCCGTGCTTCTTCGCGGCCTCGAGGATCCCAAGGTACGCATCCTTGCCGAGGCGCGAGTACACCTTGACGAAGTCGTAGCCGGCCGCCTTTTCGTCGGCGACCTCCTTTTCGGCCTCCTCGGCGTTCTCGATGGCTATGGATCCGGGCCAAACCACCGGCTTGCCGTCGAGGATTGGACCTGTGGTGTAAACCGTGGGGCCAAGCGCGCGCCCAGCGGCGTAATCGGCGCGCGTGGCCAGCGTCTGGGGTGTGCCCCACATGTTGCGGATGGTGGTGACGCCGTTGGCGACATAGAGCGTGCCATCGTCAGCGTCGTCCAGGTGCACGTGCATGTCGACGAGGCCAGGCATGAGCCACTTGCCATGGCCGTCGATGCGGGTGGCACCGTCAGGGACAGCCGTGCTCGCCGCCGGGCCAAGCGCGGCGATTCGGTCTCCGCGGATCAGGACGGTCTGGTGCTCCAGCACGTGATCCGCGTCCATCGGCACGACCGAGACGTCGACGAACGCCAGCGCCGCCCCCGTAGGCGCCACTGGCTCCGCCGTTCGCACATGCCCCGTGCCGCAACCCAACGCCACGAGCGCGATGAGTCTTTTCATGACAGCTCGATC
>Ga0224523_1001148_pt1 | contig 11826 bp, 12 predicted proteins | sample CFST50metaG_FD_182732 | JGI IMG/M metagenome (GOLD analysis project Ga0224523, IMG submission 182732) | Peat soil microbial communities from Stordalen Mire, Sweden - C.F.S.T50 | ecosystem: Environmental > Terrestrial > Soil > Wetlands > Peat | place: Sweden: Norrbotten County, Stordalen Mire...
GCATGCATATCTGTGGCTTTAAAGATTTGAACGACCGATTTCTTTTACATGTTTTTTATTGAAAAATAATTACATTTGAAGGTATATTTTTCATAAAAAGCAATCCGATGAAAAAGAAAAAAAGCATTAGGTTCATTCTATTTCCGGTAGTATTAATAACCGGCATGTATATTGTTTTTTATTCAAGAATTGAAAGCAAACCTAACCATGCCGGTTTTTGGTTTATCTTTATACTGGGCATGTCTGTTGGTGTTTCACTTACTTTGTTTATGCAATGGTTGAAAGAAAAAAACAGAAAATAAATAATGAAAAGGTCAATGGATAATATAAAAAATATACGCAACTTTATAGCGCAAACACAATTGTTATGCATAACTTTATAATGACTTATCTAAACTATTTTATTCTGATCGCTAGTATTATTGGTGTATTCATCACCTACTTGACTGCTGGTGAATATATCATACGATTTTTTAGGTGGATTTTCAAAAAAGAAACTAATGAGGAAAAAATTTGTAAAAAAATCATAGACTGGTTTAATTATCTTGACAAATTCATTGACGAGAAAGATGTTGATCTCGAAGAATTGGCTTTGATTGAAAAAGAAATTGACTTTTTATTCAAGATGGGGAAAAATTCAAAATTAATGATGACGTTCACAAAACCTTTTATCGACAAATATTTAAATTTTTGTGGTATTGCAAAAAAATATCGGACAAAAGAAACTTTTATTAAGTTCGCACATATCAAACATGTTAACTTAGATATTGTATTCGGATTAGAATCGCATATAAATAAAAAGAAAATTACACATTTTAATATGCCTTTCAAGACATTTTGGGGAATCCTTAAAGGTAATTTTTACATTTTGCGCAGACAAAGCACCATTGACTATAAAGATATAAAGGAAGGTGAACATCTCATTTACGCTGACATTGAGATGCCAATAAAACTTTTAAGAATGTATTATAAAATTTATTGATAAAGCTATGCATAACTGTTGTCTGCTGCGAGGTTGCGTGACTAGCACTTCGGCAGACAAAAAAAACGTATCTTTGACTTCAATACATGACAAGTGAACAATATATAAAATTAGGTAGACGGACTGCAAAAGTATCTTTTATTTTTGGGACAAGTCTTTTTGGACTTGCACTTCTAACTTTCACAGATAATTTATTTTTACTTGGTTATGGTTTTATTGTTTTGACAGGATTAATAAATATTGTTGTATTAGCATTAATATTAATAAAAGCAATCATAGATAAAGGTAAAAGAAAAAGACTTTTAATAACTTGTGGATTTATGTTATTGAACATCCCTGTATTACTGCTTTATTGCTGGATTATAATGACTCTTATTAGAAACGATCCGAACAACTTTTACTAATACTATATTGACAATGTCGACAAATATCAATAATTTAAATGTGTCAGGTGTTAACATTATATTGCTTCAATGATTCATAGTTGATGGGATAGCAAGTACCTATTCCCCAAGCCCCTCTCCATGTGGAGAGGGGCTGTCAACAGAATGTTGACGGGGGTGAGGTAAGTAAAAGAAAATCCGCCATTGCCTGCCGGTAGGCGGGCAGGCAATGCTTGAACAATACCAATGGCCAATTCAACTGATATGAACTTGATACTAAAAATAAAATGGATTTAGAAAAATTAATAAAAGTATGGCAACAAGCCGCTGACGATTTGGGATTAAAAATTCAATCGCCTTTTCATCTGACAACTAGTGAAAATAAAAAAATAAGATTTGAATTGCTAGTTGAAAACTTTGGGAGTAAACTTGGAACGATTATTTTTTTGATAGATGACTTGACAGAGATCAGAACACCTTCACAATATGGTTATTTTTTTTCTGCTCTAAATCCTGACAGTTTTGTAATTTACGACAGACAATATTTTATTAATATGCTTAATGACTGGGGATATTTCGGTGACAAGACAAAAACGCCTGACTGGTATACTGGAAAATCATGGACTTAAGAACGCAACAAACAAAAGAGATTATGTCCACAGGTATTAATATTACATTACTTCAATGGCTCGTGGTTGAAGGCGTCTCGATATGCCTCGCGTCATCCTGAGGAGAGACGAAGTCTCGTCTCGAAGGAAAGCGGCATTCCACGTGACAGGCAGGATAGAGCAGTGTTCTTTGACAGGAAAAAAGGGAATAACCTACCTCGCTGAGTGATTTTCCTTTAGCACTGAGAAAATTTTCAATGGCGGTGAGAATATAAGCTTTGGCGGTAAGGGAATTTCCTTTGGTGCTAAGAAAACAACCGATAGCGGCGAGGGAATTTTCACCTGCGCTGAGAATATAACCGTCTGCTCCGAGTGTTTTTTCACCTGCGCTGAGAATATAAGCGACTGCGCCAAGTGATTTTTGACCTGCGCTGAGAATATAAGCGACTGCTCCGAGTGTTTTTTGACCTGCGCTGAGAATATAAGCGACTGCTCCGAGTGTTTTTTGACCTGCGCTGAGAATATAAGCGACTGCGCCAAGTGTTTTTTGACCTGCGCTGAGAAAACAACCATCTGCTCCGGGAATACTTGCTCCTGCTTTCAGTCAAAAGTAGAGAAACTGTTCAAATAGCTTTTTTGCATTATTCGCTTTTCCATACTTCGCTATTCTCCGACTGCTGAGCGAAGTCGAAGCATACTCAATACTCATTACTCACTACTCATTACTCCAAACTAAAACCCAATTAACTTTTTTTAACGAAACAATTAACTATTTTTTACAAAAAGATATTGATTTTATCATCTTTATATTTTTACATTTGCATCGATAAAAAATCATAACACTATGCAGGAAACTACTGATATCAGGGAACTCAACGAAAAGATACAACGCGAAAGCTCTTTCGTTGATATGCTGAACATGGAAATGAACAAAGTGATCGTTGGGCAGAAAGCCATGACCGAACGATTGCTTATCGGTTTACTTTCAAACGGACATATATTATTAGAAGGTGTACCCGGCCTGGCAAAGACCTTAGCTATTAAAACGCTTGCAAAAACCATCAATGCCAAATTCAACAGGATACAGTTCACTCCCGACCTTTTGCCTGCCGACCTTATCGGTACAATGGTCTACAGTCAGAAAAAAGAAGAGTTCGCTGTGAAGAAAGGTCCTATTTTCGCTAACTTCATTTTAGCTGATGAAATAAACCGTTCACCGGCAAAAGTGCAGAGCGCTTTGCTTGAAGCAATGCAGGAAAGACAGGTTACCATTGGCGAAAACACGTACAAACTGGATGAACCATTTTTAGTTCTTGCTACACAGAACCCAATTGAACAGGAAGGAACTTATCCATTACCTGAAGCACAGGTCGACCGCTTCATGCTGAAAATAGTGATCACCTATCCAAGCAAGCAGGAAGAGAAACTGATCATCCGCGAAAACATGACCGCTGAAATGCCTACAGTAAACACTATTTTAAAAACCGAGGAAATCATTAAAGCACGTGGAATAGTACGAGAAGTTTATATGGATGAAAAGATCGAGAACTATATCACCGATATTGTTTTTGCCACACGTGTTCCACAGGAATATAATCTTGCTAAATTTAAAAATTTGATCAGCTATGGTGGTTCTCCGCGTGCAAGCATAAACCTGGCTCTTGCTTCAAAAGCTTATGCTTTCTTAAAACGCAGAGGTTATGTTATTCCTGAAGATGTCCGCGCAATTTGCCATGATGTGCTGCGACACAGGATCGGTCTTACTTACGAAGCCGAAGCTGAAAACATCACTACTGAAGAGATCATCAATGAAATTTTAAATACGGTTGAAGTTCCTTAATAGGAATGCAGAATTCTGAATTAAGAATGCAGAATAATTAATTTCGAATGTTAAATTATTAATGTTAAATGAAACTCAATATTTTCACAGGTAAATTTTAAAATGAATTCACAACTTTGAATTCTGAACTCCGAATTCATAATTCTGAATTAAAGAAATGGAAACATCTGAACTCATAAAGAAAGTAAGAAAGATTGAAATAAAGACAAGAGGATTGTCAGACCAGATCTTTTCAGGGCAATATCACAGCGCCTTCAAAGGAAAAGGTATGACATTCAGTGAGGTCAGGGAATACCAGTTTGGCGATGACATCCGTTCGATAGACTGGAATGTTACCGCCCGCTTCAATCATCCTTACGTTAAAATATTTGATGAAGAACGCGAGCTCACTGTTATTCTCATTATTGATGTCAGCCGCTCCAATGAATTCGGTACACAGAAACAACTAAAACAGGAACTCATTACCGAACTATCGGCAGTGCTTGCTTTTTCAGCGATACATAATAATGATAAGGTCGGAGTTATTTTTTTTAGTTCACAAATTGAAAAATATATTCCGCCTAAAAAAGGCACATCGCATATTTTAAGAATCATCCGTGAGCTTATCGATTTCAAACCAAAATACAACGGCACCGATACTGCAGGCGCATTGCGTTTCTTCACAAATGTGATCAAGAAAAAATGTACGGCTTTTTTAATTTCCGATTTTCTTGATAAAGGCTTTGATGATGCACTGAAGATCACAAATAAAAAGCATGATCTGATCGCGCTTAAAATCAATGATGCAAGAGAACGAGAATTGCCTGATGTAGGACTTATCAGGGTAAAAGATGCAGAATCGGGAGCTACCAAATGGGTTGACACATCAAATTCATCTTTGAGAAAGATATATAAAGAAAATAAAATAAGAACTGATGCGGAGTTGAATAATCTTTTTGTAAAATGTGGAATTGATGTCGCTGACCTTGATACAGACAAAGATTATGTAAAAACGTTGATGAAATTGTTTAAGAAAAGAGAATCAAGATAAATGAATAAAAAATATTTCTTCATATTAATTATTGTCATTATTTTTCCGTTTGCAAATGCAATTTCTCAAAATGTAATTGCTTCTGCCAAGCTTGATTCAACGAACAAGATACTTGTCGGCGACCAGGTCAAACTGAAATTACAACTCACTTATCCTGCTGCAACTACAATATCGTGGCCAGATATAAGAGATTCTCTCAGGAAAAGCATTGAGATCGTTAACAAATCAAAAATTGATACGATAAAAAATAAAGATCCGAAAAACCTTACTCTTACTCAAACGCTCACTATCACTTCATTTGATTCAGGTGGATTTTATATTCCGCAGATACATTTTAAATACAAGAATCAAAAAGACACAGCATTCTTTGAGGTACTTACCGATTCATTATTGCTTAATGTTAACACAATAGCTGTTGATACGACTAAAGCAATAAAAGATATTAAAGGGCCGATGTCAGTTCCAATAACATTTAAAGAATTATTACCTTATATAATTGGTTTCATTTTGTTGGCTGTAATTGTTTTACTTTTATTCTGGATCATGCGTAAGCGCAGGAAAGGAGAACCTTTATTTGGTTTCGCAAAACCAAATAGACCTGCTCATGAAGAAGCTTTAGACGCACTTGAAAAATTACGAAATAAAAAATTATGGCAGAATAATAAAGTAAAAGAATATTATACCGAACTGATTGATATTATTCGTATCTACCTTGAAAAAAGATTTAATGTACTTGCAATGGAAATGACAACCGACGAGATCATGATCGCATTATTTCCATTCATGATACAGGAAACCGTAAAGAAAAAATTCAGAGAAATGCTTACGCTTTCCGATCTTGTTAAGTTTGCAAAAGCTAATCCGTTGCCCAATGAACATGATGGGTGCCTTGATACTGCTATTGAATTTGTAAATGTTACAAAACCTGTTGAAGAAGTTATTGAAAAGAAATCAGATCAACAGGCGGAAGAAATAAAAAACATTCAGTATATTAATAAACCGGCAGGAGAAAAAGATCATGTGGAATAATATAACATTTGCACAACCGGCTTTTTTGTTTTTCCTGATCATCATTCCATTGATGATAGTATGGTATTGGTTCAAACATAAATCGAACAACGCCGACATTCAGATTTCAGATACTTCTTTCTTTAACAAAACTCCTAAATCCATACGCCAGCGGTTGTATCATGGATTATTTGTAGTAAGAATGCTTGCAGTTGCATTTTTGATCTTGGCTCTTGCCCGTCCGCAATCGCACAGCAGCAGCCATGATGTATCCGTTGAAGGAATTGATATTGTTCTTGCCTGCGATATTTCAGGAAGTATGCTCGCTGAAGATTTCAAGCCAAACCGCATTGAAGCCATGAAAAGTGTGGCAAATGATTTTATTGATGGAAGGCCAAACGACAGGATAGGATTGGTCATATTCAGCAGTGAAGCTTTCACTCAATGTCCGCTTACGATAAATCATTCCATATTGAAAAATCTTTTTTCCCAAGTTCACATGGGTATGATCGATGATGGAACAGCAATCGGCGATGGGCTTGCAACGGCCGTCAACCGCTTGAGGACAAGCGCTGCTGTCAGTAAGGTAATTATTCTTTTAACAGATGGCATCAACAACATGGGAGTCATAGATCCGATGACTGCTGCTGAAATTGCAAAACTCTACGGGATCAGAGTTTACACTATCGGAATCGGGACAATGGGAACAGCACCATATCCGGTCAATACACCTTTCGGCATTCAATATCAAAATGTAAATGTAGAGATCGACGAAGCCACACTCACACAGGTTGCGGAAAAAACAAATGGTAAATATTTCAGGGCAACTAATAATACTAAGCTTGCAGAGATTTACAAAGAAATTGACAAACTTGAAAAGTCAAAAATTGATGTGCTTGAATACAGGAAAAAAACAGAAGAATTCATGCCGCTGGCATTGATCGCTCTTTTCTTTTTCTTAATTGAATTAGCTGCAAGATATTTAATTTATAAAAGTATTCCATAAAAAAATGAAGTTCGCACACACATATTATCTTTTTGGATTAACAATAATCATTGTCTTTGCAGGGCTTTACATTCTTCAAAGATTATGGAAGAAAAAAGCGTATAAAAAATTTGGAGAGCTATCTGTTATCTTTCAATTGATGCCTGATGTTTCAACTGCCAGGCCGTTACTGAAATTCATTGCATTGATGCTTGCACTTGCCTCAATTATTTTTGCAATAGCAATGCCGCAAACAGGCTCCAAACTTGAAAAAGGAAAACGCAAAGGTGTTGAGTTGATGATATTACTTGATGTCTCAAACAGCATGCTGGCGAAGGATATAAAGCCAAGCCGTCTTGAACGCGCAAAACAAGCGTTGAGCAAATTGATTGATAAACTTGAAAATGATAAAATAGGTTTAATTGTTTTTGCAGGAAAACCTTACACGCAATTGCCAATGACAACCGATTTCGCTGCAGCTAAAATGTTTCTGGCAACTGTTACTACCGACATGGTTCCAACACAGGGAACTGCTATTGGCGCTGCAATTAGGACTGCAATGCAATCATTTTCCACGCTGGATAAAACAAAAGATAAAGCCATCATTATTATTTCGGATGGGGAAAATCATGAAGACGATGCCGTGGAAGCGGCTAAAGCCGCCGCTGACTTCGGCATATACATTCACACCATTGGAATGGGATTACCCGAAGGCGCTCCAATTCCTGAATACAAGAATGGCGTTAATATTGGATACAAGCATGATGGACAAGGCAACACTGTTGTAACAAAACTTGATGAACAAATGCTCCAGGAAATTGCAACTGCCGGAAAAGGAATTTTTGTAAGAGCAAACAACACGGAGGTAGGACTTAACAAAATAATGGACGAGATCGATAAAATGCAAAAGAAAGAATTTGAAGCAAAAATATATTCTGATTATGAAAACCAGTTTCAATATTTTATTGCATTCGCTCTATTGTTAATGCTTGGCGAAATATTTATTTTCGAACGCAGGAGCAAATGGTTCAGAAAACTTGATATTTTCGGTGAAAGAAAAAAACAATAATGGTAAAAAGAAAAATATAAATTTGTAGTATGATAAAAAAACTTTTTATATTATTTATTTTTAGTTTAATTTCTTCTCTTGTTTTTCCGCAGGAAGCGTTAAAACTTATACGCAAAGGAAACACGCAGTACAACAACGGGAATTATAAAGATGCCGAAGTAACATACAAAAAAGCTTTGGTTAAAGATTCTAATAATCTTAAAGGGAAATTCAATCTTAGCGATGCAATTTACAAACAAGGAAATTTTGATGAAGCATTAAAGTCATATCAGTCACTTTTAGAAAACAGCAATCTTGATAACAAGACAAAAGCAAATCTTTATCACAATATTGGGAATTCCTTTCTTAAATCCAAGAAATACGATCAATGTATTGATGCATATAAAAATGCTTTGCGCAACAATCCTAAAGACCAGGACACGAAATACAATCTTTCTTATGCAATGAAAATGCTACAACAGCAAAAGCAGCAACAAAAGCAAAATAAGAACAATAAAGATCAAGATAAAAATAAAAAGGATCAGAAGAAGGATCAAAATAAAAAGGACGAAAACAAGCAGCAACAACAAGACAAGAACAATAAAGACCAAAATAAAAAAGACGAAAACAAGCAGCAACAGCAGAAGAAAGACCAGATATCAAAATCGGATGCAGAACGCATGCTGGATGCATTGAATAATAAAGATAAAAATTTACAGGATAAATTAAAAGACAAAAAAGATTCAGTCGGAGTTGTAAAAATGAAAATTGAAAAAGATTGGTAAAAATAAATTTACGATTTTAGAATTACGATTTACGATTTGAAACAAAAAATAAAAATGAATAAGGTCAAACATAGTATTATTTTCTTCTTTCTTATTCTATTCGCTTGTAATATTGTTGTGGGGCAAGCAACAATTACTGCAACCTGCAAGTACAGCAAAGTGCCTTTGAATACTCAGTTTCAGATTACATATACAATTAAAGATGGAAATGCTTCTTCATTTACAAAACCATCATTTAAAAATTTTTCGGTAACGGGATCATATCAAAGCACAACATTTATAAATGGAAATGTTGAGTCATCATTTACCTATACTTTGGTTCCCACAGCTGTCGGTAAATTCACAATTGATGCAGCAAAAGCCAAAGTAGCCGGTGCCTGGATAGAATCAAACACATTGTCAATAGAAGTTACAAACAGCGGAAACGCAACAGCAAGTAATAATTCAGGTAATACATCTAAAAATGCTGCGACTTCAACAAATACAGCTGATGGAAGTAACAACGACATTTATATAAAAGCCTTTGTTGATAAAGCAAATCCTTATGTTGGAGAACAGGTTATCGTCACGTATAAACTTTACACACGAATTCCTGTTGCACAATATGGAATCGATAAATTACCTGCGTTTACGGGTTTCTGGTCACAAGACCTGAATAAAGAAAATGATAAAATTGTTCAATATAAAGAAAACATCGGAGGTTCACAATACGTTGTCGCTGAAATTCGCAAAGTGGCTCTTTTCCCACAAAAATCAGGCATACTGAAAATCGATCCTTTGAATGTTGAATGTGTGGTACAGGTTCAGTCACAGCAAAAATACAACGATCCTTTTGCAAATTTCTTCAATGATCCTTTCTTTGGAAATGCTTTCAATACTGTTTCCAATGTTAAAAAGACACTTGTATCAAACTCATTATCATTAGTTGTAAACCCATTGCCTGCCGCCAATCAGCCTGCTGAATTTACCAGTAGTGTTGGTAATTTTACACTTAGTGCAACAATTGATAAAACTGAAGCAAAAACAAATGATGCGATTAATCTAACATATAAGATCACTGGAGTTGGAAACATCAGCCTTATTGATAAACCAAAATTCGATTTTCCAACCGATCTTGAAACTTATGATCCCGATATAAAAGAAAATGTTGTAAGAACAGCAGCCGGGGTTTCAGGAAGTAAAACATTCAGCTATCTTATTATTCCCAGGAATGCCGGTGAGTTTACAATTAAACCCGTAAATTTTGTTTTCTTTAATCTTGCAACAAAAAGTTTTGTAACACTTTCATCACCCGAATTCAAACTTAAAATTGCTAAAGGACGTGACGATGAAAAAACAACTGTCTCCAGCACAAACAAAGAAGATATCAAATACCTGAACAGCGATATCAGGTATATTAAAAATAACCCGATTCTTCTTTCACTGATCGGAAGTTGTTTTTATGGTTCGCTCTTGTTCTTCTTAATTTTATTATTGCCGATTTTATTATTTATTCTTTTTGTAATTATTTACCGGAAGAAATTAAAAGAGAACAGCAATATCGCTTTGATGCGAAATAAAAAAGCTACGGGCGTTGCACGTAAACGACTCAAAACAGCAAGTGCATTTCTTAAAGCAAATAAAAAAGAACCTTTCCTTGATGAAGTATTCAAAGCATTGTGGGGATATGTAAGCGATAAATTAAGTATTCCGATTTCAGACCTTTCCAAAGAAACAGTGAACGAAAAATTCAATCAAAAAAATGTTCAGGAAAATATTGCACAACAATTTATCAGCACGCTCAATAATTGCGAATACGCGCGTTTCGCACCTGATGACGGCTCACTCACTATGGATGGTATTTACAACGAAGCTATTGATATAATCACAAAAATGGAGAAAGAATTAAAATGAAAAAACTTTTTGTGATACTGATGCTGTTGATTGCATCATCCGCTTTTGCTGATGATAACGCTACCCTTATTGAAAAAGGCAATAAAGCATATTCAGGAAAATTTTATCAGCAGGCGATAGACTGTTATTTAAAAATAGTGAACAGTGGTTTTGAATCTTCTGAACTTTATTATAATCTCGGAAATGCTTATTTTAAGCTCAACGACAATTCATCAGCCATTTTATATTTTGAAAAAGCAAAAAAAATAAATCCAAGTGATGAAGATATTATTTATAATCTTAAAGTCGCCAATACAAAGATCATTGATAAGATTGATGCAATTCCTGATTTCTTTATTATACGATGGTATAAAGGAATTGTGAATATTTTTTCATTCAACACATGGGCAATACTTGGATTGATACTATTGACGGTATTTCTGGGCTTGTTATCATTATATCTATTTTCAAAATTTTTACGCGTTCGGAAAATTGCATTTTGGATTTGTTCCTGCTTTTTTATTCTTACCATTTTATCTTTCATATTTGCGCAAACACAATTTTCAATTATACATAATACCACCGAAGCTATCATCTTTTCCCCTTCTGTTACCGCAAAAAGCACACCTGATGCCAACAGCACCGACCTCTTTGTAATTCATGAAGGAACGAAAGTGAAAGTGATCGATAATGTAGGCGAATGGAGCGAAATTAAAATTGTCAATGGAAGCAAAGGATGGGTAAATACTTCTGTTTTCAAAATCATTTGATCGCACTACAAATTTTATTGCAAATAAACAATTGTCTTCAATGCTGCGAATAGGGCTTCTTTCCGACACACATAATTATTTACACCCGCGAGTAATTGATTTTTTTAAAGACTGCGATGAGATTTGGCATGCAGGAGATATGGGCTCCATTGATATTGCAAATCAACTTTCAAAGATCAAACCGTTCAAAGGAGTTTATGGAAACATTGATGGACAGGATGTGAGAATGGTTTACCCGAAAGATCTACGTTTTAAATGCGAAGGCGTGGATGTCTGGATTACGCATATTGGAGGCTATCCTGGTAAATATTCACCTGAAGTAAAAGACAAAATCATTTCTGACCCGCCGAAATTATTTATCTGTGGACATTCACATATATTAAAAGTAATTTACGATAAAAAATTAAACCTTCTTCATATTAATCCGGGTGCTGCAGGAAAATACGGATTGCACCAACTCATCACCGCTATAAGATTTAAGATTGAAAAAAATAACATTAAAGAATTGGAAATAC
>Ga0224523_1001149_pt1 | contig 11823 bp, 7 predicted proteins | sample CFST50metaG_FD_182732 | JGI IMG/M metagenome (GOLD analysis project Ga0224523, IMG submission 182732) | Peat soil microbial communities from Stordalen Mire, Sweden - C.F.S.T50 | ecosystem: Environmental > Terrestrial > Soil > Wetlands > Peat | place: Sweden: Norrbotten County, Stordalen Mire...
TGGTTGCGTGAGATAAATGATCTGTAGATTTTAGCAAATTATCAAACAGCGGTGACTTTTCTTTGTTTTACTTTCTTTTTGTGGCAGAAAAAGAAAGTAAAGTATATCATTAAGGAGAAAAGTAAGCCAAAAAACACCACAACTCCCCAACAATAATAAATCATTATCGTTTTCCTTAATTCCTGCGCAGCAGGAAAAGTGAGCATTCGTATCAAAATTAACGATCATAGCATTCTTGATAAGAATCTTTCCATTCTTCGTAACAATTGTACCATTCTTATTAACGAGCTAAACAAAATTATTAACGATCGTACGATTTTCATTAACAATCGTTCCTTTGTTATCATCAATTGAAACATTCTTCATAACGATCGTACGATTCTCGTTAACAATTGAACGATCCTTCATAACAATCGTACGATACTTGATAAAAATCATACGATACTTGATAAAAATTGTACCATTGTCGTTAACGGCCTCAGTACTTCAGGTAACATATTTATAAAAGAAAATAATCGGGAGTGTAAAGTCGGTTCCTGTCACAATAGCAAAAACTACTTTCTTATTAAAGAAAATGGCTTTTCAAGTAAATTATGTGGCATTTTATGACCAGACAGTTGCGTTAGCTGTATAGGAAATAAATACTCCTATTGGTGAAGCATTACCTGCTACCGTAATGATGGAAGGGGTTTTTCCTGTAAAGGGTATTGCTTAAAAGAATATGTATCGGTAATTGTACTGACGGTATAATCTTTTTAATATATATATATATCTAACTGTTTTGATTTTTTGTCTAACATAGCTTAACATATAGAGAAATCAATAGTTTTGGGAATTGACATTTTTTATTTAATTCAGTATTTTTGTACGGTAATATAGTTGTAATTACACTAAATAAATTATAATTTGAAAAACAAATCATACATAAAATCAGTTTTCTCGGCATTTATACTGGTGATATTTTTTGCCTTTGCAAAGAGTGGATGGGGGCAAACAGCAGATCAATATATATATTCAACGGGTACCGGTGCAACTCTTCTTACACCCGCTTTTACTCAAATTATTGCAGCAGGAGTAAATGATGGAGTTTCCTCAGTAGTTGATTTTTCATCCTATTTTACTTTTGCTTATGAAAGCACTCAGTATACACAGTTTTCCGTTAATAGTAACGGGCTGATGAGACTTGGAGGTACAGTGATTGGAACTACAAGTGCAAATAGTACAACAGGGGCTTCAAATCAACCTAAAATTATGCCTTTGTGGGATGACCTGAGTACTGCTAGTAATGGTGGAGTTTGGTGGGGTATTAGTGGAACTGCCCCAAATCAGATACTGGTAATCGATTATAAACTTTATAAAAATTCAACGGTTGCATCGGCATATAATTGTGAATGTCAGGTTTGGCTACATGAAGGAACTAATACTATTGAGTTTGTTTATGGCACTGGAGTGGCTCTTACAAGCTATTCTTGTGGCATCGGAGGAACTACAGCTACAAAATACCAAAGTGTAAAAGTAAGCACACTTACTTCTAGCAATTCATCTGCAACAGATAATAATACTGTTTGGCCGGGAAGTGGAACTTACTTCCTGTTCACTCCTCCAACTGCAACTTATCGTTATTATATGTATGGCGCAAGTTTGGGATCATCAACTTGGTGTCCGGGAGAAAGCAGAAGCATTAGCATTAAAATAGAGAACACAGGTACCGCAACCTGGACAGAAACATCCCCTGATATTAATATCGGCGTTAAATGGAATTCAGATGGTACGAATTGGACAGATTATTTATACCGTGTTCATCAAAGTTCCGGAACATATTCAGGTGGAGGTGTAAATGTTCCTCCAGGACAAAGCTCAACCTATACTTTTCCTTTAATGACAGCTTCCAATGCGACTACAATCGTGCTACCAACCGGTACGCCTACTTTCGGAACCTCACTGTCTATTGGCAGCAATTCTATTACCTTTGATATGGTAAATGAAGCCAATTGCTGGTTCGGAAATAATCCCGGAAGTTGTGGTACTGGAACAGCTACTATGAATTTCCCTTATTCTTCATCAGTAACTATTGCTTATCAAACGAGTATTACTCTTGGTACAAGCCCTACTATTTGCCAGGGTACTACTACCGCAAATTTGCCATATACTGCAACAACAGGCGCCCCCACACAGTATAGCATAACATATGATGCAACAGCCCAGACTGCTGGCTTTACCAATGTAGCATTAACTGCTTTACCTGCTTCGCCAATATCGCTTACAGTTCCAGCTGGCGCAACTGCCGGTGTATACAATGGAAGTATAATTGTTCAAACAGGCTCAGGTTGTCAAAGCATTTCTACTGCATTTACCGTTACTGTAACGGCGACCCCATCGTGTGCAACAAATCTTTACCCTACCACTGGGGCAACAGGTATAAGCACTTCACAAGTATTAAGCTGGCCTTCTGTCACAAATGCCACTGGCTATGATGTTTATTTTGGCACATCAGCTACTCCGCCGAAAGTAACTACAAACCAGGCGGGAGCTACTTATACTCCCGTATTAGCTGCTAATACAACGTATTTTTGGTATGTGGTTCCTTACAATTCCGTATGTGGAACTTGGGCTTCGGGATGCTCAACCCCATTGAGCTTTACGACTTCTTCTCCATGTTCTGGTTATGCTTACAGATCAAGAGCAGTAACAGGCAACTGGTCAGCCTACACTACAGCTTGGCAGGTAAGCCATAATGGTGGTGCCTGGGCTAATTGTACTACACTTAACTGCCCATCACCTTATTACCCAACAAGTGGTAATGCCTGTTCGATTGAGATCATTAGCGGTTCTACAGTTAATTTGGATAAAAGCATTTCTGTTGTAAATACCATTGTTGATAATGGAGGGACATTGAATATTCCGAGCGGTAATTCTCTTACATTTAGTGGTGGCAATACTCTTACTAATTGCGGAATTTTAACCGTAAGTGCTGGTGGTACGTCCTATTCTTCATGGAATGCTGATGGAACGGGTTTGATTATAGATGGCACAGGTTCTTTTATAAATGCAGGCAGTGGAACTGTTACTGTTAATACAACAGGAGTTATTGTTCTTGCTGAAACTGCCAGCGGTTCTACTTTAATTAATTATGGAACTATAAATAATTATGGAGGAACTTATTACCTGGATGCTGTGGCACCGGCAGATTATTCGATAACACAGGTTTATGGAGGCATTTTCTCATATGATCCCACTAATTATAGTTCTACAGTTACGAACTATGGTACATTTACAAATAATGCTCCGGCAAGTAATTGGACTACTCATAGCGGTAATTATTATTATAGAGGGAATCTGATGTTTTGTAATTTTAATAACTATGGAACTTTTTTGAATAATAATAATGGCGTGATTTACCCAGCTACTGGTTTTGAAGAAGGAACTGTTAATAATTACTCTGGTGGGGTAATGACCAATTATGGCGGTATGTTATTTGGGTCTGCAAACAATTATTCGGAACTTTTTAATAATTATGGAACATACAATGAATATTTTGAAACTATAATTGATAACGGTTCTGTTTTTACCAATGAAAGCGGAGCAAAGTATACCATTAATGCTCCCGGCTGTTTAGCAATACAGCGTAGTGCCGGTACTTTAAATGCCTCAGGTATAAATAGTGGAACGATGACCGTGGCTTCCGGATCAACTAACCCTGATTATGTTGAGGGAATATATATAGATGCACATTCTACTTTTACAAATAATAGCGTTTTTACAGATGCTGCAAATGGCTTAATACAAATAGTTAGTGGCGGCTCTTTTACAAATGCAACCGGCAGCACGTTTAATTATGCACCTACTGGCAGTTCGATCACAGGAAGCAGTTTGAAGTATGCAGGTTCTGCTGTGCTTAATTATAATGGTACAGCCTCACAAACCACCAGCGCCATGGAATGGCCAACAGCAAGCAGTGTTCCTAATTATATTCAAATAAATAATACCTACGCTTCTGGAATTGGGGTCACTTTAGATGGAAACAAATCTATCAGTGGCTCACTCTCTCTGACAAATGGTTCTTTGTTTTTAAATAGCCATACGCTTACTGTTACCAACACTGCAACCACGGCAATATCTAGAGCAAATGGTTACATTTTGAGTAATTACGCTGATGCAGGATTTAGCAGCAATATTAAATGGAGCATTGCAAGCGGAAGCTCGTATACCTTTCCTTTTGGTGTTGATGTTTCTAATCAAGTTCCTTTTACGTTCTCTAATACAGGTACTGTAACTACATTAACTGTTTCCACATATGAAGCAGACCATATGAACACCCAGTTAGGCGGAAGCGTTTATGGCGATAAGCCTACAGCTGTTACAAACCTGGCTTGGATAGGGTCGGGTAGTGTTTCTACATCGGGTCAAACTTACATCGTAAGACGTTTTTGGTCTATCACTCCTTCAGCAGGAACGGTCAATGCCTCTCTTTCTTTTTCATATGCTCCATCTTCCAATGAAGATCCGATAAGTGGTTACAGTGCCACAAATACCGGTGCTCAATATTGGAACAGTCCTAATTGGCAATTGCCGGTATTGGGAAACAGTGCAAGTCGCACGGTTACTGTTACAGGATTGGCATCATTATCTAACCCGATATGGGTACTTTCTTTAAAATCGAATCCGCTGCCTATTGAACTTAGCAGTTTTAATGCAGTTTGCAATAATAATAAAGTCGGTATAACATGGGTTACAGCATCTGAAATCAATAATAATTATTTTACTATTGAACGCAGTAAAGATTTACAAACCTGGGAAATTGTTACTACCATTGTAGGTGCAGGCAACAGCAACACGCCGATTGCATATTCCTATACTGATAATAACCCATTTTTGGAAACATCATCGTACTACCGTTTAAGACAGACAGATTATAATGGGACAACCGTAGCTTTTGACCCGTCAGCAGTAAAATGCAATGAAGTATCAAGTGAAATTTCCATAAACTATTATCCGAATCCGTTTAATTCAGAATTGATCATTTCCACTAAAAATGCCCCGGATAAAATGTCTGAAGTAATCATTTATGATATAATGGGAAATAAGGTGTATGAAAAACCTATTACTCTGGAGAACGAATCTGGCGTATTTACACTGAATTTGGGTGGTAATATTTCGAAAGGAATATATTTTATAAAGTTTATTTCTGACGGATACACAAATACTAGTCGTATTGTAAAAGAATAATAAATCAGATCTTCTCAATTTTTAATTCATCTGCAATTTCATTTACTTTTTCAATAAGCAAAGGCATTACAGGTATTCCTTCTTTCATGCGTTTTATTTCATTTTCTCTTTCAGGATCACCGGGAACGAGCACCTTTTCATGCCCTTCGGTAGGATTTGAATTGCGGAAAGTTAATATCCATTTATCCATCATCTCTTTAAACTCAGAAGCAGGGCGGAAAGCATCGATTCGCATTGCTCCGAAAAAATGCCCTGTTCCTTTTACATCAGGATTTTCTTTAACAGGCAAATAAGCAACCGATGGCGGAACCCACGGACCATAACCTGCTCCGGAAAGCATTGAAGAAAAAAGATCGACAATAGAACCGAGACAATATCCTTTGTGACTTCCATGCAGGTAATCGCCGCCAAGCGGAACAATTGCTCCACCCTGAGTTAGTATATTAGGGTCATTACTTGATTTCCCTGATTTATCCTGCACATAACCATCGGGAGCTTTAAGTCCTTTTTTATGCATTAGGTCGAGTTTGCCGCGTGCAATAGGTGTTGTGGCGAAATCGGCAACATAAGCAGGTTGCTTATCGGCCGGAATTGCAACAGCAATAGGATTTGTTCCAAGTAAGCGGTCAACCGAGAATGTAGGCGCGACAAGCGGATTAGCATTGGTCATTGTTATCCCTATCATGTCGTTTTGTAAAGCCATCATCGAATAAAATCCGGCAATACCAAAATGATTTGAGTTGCGAACCGAAACCCAACCGGTACCAACAGCTTTTGCTTTTTCGATTGCAAGCAACATAGCCTTTTTACCTACAACCATTCCAAGTCCTGAATCACCATCAACGACAGCAGTACTGGGAGTTTCGTGAACTACAGTGATATTTGGATTAACAGTAATTCTTTTATTTTTCCAAAGATTATAATAATCGGCTATCCTCAACATACCGTGCGATTCAATACCGCGCAATTCGGCAGCAAGCAGAACATCAGCCACTGTTGTTGCATCTTCGTTGCTGCAACCTATAGTTAAAAAAAGTTTTTTTGTGAAGTCGTGTAAAAGTTGATAAGTGTACATGTAGTTATTTTATTAAAATGATTGTCCTGCGAAATTCAGCAATAGCAGTGATGGTGATGAATCGAGCATAGAACTATTTTCAGAAAGAGTTCTTTCAAAATAATCGTTATTAGTAATAAGCAGATCGAATTTTTTAAGGAAAGAAGCATCCATATTTTTAATGTGATTTATGTATTGGATGCGTTCATTATTGATGTTTATATTTGATAAACCAGCTGCACCTTCGGAATTCATGAAAACAATTTTACATTCCGAATTGGCAAGCAATCGTTCACAGATATTGCTTAATCTTTCAAAATTAATATTATCAGACAATATCAAAACATCATTTATTTCATGAAATTCTTTATCAATGAAAACGCCAACGGTGCATTTAGCCTGATCAATGATATTCCTTACTTTTCCACCTAAAACATTTTTATTGAATACTGATTTTGCTGCACCTAACAATAGAATGTCACATTTCTCTTTACGAGAAACTTTAGTGATCTCCTTTGTAACATCATCGGAAGTTTTATAAATAGTATTAAGTTTTATTCCTAATTCCTGTGCTGTGCTTTTAATAGGCACAAAACTTCTTCTTTCAAAATTGAGTGCTTCCGATCTTGTAATTTCGGTATGTGGTGTTAAATGTAATGCCGTAATATTTTTGAAATTATTACTCTTACCGGATAATGAATTAGCTAATTTAAGCAAAGTTGTTCCCATCTTTGGAATTCCAAATGAGATCAATATCTTTAAATTTAAATTATCATGTTTTTCAAATGTTGTCTTAGCACTAGTTTTGTATTTTTCAACAAAATTCAACAATGGTCCCGACATAAAAGTTGTTGTAAGCGCCATTATTACCATTATTGAGAATATTTGAGGTGAAAGAATTCCAAGGTCGTAACCAATATTCAAAACAATAAGTTCCATCAAACCTCTTGTATTCATAAGTATTCCCATAGAAATAGAATCTTTCCATGAATTGCCAATGAAACGCGAAGCCAAAGTAATTCCACCAAGTTTACCAATAACGGCAATAAGAATTACAATTCCGCAAACAGCCCATAAATATGGAGTATTAAGCAATCCAATTTGAGTTCTTAATCCTGAGAAAGCAAAAAATAAAGGCAATAAAACAACCGTGCTTATATCTTCAATTTTATTGGTCATTAGTTTTTTGAAAATTTGATTTTTGGGTACAACCACGCCCGCGATAAAAGCACCGAATAAAGCATGTATCCCAACTGCTTCAGTAAAAAAAGACGAACAAAAAAGTATTAGAAAAATAAATGCAATTACAGTTTTGCTTAAATTTTCGCTGGAGACATAAATATTTCCAATTCTTTTTAATAAAGGTTGAACTACAAGTAGCATTAACACTACGAATAAAATTGCAATTGCAATTACGAATATTGCACTAAGCGCTGTACCGGCTTGTGCTATTGCAATAATCGCAGCAAAAATAAGCCATGCTGTAATATCGTCAGTAGCTGCGCATGTAAGAGCCATAACTCCTAAAGGCGTTTTAGTAAGACCTTTTTCGTGAATAATCCTGGCAAGCACCGGAAATGCAGTAATGCTCATTGCAATACCGATGAAAAGAGCGAAAGTAGTAAAGTTCACGCCGGGCATTGAAAATGATGAGTATATAAAATATGATAGAACAATACCTAGGAAATAAGGAAATATAATTCCTGTATAACTAATAATGATAGCTGAATTTATTTTTTTTCTTACGAGCTTAGTATCTATTTCCATTCCTATAATGAACATGAATAGTACAAGCCCGAACTGACTTAATAGTTGAAGATTATTAAGTGAATTGGCGGGGAAAATAAATTTATAAGTTTCAGGAAATATTGAACCCAGTAATGATGGACCTAATATAATTCCTGCTATTATTTCGCCGATTACAATAGGTTGCCCAAATTTACTAATGGTGAGACCGAGTATTCTTGAAAAAATAATGATAATAATTATTTGAATCAATAAAATACTTAAAGGAGCAGAGATTTGTTTTTTCAAAGTGCTAAGGGCAGTGCTTATAACAGAATGTTCTTCACTCTGAATAGTAGCACAATTATTATTCGATGCTATTTTGTTTTTAGTTGAATCAGTTTTTATTTGATGAACAGGGAATATGGAATTTCGTTTTTCGCCTTCCTTTAAAATAAGCCACATTAGCGAACCAAAGACTACCAGTATGATTATATAAAAATTAATATTCCTGCTCATTTATGATTTTTAAAGAATATTTTGCAAAAATAAATCATATTATACAATAAACGTGATAAAAATCTGCATTTATTAAGTCCTGAATTTAAAATCTTAAATTCCAAGCTCGTCTGTCGGACGAACAGGTTGAAGGAATCAGGGCTCGTAATACTTGGGCTTTGGACGAAGTACTTAATAAATAAATTTTGCTTTTATAAAAACTATCAAAAATTTGTTATTTTTGTTTTATTAAAAAAGTTGTAAATTTACAGCACTAAATTCAAACATTATGGGTAAAGAAAAATCAGTTAAAAAAGAAGAAAAAAAGGCTCCAGCAAAGACTGCAAAAGAAAAAAAGGAAGCCAAAAAACTTAAAAAGCTTGCTAAAGGCAGCTGATAAAAAACAATGTAAACGGGTCATGTTTCAATCATGACCCTTACTTTTATTATTCACATCCGTCGATCATCCATATTTGTTTCCTGTTAAATTTAACCAAATCCTTGATTCGCCCGAATAACTAAATATTTATTCAAAGCAATAACTTAATAACTCATTAACTAAACAACAAAATTATGAGCGATATTTTAAAATTAAAACCCGAAAGAGTATGGTACTATTTCAATGAAATATGTAAAATACCACGTCCTTCAAAGAAAGAAGAAAAAATAGCCGCATGGCTGGTTGAGTTTGGAAAGAAAAACAACCTTGAAACAGTAACAGATTCTGTAAACAATGTTATAATCAGGAAGCCCGCCACTAAAGGAAAAGAAAAATCAAAGACTGTGGTTTTGCAAAGTCATATTGATATGGTTTGTGAAAAGAATTCATCAACTGTACATGATTTTGATAAAGATCCTATTTTGCCTTTTATTGATGGCGAATGGGTAAAGGCAAAAGGAACAACACTTGGCGCCGATGACGGTATTGGTATTGCTGCTCAATTAGCAATCCTCGAAGCAAAAGATATTGCTCATGGTCCCATCGAATGCCTTTTTACTGTTGATGAGGAAACAGGCCTTACAGGCGCTTTTGCATTAAAGAAAGATGCTTTAAAAGGAAGTGTTTTACTTAATCTCGATTCTGAAGACGAAGGCCAATTATTTATTGGATGCGCAGGCGGAACAGATACTTCAGTAACGTTTAACTATAAAAAAGAAAATGTTCCCGAACAGTCAGTTGCATTTAAAATAGCTGTTACCGGCTTAAAAGGCGGGCATTCCGGCGATGATATCAATAAAGGTTTAGGAAATGCAGTGAAGATCATAAATCGATTTTTATGGAAATCATCTTCTGATTTTAATTTAAAGATTGCAAAAGTTGATGGCGGAAATTTGCGAAATGCATTAGCACGTGAGGCTTTTGCCGAAGTTGTAATTCCTGAAAAACATAAAAATGATTTCATGGAATATGCAAAACTATATAATAATATAGTTAAAGAAGAATTAAAAGTTACTGAACCCGATTTGAAATTTTCTGTTGAATCCGCTACAAAGCCTGCTTTTGTTATAGATACAGAAACACATCTCAAGCTATTGAATTCATTGTATGCATGTCCTCATGGAGTAATAGCAATGACAGCCGATATGCCTGGATTGGTTGAAACATCAACGAATCTTGCTTCAGTAAAAACGCTCGATAGTGAGATTGTTGTTCAAACGAGCCAGAGAAGTTCTGTTGAGTCTTCAAAAGAAGATATAGCATCTATGGTCGCTTCGGTGTTTAAGCTTGCTGGCGCCTCTAAGGTTGAGCATGGCGAAGGATATCCGGGTTGGAAACCAAATGTAAATTCCGAACTTGTAAAAATAATGAAGAGTACATACATTAGGTTGTTCAAAGAAGAACCAAAAGTATTGGCAATTCACGCAGGCTTGGAATGCGGCGTTATTGGCGAGAAATACCCCGGAATGGATATGATATCATTCGGCCCCACGCTAAGAGGAGTTCACTCTCCCGATGAAAAAATAAATATTGAAACTGTAGATAAGTTCTGGAAGCTGCTGGTTGAAGTATTAAAAAGCTTTTGAGTATAAATTATAAACATAGAGAACAAAAAAGAGGATTGAATATTCAATCCTCTTTTTTGTTATAATCCGATTTCAAGACCAAGCCGGTATACCCATGGGTTCATATAGTAAGGACTATCTAATGTTGCATTAAAATCATACAAAACAGAAAGTGTTACAAAAGATCTTTCTCCTATTGCCTGCCTCACTCCAATACCGCCAAATAAACTGCTAACCCAATACCTTTTACCATTATGAACAGAATAAGGATCATAATATTGAGAATCTACATTCAAAGCTTGGTATTCTCCATGCAGAAAAAAATCTTTTATACTGGGGATAGCGTTCTTCAGGAAATATACTCTTGCAAAAATATTTCCGCCGTATAAAGATGTCTGATATATCAAAGGTGGAGAATAGTAATAATCCTTAATCTTATAATATGTATAATTTGCCCCAACACCAACAGATATATAATCCTTATATAACTTATATCCCAGGATAGGATCTGCTTCAATTGCGGTGGCGGTTCCCAGTTGCAGCCCTAAAGTACCGCCGGTAAAGTAACGTTTATCGATGTTGTTTGTGGTGGGGCTTGGTTGATCTTCTTGTGATGATCCAGGTTGGTTTTCTTGAGCAGATATAATGGAATAAGTAAATTGCAGGAAGATAAGAGTTATAAAGAAAATGCATTTTCGTTTCATATGACCTTTATATTTAAATAAAACTAGTTTAATAACGATTGCAAAGTTACAATGATTATATATTAAAAACTTTCTTTTGCAATAAATATTGTTCCAACAAATAAAAAAATGAAGATATAAATATAGTTATATCAGATGCTTAAGAAATAATTTAAAAAAAGATCAAAATATATTTGGTAATTAGATTTATCTTTCCATATCTTTGCACCCCGAAATAAAACATAGTTCTGTGAGATAGTTAATAAAAAAATGATTTAAATTTGTTGCGAATCAAAAATTATTATACTTTTGCAGTCCCAAATTAATTAAGGGAAAAACGTTCTAAAAAAATATTTTGAAAAAAATATAAAAAAGTTTGCAAATTAAAAAAAGTTGTTTAATTTTGCAGCCCATTTGATAAAAAAAGTGGTACAAAAGTTCTTTGAAAATACTGAAGAAAGCCAAATTAATAAGTAGCAAATATCCAGAATTCAATTTCTTTGAATAACGAATAATAAATCTTGAGACATAATAAAAATATCAAACTTTACAATGGAGAGTTTGATCCTGGCTCAGGATGAACGCTAGCGGCAGGCTTAATACATGCAAGTCGAGGGGCAGCGGGTGTAGCAA
>Ga0224523_1001150_pt1 | contig 11803 bp, 10 predicted proteins | sample CFST50metaG_FD_182732 | JGI IMG/M metagenome (GOLD analysis project Ga0224523, IMG submission 182732) | Peat soil microbial communities from Stordalen Mire, Sweden - C.F.S.T50 | ecosystem: Environmental > Terrestrial > Soil > Wetlands > Peat | place: Sweden: Norrbotten County, Stordalen Mire...
ATCATAGACTTGACGGCTTTCTCTGCATGGGGCAACGCTTAAATTTAGAGTATATTTTCAAGTTACTCGTTTTGGGGCCATATTCCCAATACTGAGGGACTAGGTTACAGGTTCCAGCGGAGTCGCAATCGTTACCTCTAACGGCCCGGCGGTTTAATGAGTTGCCGGGAGCCTGCCACGTCTTGGCGTGTTGACAGGGTAAATACATGACAACTGAGCGCCTGCCCCGATCGAAGCGTCGGGGTCGGCCGGCAGCCCTATTGATTCTGCCTCAACTGCAGGATCAGTCCAGGTGCCTTAAGGTGTGATAAGTGGGTTAAATTCTTCTCTCATAGACTTTTGGATGCGAAGATAAAGTAGTCCGGACTGCAGAAGGCAACCGAGGAAACCGCGGAGCGGTTGACGAACTCAGCGAAGCTAATTAATTAAACCGACCGAGTTGGGCGATGCCTTTTAATGTCATTTGTAGATTTTCTGCTTTAATACTGAAGTGTTAAGACGTTTGATTTGGTTGGACCAAGCCAATATCTCCCATCAGACAAAGTTCTTTGTGACTTTGGAATCTGCTTGACGCATTGAAAACTAAGTTCACAATAATAAATTCCTGAAGGGAAAAAGGGATAGCCTTTGAGATTTACAGTTCTTGTAATTGAATCACCACTATATATCTTAGTGAACCAGTCACGACTCCAGAAATCATTTGATTGAGGAGCGATCACTTTTTTTAAAGTAGATTCACGTAGATTAGGCTCATCAACATTTTGAAATACTGGACCATTATTATAATAATGAAAAAGTCCAGGTCCCATTTTATCTGGGTCAATGACATATAGATTCTCTTGATCAAGATTGAGAATTGTGTAAGTATATTCTACAGAAGCTGTATCAGCATTATTGTCGAAAATTATCTTTTTCAACTTTAGCGTAATTCCATTATGTAGAATATTAGCCTTTCCCAAAGCTTTCTTGACTTCAATATCTTGGCGGGAATCATTTAAAGTACCATTATAAAACCAAGCCCAAGAAATAAATAGTAAATCATTTGAATTGGATATCAAGTTTTGTTCATCGTCAATCTTTGGTAATGGCCAATCAACTCCAGATGATATGGAACCTTTGAATAATCCTACATAACGCCTTTGTCCATCTGCAATAACCATGAATGGTTTATCCCACCAAGATATGGGGAAAAGTTTGTTTTCAAGTGGTGGGAAGAAATGATATTTGTCTTGTTTTAAATATGCAATATGACATGAAAAGTCATAGAAATCAATATCATTATTTGTTAACCAGGGAAGTTTTTGAATTTCAATTTTAGAAAGAGCTGCACTATCTTGGTCCGCTAACTCTTTAGTAAGTATATCTTCAATCTTTGTGTCAGGATTTTGAAGCAAGTAAATAGCAAAATCATTCTTAGTTAGAACACTAGGATTGTCAACTTTTGAACATTGCATGGAAGTTAAAAATACTGTAAACAAAATGATCTTCAATGCTTTTCCCATATTAGTAATTTTTTATGAAAAGAATTTTTCTACTTGTCAATCTGGTTTTTGCTAAGTCCCGATAGGTGAACGAGTGTTTGGTGTCACGATGAAGCTGTCCGGGCTAACGAAGGCAATTAATTAATTCACCGTCCGAGTTAGGCTTAGACTATTATCTTTAAGTACGGGATAAACTATTTTCAAATGTCAATAGTTATAGAGAAGAGGTTTGTCCCAACCAGCAAGATTTAAAACAATTTGGTTGCCAGTAGTTCTTGAGGGTTTGAGATCAAATAGAATCGTTTTTCCAAGTGCAGCAGAACAAATTTCATTATTTTTTAAAGAAAGCCTGATTTCCCTTTGGGGTGGTAAAGAAAAAAGTACTCCAGGTGAACCAACTAAATTAACTCTCCAATTTGTAGCATCACAACCAGATGCACCAAAGGAAATTTTCAAATAATCCCCAGTTATAGTTGCTTCAGTAATTATTAATGGATCATTTGGATAAGATTGGAAGATGTCATTTCCAATTAATATTTGATTATCAGATCCATTAATAGAGTCATCTTTGCTGCATTTAAGTAAACCAAATACAGAAGTGATTACGAGTAGAATAAGAAAGAGTGTTTTTCTAATTCTTTTCATAAAATAGAGTTTTGAGGGTTCTGAAAATACTTTACCAAAAATTGTACCAATTAATGATTTATGTTAAATGTTTCGTACACTATAGTCCGAAATACTCAGACGTTTAAGCCTAACTAAATAGCGTTTTATAGACAGTCTTATAACAGCTTTCGCAATACTCATTTGGTTCCTGTTTACATTCTCTTTCTTACAGCACAGCCCCGTCAGTCACAAAAGCATTTCACCAACAATCCGCTGCATCCTCAATGTTTAAAGGCTTTTGTCCGACTCTTCACAATCGATACTAAAGTTAAACAAAAAACAGATCTGCATTGAAATAAGTACATGGGAATTTTATATTGGAGGTTATCAACCGGCACAAAATGGCTTAATGACTTTAAAGAAAATTTATTAAAATAGTAACCAAATTAAAAACAATTGTAAAATTATATTTTATTCATATTTCAAGCTCTCCACAGGATTAGCCCGTGATGTTTTTAGGATTTGGAGACCAATTGAAATCAATACGATAACACATGATAATAAACCAATTAAAAAGAACATGGATATTCGTATTGGTGCTTTGTATGCAAAATTTTGAAGCCAGAATTTAGATATGAAAATACCAAGTGGAATCGCCAAAATATTAGCTATTAAAAGTAATAGTAAAAAATCTTTGAAAAACAGGTTTGATATTGTTAAGGAAGTTGCTCCCAGAACCTTACGTATGCCAATTTCTTTAGTTCTTTGTTTTGATATAAATAAGGCTAAACCAATTAGTCCCATACAAGCAATAAGTGCAGAAACAATTGTAAACGACATTACTACAACGCCCAACCTGAGTTCTGAAGTATAATTCTCATCATTTAATTGATTGAAAAACCTGATTTCAAATTTATCATCTGCCTGAATATTCAATATAGACTTTCTAATATTTTCGAATGTCGCCTTGATATTGTGATTATCAACCCTTACTGCAATATCCCTCAGATACTTATTCTCAATAACAATCGCAGTTGGAATTATTTTCTTATGTAATGAGTGAATATGAATATCTTCTATAATTCCTATTATAGTGAATTTGTCATACATAAAATCTACTTGTTTACCTAATTCATCACTAAACAAACCAATACTTTTTAAAGCTGATTTTGTCATAATGATTGACCTGCTTGCACCTGACGAAGTGGTTTTAGAAAAATCATTGCCTTCAACTATTTTTATACCAAAAGTTTTAATAAAATCTTTTTCTACCCAAAGTAACTCGAGGTCGATTTTTTTTTCTGGATCATCATTGCATTTGACTTTCTGTAACGTATTACTGGTAGTTGGAGGTAATAGTAGTGCAGCACTGACATCCATTATTCCAGGATTTTTTATTAGTTCTTCCTTGATAGCGTTAAACCTTTCAACCGAAATAAAATCATGACGTTGAACAATTAGCAAATTTTCCTTGTCAAACCCTAAGTCTTTATTTCTAAAATAGTCAGACTGCTTTTTAATTACTGTTGAAAACTGCATCAGACTAATAAAAAGAACCAACTGCACCCCAATTAATATCTTCGCAAGCAGACTCCTTTTTAAAACCGTATCTGGGATCGACATTACTAATTCGACAGTTTTATATTTGGAAATTTTTCTGGAAATAATAAACCCGGAAAGAACACCGACAATTAGTGTAACAAATAGTATCATAGATATCACTTGCCATTGAAGAGTATCAATCATCCTTTTCCCAAAAATGGATTCACAATGAGGAGCCAGATAGAAATAAATAGCAAAAGCAAAAGGGAAAGCTATTAACGCTTCAATCAATGATTCGTTGATAAGTTGGATGAAGAGATAAGTGCTATTACTTCCAAATGCTTTTCGGATGCCTGCTTCTTTAACCCGTTTTGAAGCACGTGCCGTAGATAGAATAACATAGTTTGCGCTACCTGCAATTAATAAAACAAATAAAACAATCATGTATATCCAAATTACTACCTGATTACCGTTCTGGTTAAGCAAATTGTTTATTAAATGTGAAGAATGCAAGTACATTTCTGGTAAAGGCTGAAGCTGGCATGTATAATCAATATCTTTTACGGTTGACAGATTGTTGTTTATTTTCTGCTCAACTTCTTCGCGGGAAGTTTGCTTTGAAAGTAAAACAAAAGTATTGAGAATAGCATTATCCCTTAGGTTAGTTGATTTAATATCAGCACCTAATAGTTTTTCTAATAAAAAGATATTTGTAATAAAATCAATTTGTATAGATGAATTAACAGGTAAATCTGCAATGACTCCAGTAACTGTCAACAAAGCATCCTTCCCATTATTTTCAATCAGCAGTTCTTTACCAACAATATCGAGACTGTTGAAGTATTTAAATGCTTTTGATTTAGTAAGTACAACTGAATTTGCTTCTTTTAACAATGAAGCAGGATTCCCAGCGATAATTTTGAATGAAAAAATATCGAAAATAGAGTTATCTGTACAGATAATATTTCTTTCTGGTATCAGTTCATTGTTTTTCTTAATATCTGCAGCAATATTTTGAATCCTGCATGTATTTTTAATACCCGGTATCTGACTGGCAAAAAACTCTGCTCCATAAAATGATGTATTGGGATTATATGTACCAAAGTCCCTGCTTCTTTCGATTATTCTATAGATTTGTTTCCTGTTTTTATGGAAATTGTCATAGGAAAGTTCTGTTGTCAGAAAAAGCAATATGATAAAGGCTGAGGATAGGCTTAATATCAAACCCAGAATATTTATTCCCGCATATAGTTTATTGCTGAATATATTTCTGAAAGTAATTTTTATAAAGTGTTTAAGCATGTAAATAAGTTATTTAAACTCAAAAATGGAATCAGCTATTACAGGATTAGTTAGATATTCGCTGATAGTTTCTTTACTAAAGCAACCAGCATGATTAGATTGTGAAATCTCAAAAGGTAGTTGCATTCCTTTTACGTTTTTGTAATTCGAATATGTCGCAATGGTAGGGTCAGGAAAATCAGGAAAATATACAACCCGTTGTAAAAGGTAATTTTTCATATCGATATAATAATCAAGCGTATCAGATGAATTGGTGATAATTCTGATCTTGAATAACTCATTCTTATTTAACGTGGTTTTTCCTTCATATTTAACCTGCTTGCATTTTTTTTGCCAGTTATACAAAAGACCCTGGATATCAGACTTTTCCATTGATTGTATCCTGTCGATACTTATATCAGGGAAGTTTTCCTTTATATTACTGCCGGAAAAAGGACTGAGTATTCCGCCCTTCCCATTATTGTATAAAACAGTATGTATCTTATTGAACATGTAGGTATCCACCCTGAACTTTGTCGGATATTTTATATATTCCTTAAATTCAGCTTCATAATTGTCACTCATGTAAACCTTTTTCCCTTTTACAATAAGAGTTTGAAGCTTATTAAAATTTGATTGTCCTCTGGCTGACAGATAATTATCAATTATATTATCTAATGTTTGCGAAAAAACCGAAGCATCAAACACAAAAAGCGATAAGGTTAGGAAGAAAACATTTTTCAACATTGCATTAAGTTTTAAATATCTGGAACATTTTATGAGTAACTAAATACAAATTATGGATGCAGAGAATAGCAACATTCCGGTTAATCCATTTTTATAACAATATTTTCTTCTTCATTTAATTCTACTTCTTTGCTTTTATTACCTGAAACATTAACAACGGTAATCTTTTTAACACTACTGGGAATCGAATCGAGGACAAATTTTCCTTCACTGTCAGTTAATGTTCCAACAGGTTTGTTTTTTAGTGGGTTATTAAATGTAATAATCGATCCACCAATGGGCTTCATATCCGCTGCATTGACAACTTTCCCGCTAATCCTTCTATACTTAATGATGGATTTGTCGTTATTTGATTCACTATGGTGTTGTGATCCCGTATTACAACTAATCAGCCCAAAGCTGACGACAATGCTAACAAGCCAAATTATTTTTTTCATAGTTTCAATATTGGTTTATATTAAGTGATCTTTATTTTACGAGTTATTTTTAAAAAAACAAGTTCAATTTTCTTTACCTCTATTGTTATTTCATAAGTGTATGAAATGAAAGTCCAACCGCGTTGATAGCTGCAAATAGCATCATTTGCTTTAGAAATCGAAAAACTGAGTTAAATAGTTTTTGAAAATACATTTTGATTTTGATCAATGAGTTTAAACAAATATACGACTATCTTTATAGTCATGCAACTATTTTATAATAAATTTGCCTATAACAATAGTCATTTTTGTATTGCTGGGTCACTTTGATTCTTAAATTTGGTTGAGGTCAGCGTCGTTGATGTGGTTTTTGCCATTCCTGGCAAGTGGAAGAAAAGTTATGGGTCAGGATAAGTTGTCTTAACGGTACCAAGTCCCGATAGATGGACAAATATTGTCGGTCCAGATGAAAGAGTCCAGATGGCGTTTGCAAAAACCCTTGAGGCAACCGAGGAAACCGCGAAGCGGTTGACGAGCTCAGCGAAGCTAATTAATTAAACCGTCCGAGTTATAGTGCGTTGTGTGCCCTGCGTTACTCAAGGGTACAGAGAAGAATAAAGTTCTTTGAATGAGTAACATAACTTTAAGTAAGATGGTAGTCATCTGATCAGTTGTCAAGTCCTGGAAACGAGTCGAGTCCCACGGGTAATATCGGAAGTCTCACGGCAAGGATAAGATTATCTATGGTCATTTGAAATTGGTCTACCGGCAAAGATGTTTCAGGCATATTTGTCAAACCGCCCTGCGGTGCTGTGTTTTCAAGACATTGGTACTAAGCGGTCAGGGTTAAAGACTAAGCAGTCCGGAAAAAGTCTGGACGTAGCTCAGTTATGGTGTAGATAGTGGAGATGAACGAGAGTGAACCATTGAAGAAGTGTCGTAAATAACTTTTAAGGTATCGAAATCGAGCGGTTGGCGGCTGCGAGAGAGCAAGGTGCAAGAAGCGACCTGATTATTGCTTGCATGATATCCGGCATTAAGATGGCATGAACACTATCCGGGCTTACTTGAGGAACAGGGGAACCTGAAAGAGAATGTAAAGGGAAAAGGGCGAAAACCTGAATTGGCAAGCCTGAAATACCGAAGTTTCTTTCAGGGGCGGATGAAGCCGTAGTAGTGATGATCTTCCCGGAAACGGGAGAGGAGCGAAGGGCTTCACATGAAGTGTTTCTTTTTGTATTACAACTTAATGAAAATTGAGAATGATTTTTGAAGAGAGACAAAAGACGCATCCTATTGACAGGAAGCAGGTCTGGGAAGCTTTCAAACAAGTGAGAGCAAGTGGCGGAAGCGCAGGCGTTGATGGAACGACCATCGACGTCGTAAGAAGCAATCCTAGGAAATATCTTTACCCGGTATGGAGCAGGATGGCTAGCGGAAGCTATTTTCCTAAACCAGTTCGACAAGTTCTGATACCAAAGAGTGACGGAACAAAGAGATCCTTGGGTATTCCAACGGTCGCCGACCGGGTGGCTCAAATGGTTGTTAAACAGAAGTTGGAGAAGCTTGTAGATAAGCATTTCAGTGCATGTTCATTTGGTTACAGACCAGATTTAAGTGCGCACGATGCAATCGAGAGATGTCGTGTCCATTGTATGAGACACAGTTGGGTAATAGACCTGGACATAAAGGGCTTCTTTGACAACATTGACCATGAGCTGATGATGCAGTTAGTAAAGCGATTTACGCAGGAGAGATATATACTCCTGTACATTGAGCGCTGGCTAAAAGCACCGATACGGCTGACAGATGGAACACTAAAGGAGAGTGAGGGCAGGGGAACACCGCAAGGCGGAGTTATCAGTCCCTTACTTGCAAACATTTTTCTGCATTTTGCTTTTGACATGTGGATTGGGAAACAACTTCCCAAGGAAAGATTTGAACGGTATGCTGATGATATAATAATTCATTGTAGCACCTTCAAAGAAACCATGAGAATACTGGAAGCGGTGAAACTGCGATTGAGAGAATACAAATTAGAGCTCAATCAAAGTAAAACGAAGATAGTCTATTGTCATGCCAGTCAGAAGCCACAAATCCCGGATCAGGAAGTATACAGATCATTTGATTTTCTTGGTTTCACATTTAAGCCCAGAATAATCAAGACACGGGGTATCATTCAAGTAGGAACGACCCCGGCCATCAGCCGTGCCAGTCAGAAGCGGATCAATGAGCAATGTTTTAAGCTCAAGATTCACAGGATGGTACATCTTACTCTCGACAAGATTGCAATTATATTGAGGTCGAGGACAAGAGGCTGGATCAATTACTATGGTAAATTCCGAAGATCGGATATGCATGGAGTGTTTCGCACGCTGAATTTCCGCTTGGCTCGATGGGTGAGGAACAAATATCGCAGGTTCAGACGTAAACATTGGTTCTTTGCTTATAAATGGCTTGTGGATGTTTCTCAGAAATTTCCTTCTCTGTTTGTGCATTGGGAATATGGTTTCCGTCCGTAGCGTCTTTTCATGAAGAGCCGTATGATGCGAGAGTATCAAGTACGGTTCTGTGAGAGGTTTGGGGGTGTAATTCCCCCTTACCTACTCGACTTTTAATTCTCTAAATCTATACTTTAATCCAATTTGAAATTCTGTAAATCCTGAAACTCCAGAAAATGCTTGATTTCCACCTTTTAGAAATAATCCATCAGTTATAATTTCAGGCCGAATTGTAAAACAAAGTGATAATTGAGGAGAAATAAATTTTTTGATCTCAATCTTAGAAATCAATCCAAGTCCTATTTCTTTAGTTAAACCATTATTTTGAATAAAGTTAAACCTATTCGAGGTTTGTCCCTGTCTTTCATCTATTTGATCTTGTCCCCATAGATAATTGTAACTAACCTCTGGTCCAAGAGAAATTGATGCATTATCATTATTTTTGAGTAATCTCTGAATATTTAATCGAATTGAAAACCTCTTAGAAATAGCGTGAATCTCATCAGCAACAATTAAATTGGGGTCCCCATCTATATACGGAATTTCATCAAATTTTACATTGTTAAAATTATAATGAATACCAAATCCAATTTTATACTTACTGCCAACATTCTGTTGATATTGAAGCCCAATTCCATACGCATTTTGAAATCTTTTCTCTGTAGAAGTATTTAATGAACTGCTAAATTCAAGTTCTTGTCCAAAACAAGTTAATCTCATTAATAGAGACAACAATATCAACACTGGGGTTTTCATATTTAATAATATCTATGTTAATAGTCCAGGGTACAATTTTAGTATTGATTTGATTGGAATCAATTAATTCTTTTGATGATCCTATGATCCCTTGTTAACGCGTAACCTTCTCCGGTTTCTAAAAAAGTCCAGTATAGAATATCTGAGCCTTGGGTGTCGTTGTAATTATCAACCGTCCAAGTCTTCCCTCCATCATTTGTAACATAAACTGTTACACCCTCGCTATAATATCCAATTTTTTCTGAAATAAAATGTTGAAGTCCGTTTGAGTAATGATTATTATGTACTAATAACCAACTATTGCCACCATCCACTGTTTTGTATAATTTGGAATCATAGGTCGCAATATATCCTATTTGATCTGTAATAAATTGCAATGCATTCAGATATGGCATTGTACTCCCATTAGATTTCCACGGTTCAGGATTCAGCATAGTCCAGTTTTGACCTCCATCAGTGGTCTTTAAAATAGAACCACTACTACCTCCAGGACCTACAGAAAAATCCATAACGATACCTCCAGTACTTGTATAACCTACAAGTGAAGAAGGGAATGTGAAGTTTTCGTAAATATCGCCAGGAGAAATATTATAGACCATTTGCCATGTTTGCCCGGCATTAATTGTTCTATAGATTTCACCGCTTCTTGTAAAAATCCAGGTTAAACTATCAATAATGTAAGAACCAAAAGTTCTGCTTCCGACAGGTAATTGAGCCGTTAGGTCTGTCCATGTTTCCCCAGTGTTAGAAGATTTATAAACATGATCGCCAACACCTAATATCTTCTCTTTATTAAGAGGAAATATTCCACCATAAATCATCGCAGTAAGTTTGCAGGTATCAGATGTCCAATGATTCCCACCATCAGTTGTTGTTAAAAGAAGTTGCCAAAAAGGTGCCGTATGTACAGGTGATAAGCCAGCAAATACATACCCATTGTTATTATCCAAAAATTTAATGGAAAAAAGATCAAGATCATCATTCTGATAAATAGTTTGCCAGTTATTGCTTTGAATAACCGGGTTGTCTTTTCTATTGCATGATGAAAAAAAAGAAACGACTAAAATAACAAAGAAAAGATTTTTAAAAAGCTGGTGCATACTTTTCATGTTGTTAGTTATTAGCTTTTGTTGGGTTAATAGATATAAAGTCACTTAATGATTATTACAAAAATTGAACCAAAGTTATAGTGCGTGTGTCAAATATTGCTGAGAATAGGGTCTTTGTACCCATGCACTATAACGGCCCGGCGGTTTAATTGAGTTGGCGTCCATGTCGAGGTGCCGCGTTTTTTGCAATCCCGATAGCTATCGGGACGGGTGCTACAAGATATAATAAGTGCGTTGATGTTCACTAGCATTTACTTTTGGGGCTGATTGAGTAGTAGTCCGGGCTGCCGAAGCCAATTAATTAAACCGTCCTAGTTAGCGGAGCGTTTTATTGACCAGGAGTAGTGTCGTGGTTCGGCCTCCATCCACCCTGATGAAACAATTATTTTAACTCATTTTATTTCTTCTTAAGATCCAATAGTACCTGTCTTGACTTTTCCGGCTCGCTTGTAATTGGCAATAATCACTCCGGTTGGTGTAACAAAACTCTCTATTAATGTAAATGCTGCCGGAATCGTGCCATTGTCAAACAACTTTTTCCCTTTACCAAGAGTCAATGGGTAAATTTTGAGCCAGAGTTCGTCCACTAAATCATTCTTAAGTAGTAGCTGAATAAGCTCACCACTGCCGTGAACTTGAATGTCAGAACCTTTTGAATTTTTGAGCTTTTCGATATCTGTCAAACTTTTGAGGAAAACTGAGTTTTTCCACCCGATTGCTATCGGGTCTGACTTTTTCAGGGTCTTGGACATGACGTATTTTGTGACATCATTGATACCTGGCCAAAAGTCTGCATGTTCAGGCCAGTAGGAGGCAAAAATCTCAAATGTTTTTCTGCCCAAAAGAAGGTCTGCAGGTTTCATCTGTTTTTCCATGACCTTACCACCAACATCGTCAAAATAAGGTGCAACCCAACCGCCATATTTGAAACCGCCCGATGTATCTTCCTCAGGTCCACCAGGTGCTTGCATTACTCCATCTAATGTAATAAATGATAAAACGATTATTTTTCTCATATTCTAAAGGTGTTAAATTGTTAATACTTCTAAACAATAAGAAAAATAAAAATGTTTATCTGGTCTTTAATTTAAAATTTCAATATCTGATTTTTTCATTCTCAATTGCAAAGTTTGCTGTATTAGCTGTAGGAATTGATAATATCGACTAACGGTCAAAAAATTGTCGCAATTGCTAAAATTTTCTCTCATACTTAAATACATGTTTTGACCGTTTAGTTTGCGGATTTAACTAATAATTTTGGTAGCGGGAATGCCCGCTAACGGCGCAGCGGTATGGTTGCCGTCAGTGTCTCGGTGGCGTGGTTTTTGCAAGTCCCGATAGCTATCGGGAGCTATCGGGACGGG